>Ga0315906_10002807_pt1 | contig 23738 bp, 19 predicted proteins | sample LakEriMetagenome_4_FD_203526 | JGI IMG/M metagenome (GOLD analysis project Ga0315906, IMG submission 203526) | Freshwater fungal communities from buoy surface, Lake Erie, Ohio, United States - Buoy 2 MA122 | ecosystem: Environmental > Aquatic > Freshwater > Lake > Lake biofilm | place: USA...
GTTCGCCTTTGACGAAGAAAGAAACAATATGCTCCTCAAAGCGCTTTCTGATTTGGAAATGGAATTCGGCAAGAAAGGAGCCGGGCAACCCATGATGCCGGCGGCTACCGGAACGACACCACAGCCGGCAGCTGCAAGTACTGACACCGCCAAGCCATAAACCGGAAAAATAAACAGAATAAAAGCCGATGATGATCATCGGCTTTTATTTTTAATAAATATTCACTTCCTCTTCGAGCAGTACTCCGAATTTTTCTTTCACATCCGTTTTGATCCTGTTGCAAAGATTCAGGATATCTGATCCTTTGGCATTCCCGTAATTAACCAATACCAGCGCCTGGGAAGGATGACAACCGGCATCGCCGTCGCGATAGCCCTTCCATCCTGCTCTTTCCATGAGCCAGCCGGCGGCCAGTTTATATTCTCCGGATGCAGATGGATATGCAACCAGATCGGGATACCGCAGTTTAAGCTTCTGAAAAAGAGAATCCTCCACCAGAGGATTTTTGAAAAAGCTGCCGGCATTTCCTATCACGGCCGGATCCGGCAACTTGGCTTTTCTTATGCGCATCACTGCCTTAGCCACCGCCAACGCATCCGGCTCCTGAACATCCATGCTTTCCAATTCCTGACGGATGGCCCCGTAATCAAGGTTCAATTGGTCTTTCTTGAACAATCGAAAACTGACTGAAAGGATGGCATATCTACCTTTATTTTTTTTCTTGAAGACGCTGTCGCGATAGCCGAATCCGCAATCCGAATTACTAAAGGAAATGCTGCTTCTTGAGAGAAGATCCAAAGCCTCCACCTCGACGATTCTGTCCTTTACCTCCACTCCATAGGCTCCTATATTTTGCAAAGGGGATGCTCCTACCGTGCCGGGTATCAAAGCCAGATTTTCAAGTCCGCTCCACCCCTTTTCAAGCGTCTGCATCACAAAGGCATGCCAATTCTCTCCGGCTCCTGCTTTTATCAAAACTGAATTTTCATCTTCTCCTTTCAGCTCTATGCCCGGGATTTCATTCTTCAGTATCAATCCGTCATAATTACGGGTAAAGAGCATATTGCTACCCCCGCCCAACACCATGTGCTGCATTCCGTCAAGATCTGACTCGCCGGAAATTCCTTCCATCAATTCATCGGCGGATCTGAAAGCATGGAAATACCTCGCTACAGCATCCATGCCGAAGGTATTGAAAGGCCTGAGTGATATGTTTTCTCTCCAAATCATATGTCAGTTAGCATCTACATCCGGAATCACCTGCACGGTGGAAAATCGTTTTTCCGACTGCATCAGCATGATCTGATTGGCAATGACTTTTTTCAGTCCGGGAGCTCTGGCATCACGTGGCAGCCGTATCATGATTTCCATAATATACTGGTTTCTGATTCGGCCGATTATGGGCTCAGCGGGACCTGTAATCATGCTGCCAAGATCAGGTCGAAGCAAATTTGCCAATTTATGAGCAGATTCCATGACCAATTGTTTATCCTTATGTCTTAGGGTCAGCATGATCAGTCGGCTGAAAGGAGGATAGAAGAACTCCTTGCGCCTGGCAATTTCAAATTCAAAAAAGGTCCGAAAATCATGTTGCATCACAAATTGCAGCACCGGGTGTCCGGGTTGCATGCTTTGAATGAGCACCTTGCCTCTAGCATGCTTGCGTCCTGCCCTTCCGCTTACCTGCTCCATAAGCTGAAAAGCCCTTTCGTTGACCCTGAAATCGGTGAAACTGAGCAATCCGTCTGCATCTAAGATACCTACGAGAGCTACTCTGTCAAAGTCAAGACCTTTCACCACCATTTGCGTCCCTACCAACACATCGATCTGCCTTGTCTCCAGCTGACGGATCAGATTTTCATGAGACTTTTTTCCTTTCACCGTATCCACATCCATCCTGGCGATTTTGAACGCAGGAAACATTTCCTGCAATTGTTCCTCTATTTTTTCCGTGCCGAAGTTCTTTTCCAGCCATTGCTGACTGCCGCATGCCTTGCATTGGATCATGCGCGGGTAACTGCTTCCGCAATAATGGCAATGCAATTTATTACTAAGCTTGTGTAAGGTGAGAGAAACATCGCAGTGGTCGCACTGTGGGATGTGTCCGCATTTTCCGCAAAGCAAATAGGGGTTATACCCTCTCCTGTTTTGAAACAAGATCACCTGACGATCCGATTCAACGGTGGCACGTATGGACTCCTGGAGTTCGGGACTGATCATGATTTTACCTTTTGATGCGATCGATGCGGTATTGATGATTTCAATCGCAGGCAACTCCAGACCTCCAAACCTTTCTTTTAATTCAACGTGACCATATTTACCGCTTATCGCATGCTGATAGCTTTCGAGAGAGGGGGTGGCGCTTCCCAACAATACTTTCGCCTTCATCAACGATGCATAATAAATGGCCGTATCACGGGCATGATACCGGGGAGCAGGCTCCTGCTGCTTATAAGAGGCATCATGCTCCTCATCCACTATGATCAGGCTCAAAGCCCGGAAGGGCAGTAATAGGGCGCTTCTGGGCCCCAGAACGATCCTGACGCTTCCCTGACGTACTTTGTTCCATAGTTCTACCCGTTCCTGGTCATTGAACCGGGAATGATAGACTGCGACATGTCCGCCGAAATGTTCCAGTAATCGGCTGATGATTTGTGTTGTCAAGGCGATTTCGGGAAGCAGATACAGGATCTGCCCTTCGCTTTCGAGCAAGGATGCCATCAGTTTAATGTAGAGAAGCGTTTTACCGCTTCCTGTCACTCCCTGAAGCAAGGTGACTGATTTATCCTGCATTTTTAGCAGCAGTGAGTCATAGGCTGATTGCTGTGCTTCACTCAAAGAGATCGTGGATCCTGCTTTTACAGGCAAGTTGGGAATCCGGTCAACTCTTCTTTTTTCCACTTTCAAATATCCTTTTTCTACCAGCCCTTTTAACTGGGCGGCAGAAGCGCCTGATTTTTTCAATAAGGCGGATTGGGTCACATCACCCGATCGGCTGAGATGAAGGAATGACAATAGCAGTTCCATCTGCTTAGGTGCACCTTTCCATTCATTCAGCACCGCTGCCAGTTTTTCTTCTTCCGACAAATCGGGATGAAGGGAAACGAAATTTTCTTTTTTCTCTGAATATTTTTCCTGCAAACGCTCCCATGCGTAACAGATATTCTTTTCCAGCAGCCTTTTGATGACGGGATACACATGAGAGGCGTCGAGAATCTGCTGTATCTCCTGGAGCTGCAGTTGTTTTTTCAACAACAGGGCCTCCGCTACCAGAAATTCTTCATTGTCCAGATGACTGAAATCATCTCCCGCTTCCTCATTGAACATCAGGATGGTCTCACTGCTTAATTTGAAATTGGCAGGTAGGGCTGCCGCCATCACTTCCCCCTCGGAACACATATAATATTCTGCCATCCACTGCCAGAGCTGAAGTTGATGCTCAAACAACAATGGGTCATCATCCAGGACCTGCAGCAAGGGCTTGGTAGCATAAGCCGGCGCTTGCAGAGTGACTTTTCTGATGATGCCTGCATATTTCTTGTTTTTACCGAAAACGACCTCCACCCTGCAGCCTGTCTTTGCCTTTTCTATCAAACCCGCAGGAATGGAATAAGTATAAATCTTCGGAAGAGCCAAAGGCAAAATCACCTCGGCCCATGCATGATCCTGTTCATATGGTATCAGCGCATTATTCATCAGGCTTCGCGTCTATCCAGCTGGCATGATAACGAATCAAAGCTTCCTCCATGATTGCGACCACCTTCTTCTTGAGCGCAGGCAGATCTTCCATTGTAAGCCCCTTTACGTCGACTTCTTTCAAAAAGACTGACCTTGACTTCCCCGGCGTCAGAGAAAAAAATACAAAGGGGGACAACCTGTCGTAAGCATCGAGAAAAAGGATCGGCTTTATGGGTGTCTGCGTTTCTATTGCAATCCGAAAGGCTCCATCATAAAATTCTTTAAGCGGTTTTCCCGTCATGTTGAAAGTGCCTTCCGGGGCGATGACAATGGAAATGTCACGTTTAAGGAAATAAAGCATTTCCTGAATGCTTTTGGCTCTTGCATGAGCATTGCTCCTATCAACCAGGATTGCCGCTTTTCGATACAAAAATCCGAAAAGCGGAATTTTTGCAGCCTCTGCTTTCCCCAAAACCCTTATCGACTGCTTCCTGATCGTTTTCATGATGATGGGGATATCGATATAAGAGAGGTGATTAAATACGAAAACGAAGGGTTGGGAACGGTCATGGGGAGATTCATAAATATTTCGATGCCACATACCCCACAATGGGAATTGTACATCTGACCAAACTCTGCATAGCTGATAAATCAGGTTACCGCCCTTGATTTTACCGAAGAGAGAACAGAGGACAATCAGTGGTAGCAAAACAAGTAGAAACAGGGCAAAACTGATCAATCCGTAAAGGCTGAACAGGATTCGGCCGGTATTTCGCAGCGACTGCATCATGATAACGCTAAGATAGTCAAATGGCAGGGCGACTTGATTAATAATTTGAAAATCAATGACCTTGGAGTATATAAAGGTTCCTATTGAGGGGATAATTATTTTTGATTTACCGCACAATATTCCCCGAAAATGCTTACCTTTGCCGTCCTAAATTTGGGCTCCATATGTTAGCAATCGTAAAAATTGCAGGTCAGCAATTCAAAGTTAAAGCGGGAGACAGTCTTTATGTTCCGCATCTTCCGGGCAAAACCGGAGATTCAGTGGAATTTACGGATGTACTTTTCACGCATGAAGGAAATAAATTGACTATCGGTTCGAATGTGAAGGCCGTAGTCAAGGCGGAAATCCTCAATGACCTGGTAAAAGGCGATAAGGTTATCGCTTTCAAAATGAAAAGAAGAAAAGGTTTCCGTAAAAAGCACGGTCACCGTACTCAGTACACTAAAATCAAGGTTACATCCATAGCCTGATTTGATTTTTAACAATTAATCTTTAGTTATCAATGGCACATAAAAAAGGTGAAGGTTCGGTCAAGAACGGTCGCGATTCACAAAGTAAAAGGTTAGGTGTAAAGATTTTTGGAGGACAAGCCGCAACTGCAGGCAATATCATTCTGCGCCAGCGTGGTACTGTGTATCATCCCGGAAAGAATGTGGGTGTCGGCAAGGATTTTACCATCTTCGCCATGAAGGACGGAGTGGTTGAATTCAAGAAAGGAAGGGAGAATAAGACCTTTGTTTCCGTCAACCCGGTAGAGGCTACTGCCTAATTTTTTTTATTTTTTTTTGGTAGTTTGAAAATAGTCTTTATTTTAGACTATTATTTACTAACCATTAAATCAAAAAAAAATGGCAACAAAGAAAAAAGCCGCTAAAAAGGCTGCTCCAAAGAAAGCTGCTAAGAAAGCTGCTCCTAAGAAAGCTGCTAAGAAAGCCGCTAAGAAAGCTGCTCCTAAGAAGAAAGCTGCTAAGAAAGCTGCTAAGAAGAAGTAAGCTCGCTTTGATAGCGAAAAATAGTAAGTCCCGGTTTTTACCGGGACTTTTTTTATCCCTGCCTTCCCTCAATCCCTGCATGCGGCGTGGAAATCTTACTTTTGGACATGGACAATTCCCGAATCTCTGATGCCTTTTCCCTATTATCGAAACTCATGGACATCCATGGTGAAAACGCGTTCAAGTCAAAATCCTATGCCTCGGCCGCGTTCAATATTGATAAGTTGCAGCTTGCATTGAGCGATCTCGACGTACGGCAGATCGCCTCCATCCAGGGAATAGGTTCCTCCTCGGCACAGAAAATAGCGGAATTGCTGGAAACCGGAAAAATCGAATCTCTGGAAAAGCTGATACAGGAGACTCCGCCCGGTATTCTGGAAATGCTCCAGATAAAAGGTGTGGGGCCCAAGAAAATCCATGTGATCTGGAAGGAAATGGGGATTGAAAGTATCGGTGAGCTGTTATACGCCTGCGAGGAAAACAGGCTTAAACTATACAAGGGCTTCGGGGAAAAAACACAACAAAACATCAGAGAAAACATCCAGTTTTATCTAAAAAGCCAGGGCAGCCACCTTTATGCCTATGCTGAGCTTCTATTGCCGGGCCTGGAATCCTTGATTAAAAAAGCGCTGGGATCTGTCCGTTTTGCATGCACCGGAAAATTTAAGCGGCAGCTGGAAACAGTTGAAGCGATAGAATTTCTTGTCGCAGCAGAAATAAAAGAGGTAAAAAGCAAATTAATCGGCATTGAAGGCCTGGAAGAACATAAAACGGAAGGTAGCACGATCCTGTACAAGACCGGTGCCGGAATTGACCTTTGTATCCATTGTGCAGCGGATCAGGAATGGGCGAAGGAATTGGTGCTGTCGAGTGCCTCGGATACTTTCAGGATAGCATTCTTACAGGAGTTTGCCGGCACGGATTTCAGCACCTGTTTTTCCGAGGAAGAAATATTCAAAAAGGTTTCCCTTCCGTTCATACCCGCCTGTCTGCGAGAGGAAGGTGAAATCATCGAACAGGCAAGGATAAAAGGAATACCTGAATTGATAGCTCTGCAGGATGTACGTGGCCTTATTCATTGCCACAGCCAGTGGAGCGATGGCAGCAACAGTATTGAGGAACTTGCCCTTCATGCCATGGCATCAGGATTGGAATATATGGTCATCAGCGACCATAGCAAGTCCGCCTTTTATGCTCAGGGGTTGCAGGAAGACAGGATTCTTGCTCAACATGCTCAGATAGACAGTTTGAACAGCAAGTTGAAACCTTTTCATATCTTCAAAAGTATTGAGTGTGATATTTTGAACGACGGCAGGCTTGATTACAGCGACCAGGTGCTTGCCGGCTTCGACCTGATTATTGCCTCTGTTCACTCCAACCTGAAGATGCCGCTGGAAAAGGCGATGGCAAGACTCATCCGTGCGATTGAAAATCCTTTCACGACGATACTTGGACATCCTACAGGGCGCTTACTTCTGAGCAGAAACGGTTACCCGGTAGATCATAAAAAGATTATTGATGCCTGCGCCGCAAACCATGTCGCCATAGAACTGAATGCCAATCCAAACAGGCTGGATCTGGATTGGAGGTATATTTCTTACGCTATTGAAAAAAATGTGCTTATTTCCATCAATCCGGATGCGCATGTGCTGGAGGGTGTAAATGATATTCGATATGGTGTACTGCAGGCTCAAAAGGCAATGGTCTCCCCCGCTCAAAACCTAAGTAGCTTTGGTCTGCAGGCTTTCAGAGAGCACCTGCAAAAAATAAAGCAATTGAAAGGAATCTAATTTTTCAATGGCAACTCCACAGTCATGATGGTCCCCTTCCCTTTTTGAGTGGAAAACCCGATGCCTCCTCCTGCCTGCTCTACCATCCGTTTACACATCGCCAGACCAAGTCCTGTACCGGAGGTCTTGGTGGTGAAATTAGGTGTAAAGATCAAAGGCTGCAGATCCTCTTCAATGCCTGTTCCATTATCAATCACACGAATCAGCAGACTGTCCCCTTTCCGTTCCTCCTCCAATCTGACGACGGGGCTGCGACCTTCAGGGACAGACTGAATGGCGTTTTGCAGCAGATTTGTGAATATTCTCACAAGGTGGGATTTATCGGCATATAACATAATAGGACCCTGCTCGAGTCGGGTGATAATATTGACCTGGTCTCCGGAACGAAACAAGCTCAGCACATGCCTAAGCACCTCCTGAATATCTACATTTTCCGGTTTTGCATTTTCAATGTTGGCAAATTGACTGAATTCGTTGGCAATCTGGTTCAAATGCTCAATCTGAACAATCAGAGTGTTCGCCATATCATTGGTAAGTTGAAGCACATTGGGGTCATTATTTTCGATGGAGCGCTTCAGGTATTGCATGCTCAGCTTCATGGGTGTGAGCGGATTCTTAATTTCATGGGCGATTTGTCTTGCCATTTCCCGCCAGGCTCCCTCCCGTTCTGATTGGGCAAGTATCCTTGCACTTTCATCCAATTTCTTGACCATTTTATTGTACTCCGTAACCAGGGCCCCAATCTCATCTTTTCTCTCCCACAGGATGGGCTCATTGACAGAACCAAGGCTCATTTTTTTCATTTTTTCAACTATGAAGGAAAAGGAGGCTGTAATTTTATTGGTGATGAAAAAGGCGACGATTCCCGCTATTAGGAAGATGAATGCATTCAGGTTGATCAGGGTAATCATGAAATTGGAAATCTCCTGTTTCAACCTGCTTTGTGTGGTGAAATAGGGAATGTTCAGATATCCATAATATCTTCCTTCCGCATCAGAGAGCGGGAGGTAGATACTTGAGTACTGCAATGCACTTATTTTCTCCTTATGAAAATACTGAGCCTCCTTCAAGTCTTTCAGGTGATGAAAGGCCAATGGATCCATTTTACTGCTTAGAATACCCTTCTCATAAGGCATCAGGAAAGAAGAGGCCCTAAGTGTGCCAGTCAGATCATACAGGTTCAAATCAACTTCATGAACACCCGAGAGTTCTCTGACCCGATCTGCAAGTCCTGAGAAAAGAGAATCGTTCCGGTAATTATTCGGGGAAATATTCTCCGCCTTCAACTCTCTTTCAAGGATTTTAATGGTACGACTGAGCATTTCCCTGTTTCCGGTCTCAAAGCGATTGCGAAAAATCAGCACCGTCACCAAGCCGATGATCAGAAAGGAAAACAGGCTCAGCAAGATGATGGTTCCATGCACCTGGTTCCTGATGGTTGTCTTCCACATCCTTTGCAGGTTGTCCAGTCGGAATACAGCACCGATCAGATTGCTAAAGGCCCAGAAAACCAGTGTCAGCAGCAGAAAGGAGCAAAATACATAGGAAAACATGGTGATTCCTTCCAACATTTCGCGATTTTGCCTGGCGATGATGACCATATTTCCTGAACCTGCATAATGCCACAATTCATCAAATCCATTCTTACCCTCATGCGTTGAAAATTCAAGCGGCGCCTTTTTCGGAGGATTGATAAGGGTGGTGAATGGATAATCATTAAAGCTCCCTTGCAGCCTCCAATCACGATAAATAGCTATGGAATATAGATTAGACTGTTCAATGGCACTGCTTCTCCCCCTTCCGAAGAGCTCCGGATACAATTTGGCGGATCCGAACCCTTTTGGCCTTGAAACCACAAATAAATAACCCAGCAGCCCTCCTTTGCCATCCTTGACGACGATACGGCTGATATAACTGAATTTATCGAAGGATTCATCAAAATAAAACAGTCCCTTTTTGCCCGTGGGCCTGGACATTGTCTCATAAATGGTATTAAGCTGGTTGAATCCGTCGGGGTTGGCATTGTATAAAGGTTGCTCGCCGGCTGTAAAGCTGAAGATGACGGTTTCATATTTTTCCGAATAGGATATGGAGCTTTCAGCAAGCAGACTGTCCTTCAATCGGCGGTTGTCCAAGGAGTCGAAGAGTCTGTCAAAACGCGGGGAGAGATATTCGGGATTGAAATCCGTCAACATGCTATTCAGAATGGTCTCATTGACAGGATCAGCCTTGGTCGCCAGCAATCGGGCATATTTTCGACGCTCCTGTCCTTCGCGCACCTTATTTTCCGTTATCAGCATCAGTGTAAGAGATACCGCATAGAAGAACATCCAGAATATGAGTCTGGAGGAGATGACCCTTGAAGCGATTATGTTTAGATAGGTATTATTGAGCAGGAAAAGAAATACAATCAGCCACAGCAATACCAGAATGTAATTCACCCCTCCGATTGGAGGAGGGAAAAAAGAAAGCCAGAGAAGTCCTGCTATCGCAGTCAATATCAAAACGGGATTGATCCGGCCGGTCTGGAACGGCTTCAGGAAATAGAATACAAGTTGTATGAGAAAATAATGAAAAACTGCCAGACATCCGATAGCAAGGAATCCTGCAAGGCTGAAAAAATCGATACTGGAGAAATTAAGCACATCCAGGGAAATCCTTTCATCTCTTACAATCTGCTGCAAGGACATGCAGGAAAAAAAGGTGGAAGCGACGATAAGCAAAGCCCCTGCAAGCATGAAAATACGGCTGAGAGCAACCTTTGACTGAGAAATCCTCACCATTCTTGCCTGAGCATGCAACCTGACGAAGAACAGGAACCATAAGCCCAACAAAAGATTGACAATGAAATCACCCAATGAACCCATCCAAAAAACGGAAGAATAATATCTGTTATCGAACAAGCCATATCGGGAGAGTTCAACCGGATGGAAGACTGTCAGCGTCAGTAATCGCATGCACCCGACAATCAAAATGAAAAATAATGAGCCCTTTAGCAATCCTGACTTTTCCACTTGTCTTGTCAGGAACAAATGAAAGAAAACAAGAAAACAAATCAATGAAGTGAATATCAGGATATCATAAATACCGAGATGCCCGTTCACCTTTTCCGTTTCTGCACGCTGAAGGGAAAAGAGAGCCGGACCATGAATGGAATACAATGGTTTCCCCTGGGACAAATCCGTAATGATTTTGAAATTCGCGGAATCCAATCCTGCGACAAACTCATTTTTCAAATATTCATTGGTAACGAAAAAATCAAATCGCACCGGTATGAGGCAAATCAATGAAATACCCTGTTCGGAATAGGCATTCCAAACATATTGGCCATTCTTCAAATGTATGAGTCCTGATTTTTCCTTTGAAACCGCCAATTCAGCAGGGGGTAGCGCCAGCGAACTGCTCCAAAAAACCGGAGAACTACCTGAACCGGAATCCCTATCAAAAAGATAAACGGAGAAACCATTCCTTGTCCAATCCTCTATTTGCCTGTCGCTTACCTTTCCTGAACGAATCTGTGCAATCAAGCCTGAATCGGAAACCAGTTTTTGAAAAGATTGCTCCCTTTGACGGATATGCGATTGCAATTTTTCGGTTGCGGCATCAAGGGAAGCATTGGGAGACCAGACGGCGTCGACGGCAAGGGCAAGAGCCGCTATCAAGGCCGCCGTAGCAATCAATATCAGGTATGTCCTCCTCACCGGGTTCAAGATGATTATTAAAGCGGGTTATTTCTGTTTTTTAATACGATTCCACATTGCATCCATTTCTTCCAGATTCATCGCATGTAAAGACTTCCCTGCAGCAGCGGCTTCCGATTCCATTCTGGTGAATCGGTCAATAAATTTCCTGTTTGTCCTTTCCAGCGCATTTTCAGCATCCAGCCCCAGGAATCTGGCATAATTCACCAGAGAGAATATCACATCACCCAACTCCTCTTCCATCGCTGATGTATCGGCGCTTTCCACCGCCTCACTCAATTCCGCCAATTCCTCCTGCACCTTGTCCCATACCTGTTCCCGGTGATCCCATTCAAAACCAACCTGCTTGACCTTTTCCTGAATTCGCATGGATTTGACGAGCGAGGGCAAAGCAGCAGGCAGTCCGCTCAACACGGACTTTTTACCTTCCTTTAATTTGATTTTTTCCCAGTTCTTCTTGACATCATCGGCATTCTGCACCGTATCAAGCCCCAGTTGGGCAGTATCTCCGTATATATGGGGATGACGATCAATCAGTTTTTTACAGATCCCGGCAATGATTTCGGTAAGATTGTATTGACCTTGCTCCTTTGAGATGCGGGCATAAAACACAAGATGCAGCATCAGATCGCCCAATTCCTCTGCAATAGAAGGCCAACTCTCCATGCTGATGGCGTCGGCAAGTTCATAGGTCTCCTCAATGGTCATGGATCGCAAAGTCTGAATTGTTTGCTTGTTATCCCAGGGACATTTTTCCCTGAGTTCGTCCATTATCTCCACCAACCTGATAAAGGAATCGCCTAACGACTGCTTATCATCCTGTTTAAGTAAAATCATAGCTTAAAATTACTGAAGTTAGCGCTAGTCCGACACAAGCCTTTTTTATTAATAAGCCTAATTTGAAGCAAAGGCGTTAATTTTATGCCATTCAAATAGCGAATATGAGATTCATGCTGACGGCAGGTTTTTGCCTCTTGTTATCCAACTTATTGACAGCCCAATATTACTACAAAGACATATTGAACGGCAAATTGCTGAAAGAGGAAATGAACCTGTTCAAAACCTCAGGAATCAGAAACATCAGTGTTGAAAGCTATGAGGAGGACGGGAGCGCCAGCAAGGGCTTTTTCTGTAAAAAGCAATTATCCAAGGATTATAAAAAAGTAGAAACCGGCATGCGCTCACCCGAGACCGCCCCCTCCCTTGTGATAACAACCTTCAATGAAAGCGGAAGCATCGAATCAACCTATGACAGTTCGGAGATTTCCGTCAAGAGCATCAATTACCGGTATGACCCTGCAGGCAGAATTCAAAACATCAGTTCAAGAATAAAGTCAAGTGACGAAGATTATGTTACAGAAATAACGGAGTCTCATATTTATTCCTACAATCCGTCGGGACTGCCCGAAAAAATGACTCTCATCCGAAATGGAAAGGAATCAGGTGATATTTTGTTCGCCCCGGATGAACAGGGAAGAATTTCCATCGAAAAGGAAACATCGACCGGCAAAAGCATTTATTATTATTACGATGAAAAGGGAAATCTCACAGATATTGTCAGGGAGAATGAAAGGACCGGTAAAATGCTTCCTGATTACATGTTTGAATATGATGACAACAAAAGGCTAGTAAAGATGCTGAACACAGAAGACGGGAGCAGCAACTATCTGGTCTGGCTTTATTTTTACGATGCAAAAGGGCTGAAAACCTCTGAAAAAATATATTCCAAGGAAAGAAAATTGATTGGCAGACTTGAGTATTCCTATAAGTTAAGATAACCGACCAGAAGTCATCTCCTGCCATTCCCCATGCTTAATATCTCTATTCGGACCTGAGCAAGTCCCTGTTTGATGAAATCAAGTTTTCTGGCCGCTTCCATACTCAAATCCAAAATCCGCCTATTGCTCTTGCTTAGCCTGTCATTGATCCTTACCACGATGAACTTGTCATTTCTGGTATTGATAACGATTACCATGGTTCCAATGGGCAGCACATTGCAGGCGGCGGTCATCAGATCCATATTGAATCGCTGACCCGAGGCGGTTTGTCGGCCATGAAAATCATCGCCATAAAAACTAGCTGTTCCATACAGAGCCGCAGACTGATAATTCGGATCTGTTATCTGGGAAACAGATTTGAATGAATACACTGTCAGCATCAGAATCGAAAATATTATGACCCCGGTTTTCATGCTCTGAGGAAGGGTATGATTCTTTGTTTGGAAAAATATTTATCTCGCAATTCCTTGTCCCTGTCATAAATATCCTCAAAAAAATGCAAAGTCCCGTCCTGGTACTTGCATCCGAAGTAATTGAAGAAAAGTGGAAGCCTGTGACGTAGGTAAATAGTCTTTTTAATCCCTCTTGATACCCAGGAACTTATGGAGTCGGAATAGCTGGATAGGGTATCCGGTGGTTGCCGGGATGCGCTGTCGTGACCGACAACTATGAAGGCAAGTTTCTCCCATTCCTGCACCCTGACACAACCATGGCTGAGCGCCCGTTTGCTTTTTTGGAAAAGATAGCGCTGGTCGGTATCGTGCAGATACACATCATGGGCGTTGAAAAAATTGAATTTGATCACCCCCAGGGCATTTTTCTCCCCACTACCCTGCTGCACCTGATACGGAATGAATTTATTGAATCTGCTCCATTTTATGGTATCCGCATTAACTCTCTGGCCTTTACCATTCAGCAAATACATATTGTGTTTGGCCAGATATCCCGGATTTTTTTTAAGTGCAGGCAATGTCTCCTTTGTAACGATGCTTAGCGGGACTGTCCACGTAGGAAATACCACTACATTACTGATGGCACTGTTGAGCGAAGGCGTAGGAGTAGCCGGCTTTCCGCAAATGATTTTTGATTCAAGCAACAAGGAATCCTTTTCCCATACATGTAACATGAATTCAGGCAGATTTACCCAAATGTACTTCTCCGGAAGGGAGTCAGGCAGTTGCTTATACCTATCCAAGGTGATGGCTAATCTCTTGAAACGCTCCAGGCCAAAGTCATTAAGTTGTCGTATGAATGAACCTGAAACCCGGCCGCTTACCACCCATTTTTTCTTGCTCTGAAATCGTGTTATCAATAATGCCATTCCTGCGGAATCAATCTCCGTATGAACACTATCTACCACATCTTCCTCGGAAAGTCTCAGTCGAAGCAATTTCATGAAACGAAGCGAATCAACCGCATCATTTTTCTTCCAGGGATATTCAAGATAAGTATATTCACTTGCGTCCATGCTATCAAGATAGTCCTTCAGCTTAGCTTTGAGAGTCCGGTACCCCGCATGCTTTGGCTCTAATGAATCTGCAATGGAACGCATGCTGCCAGAATCCTGAAACCATTTCATGACAGGAAGAAATAATTTTTTTATTTTCTTTTCATCATGGTGCCAGGAGTTGCTGTCAGGCTGAAGCCGTCCCTGCTTCAAATCCCTTACCAGTTTCATGAATGCATCTGAATGCAATAGATCAAAACGAGTCCACAGCTCCGGATCCCTTCTATTGGTCGAATCTTTGAGCATACGGTGACAAAGATGCAATTCCTCATGATGATAATCCTCCGGAAACAGCCCCTCCCGAAGCCCGTTATCAATAAAAGCCATCAGACTGTCGGCGATGGTTTTCTTTTCCATATTTGCAGACCAAACCGGCTGATAATCGGATAAGTCATAATGGCGCAAAAGCGGCTCCATCATGTTCAATTTAAGCAAAGGATCAATCTTGCCATTACCCTTCTCTGCCTGAGTAAGGGCAGCTTCCAGCAGCTCCGGAATGGATTCTATAATGGATGCTGAATCCTCGTCGAGAATATCTGCAGATTTTCCACCCCTGTCATTACAGGTTATGAACAGCAGGGAAATAAAGGAGGATAACAATAAAGCGGAGAGCACTCGCATGTTGGACTACAATTATAACAAGTTAACGAAAAAAGTCATACAACCATGAGTCAGTTTCAAATAAACCGGAATAGGTTGACTCCTTTAAGGGAATGTTGCCTTATTTTGGAGGCGAATTAACATCCATGAGATATTATATCATAGCGGGAGAGGCTAGCGGAGACCTTCACGGGGGGAATCTGATCAGGGAACTTATCAAACTTGATCCTTCAGCGGCAATCCGCTGCTGGGGAGGTGAGAATATGGAACATGCAGGAGGAAAATTGGCCATGCATTACAGGAATCTTGCCTTCATGGGTTTTTGGGAAGTGATCAGCAATTTACCGGCGATTCTGAGAAATTTTTCTTTTTGCAAAAAAGATATAACCGAGTTTGCGCCGGATGTGCTCATTTGCATAGATTACCCGGGTTTCAACCTCAGGATGATCAAATGGGCGAAAATGCGCGGTATCAAGACCGTTTATTACATCTCACCCCAGGTTTGGGCCTGGAAGGAAGGCAGGGTGAAAGATATCAAGAAGCATGTCGATAAAATGCTGGTGATTCTACCATTTGAAAAGGCCTTTTATGATAAATGGGAATTTCCTGTAGACTATGTGGGGCATCCTTTAGTTCAGGTAATTGATGATTACAAAAAGCAAAACCTTCCATCCGACAGGATAAAATCCGGTGAAAAGCCGATCATCGCTTTGCTGCCGGGCAGCAGAAAGCAGGAAATCAGAGCGAAGCTTCCAATCATGTTAACCGCTGCGAATGCATTTCCGCAGTATCAATTTATCGTTGCCAAAGCTCCTTCCATTGAAGATGCTTTCTATGAAAATATGATGAAAGATTACGGCCAGGTACAATGCCTGACAGGACAAACCTACTCCTTGCTGTCATATGCCAAGGCTGCATTGGTCACCAGCGGCACCGCCACCCTTGAAACCGCTTTGTTTGGCATCCCTCAGGTAATCTGTTATAAAGGGAATCCTGTTTCCTATCAGATAGCCAAAAGACTGGTGAAAATAAAATTCATCGGACTGGTCAACCTGATCATGAACAAGGAAGTGGTGAAAGAGTTGATTCAGGACAAACTTTCTACCGAAAATCTGGTTAGAGAACTGGAAGCGATTGCCGCTGAGACCGACCGGAGGAGGCAGATACTTCAGGACTATGCCCTGCTGCATGATTTGCTTAGCAAAGATGGCAACGCATCCATGAAAGCCGCCCGCATCATCAGCGATTTTCTGAAATCAGCGAAGCAATAATTTTATCACAATCACAATGATTGCAAAAACAAAGAGCAGGATGGAAATCCTGTTGATGCCATGCATATATTTCACCCACTGGCTGTCGGGTCGGTTGGGATCCTTCTTTTTCAGGTATAAATATTCGGCGATTTGATTCCAGATGCTCATAACATTGCATTTGTCCCTCAAAATTAAGAAAGGAAGTCCAAATGGCTCAGCAGAACTCTTCTGTCAATCAACGCATATCATTATATTTACATAAAGGATTCTATGACCAGGGAAGAGAAATTCATGCACGAAGCCATTGCACTATCCCGCAATGGGGTGGAAAATAACGAGGGAGGACCCTTTGGCTGTATCGTCGTCAAGGATGACAAGATTGTAGGTAGGGGCAACAACAGGGTCACTTCCAGCAATGATCCTACAGCGCATGCCGAGGTGGTGGCCATCCGTGATGCCTGTCGTAACCTGAACAGTTTTCAGCTGGAAGGCTGTGAAATATACACTTCTTGCGAGCCTTGCCCTATGTGCCTGGGAGCCATCTATTGGGCGAGACCCGGCAAGGTATTTTTTGGAAATACCCGGGAGGATGCTGCCGGTATTGATTTTGACGACTCCATGATTTATGAGGAGATCACGAAGAATATCGCCGAAAGAAAAATACCCATCCAATCCATCTGCAGGGAGGAAGCACTGAAAGTATTTGAACTTTGGAGGGAAAAACCAGATAAGATACTCTACTAATTCCTGTTTTTTTCAGCGATAATCTGCCCTGCGATACTGATGGCGATTTCTGAAGTGGTTTCGCTCTTGATGAACAAGCCTACAGGCGCAAAAACCCTGGAGAGGACGGATTCATTTATATTCTCTTTTCTGTAATCCGTGAACATTTTTTCGATTTTTCGCCGGCTTCCCAGCATTCCGAGATAACGGAATGGTTTATGCATCAGTGCTCTGAAAGCAGCATCATCCGTTCTGTAGCCAAAGGTCATGATGACGGCATATTCATGCTTGCCCCCCTCAATGAGTGAAGCAAGTTCAGCGTAATCATTCAACTCATGCTTTGCATGAGCATATACGTTTTGCTGCATGGTAATCAGGTCACTTCTGTCATCATACACCCGAATGAAAAAATCAAGATCCTGCATGATCTTGCAAAGCGCGAGAGAACAATGTCCTCCGCCGATGACATGCAATACATTTCTAAATCCTGTCTTTTCAATATATACAAATTCATCGCCTGCAGATCGGAAGAAAAAATCGGATGCAGGTGTTTCTTCACTGAAAAAAATACCGGAAGGATTCAGCGTAAGGCATCCGTTCCTGAATGCAGAGACAGAAGCTAACATGGCGTCAATAGGAGCAAGGTCCTTTTGCTGTACAGGGTAATAAAAGAGAGTTTGCTCTCCCGAACAGATCATTCCGCTTTGTTCATGAGATGACTTGTCATGCACCTGCCTGAACAACTTTCCGGGAAGTATATCCTTTTGCAGGTGGAGCTTTGCCATTTCCACGAATTTATGCTCCATGATACCGCCGCCTATCGTACCCCGGAACCTTTCATCGGCAGTGACGGCCATTTTGAACCCCTGTCTTCCGGGAGAACTTCCTTTGGACTCCAGTACGCATAGGAGCGCCGCAGGTATGCCTTTCCGAAGGCTTTCTGCTATCAGCTCCCATACCGCCGTTCTTTCATCGGAAATCATGAATCTTTATTGGATGTCATTTCTTTCTGTTCTCCAGAATTTTCTTGAACGATCGTCCGCGTATCTCATCAATGGTGAGTCCGGTGGCCAGCACCTCCTCCATTTGTATCGCTCCACTATTGAGTGCTCTCAGAAAATAATTCAAGAGTCCTTGCCCTGTAGCCGCATCATCAAACACATCGCCGATGAGTGTTGCCCTGGCAGCCTTTTCAACAAAGGTCTTCAATCTGTCAACCGCATCATCATAGCTTTCCAGAAAGAAGGCGAAAACCGCAGCATAACGCATGGGAAGCTGCGCCGGATTCAGGTCCCAGCCCTGATAGAATCCGTTCCAAAGAGAATGTCTGATATGATCATACCCTTTTTTCCAGGCGCGATGTACCACTTCCCTATTTTCTTTTAACTGCTCAGCAGTCAGATGCTCTCCGCGGTGAGGACCGATAGGCATGGTATTGGTAGCACCGTCGGAAAGCCAAATGCCTGTATGTGCGAGGGCGACCTTTGTCATGTGATGCGCAAAATCACAAACCGGATGATCCATTTCCTGATACCTGGCGGTAATACTGCAGGAGGCTGTATAGTCATAGGTCCCGAAATGGGTTGCAATCAGCCTGCCCTGTCCTGCGCGGATGAAACGCATCAATGGATTCATTCCCGCATCATCCATGACTGCTTGTGTGGTCTCCACCATCATTTCCATCTTGAGAGAACCGGAGGCTAGCCCCGTTGCTTCTTCGAGAATGCCGAAGAAACTCACCAGCGTACTCACCTGCTCCGGTATTGTCACCTTGGGCAGCATGACTACAAAGTTCTCCGGTAACTTATTTCCCGTTTCTTTCAATAAGCCGGTAAGAAAAATATCCAAAGTGCGCAAGCCCCTTTCTTTCATCTCTTCGGTAAAAGGTTTAATCCTGATACCGACAAACGGCGGCAGCGTGCCTGCTTGCATGCCTCTGGCCACTTCCTTTGCGGCCGCAGCGGCTGTTTCATCTTCTTCTTCATTGCTGCGGTTGCCATATCCATCTTCAAAATCGATCCGGAAGTCTTCTATGGCTTCCGATCTCAACTTATGGATGACCTTATGATATACTTCATAAGACAACCTGGCCGGATGCCTTTTTCTGGCTTCAGGAGAAAGTGCCAGATATTCTTTTGACATTGTTGCGGCATCTGCACCCGATGCGATGGAGTTAATACCATCCAAAGCGAAAATTCTACCGAAACTGATAAAATCAGGCGCATAGGCTTCAAACACCTCGAGCGCCTTATTGCCCAGCTGTTTTGCCGAATCGGACTTGAACAAGTTTGCTCCGCCATATACGGTATGCACAGGCTGCCGATCGGACCTGTCTCCGGGATAAACTTTTTGAAAAGCAACATTGGCTTGCTTTAATTCTTCAAATAAACGCTCCTTACTCGCGTTGGGAATGCTTGTTTGCATGATTGTATTTTTTAACTGCCTCTATAAGTACTATAGCCAAAAGGGCTCAGCAAGAGAGGTATATGGTAATGGGTTCCGTCAAATATTTCAAAATGAATGTCAGCCTGGGGATAAAAAGTTTTTTGATCTTTTTCTGAATAGTATCGGCCGGTGTCGAAAGTCATTCTATAATGCCCCGGTGCGATATTCCGGCCCGGCGGCAACAGATCAGGTATCCTGCCATCTTCATTGGTAATACCCTGGGCAATCACATGGGCATGATTGCTCAATCGAATGGAAATGCCTTTGGCAGGTTTTCCCAAGGCGGTATCCAACACATGCGTGGTCACCTGGCTGACCTTGAGAAAATTCCAGTCTGCTTCAATCAACTTACGAAGTCGCAGCAGGGTGATTTTATGCTGTTCCCCCATCGCTATGCGCAACTCAGACAGCATATCATTCTGCAGCCTGTCTTCCAGCAGCCTCAACATCTCGTCTGCCGGCTTGCCCGTAGCACAAACGATGAAAATAAATCCGAATTTGCTTTCATATTCTGCGTTTAGCCTTGCCAATGAGGTGAGCACCTGTTCGGACGCACTGGATACAGCCGCCTGCTCACTTCCTGCCAAATGAGCCGTAGAAGCGAATTTTTCCCTGAGAGATTGCAGATCACCGATTTTAGGATGATGGGTGAATGCCTCCAGCCAGTCGCTCTCTTTACAAATCTCATACCATACCTCTTCGGTAGATTTAATTAAATGAGCACAATCGGAAAATGGCATCAGTTTCACCAACTGATCTACCCAAGTTGAGGAACCGCAACAACTTTTCAGCATGGCAGCACACTCTTCTTTAGCCAGTCCGTTAAAATTTTCAATTGTCATAAGCATCATTTTTCAGCCCCTTGCTCAATCCAGCATCCGATCAGCTTTCGCTCTTCGTCGGTAATATCGGTTTTATTGTTGGGAGGCATTGTTTTTGTCACTACCACGCGCTGCATGATCTTATCCCTGAGTTTGATAATATCATCCGGAGTATCATATTTTACTCCGTTGGGAGGAGCGGTATACACATCATCCGTAGGATTGGAAGCATGGCAGGAAGCGCAACGTTGCTGAATGATGGGCATGATATCCTTGGAAGTCAACTCCTCCTTACAATCATTTTTGACAGGTTGTGGAGCTGACAAAAAAGCCGCCCCCAGCAATATCAGAATGGAAACCGGCAATACCCATACAGAATACTTCCCCTTTTCCCGAAGATTCATGTAATGTTTAGCGCCGGCCGTTCCCAGGGTGATGACCATGAGGATGACCCATTGCCACTCATTACCAAAAGTGCTGGGAAAATGATTGCTGACCATCACGAACAATACGGGCAACGTGAAGTAATTATTGTGAATGGAACGCATCAGCGCATGCTTGCCGATAGAGGGATCAGGCATCATACCTTTTTTGGCAGCCTTTACCATCAGCTTTTGCGAAGGGATGATGATGAAGAACACATTCGCCACCATGATACTACCAATCATGGCTCCGAAATGAATATATGCGGCCCTGCTATTAAATAGCTGGCTATATCCGAAGGCGAAGATTGTCAATAACAGAAAACCGATGCATGCAAACAAGTATTGATTTTTCACCAGAGCACTTCTGCACAGCCGGTCATATAAAAACCAGGCAAGTAGAAAGGATCCTATTCCAATGCCAATTCCCGCCAAGGGTGATATATCCAACACCTGCTTATCAATCAACATGGCAGATGCATTGAAATAATAAACGACAAACAACAGGCTGAAGCCCGTGAGCCAGGTGAAATAGGCTTCGTATTTGAACCAATGCAGGTGCTTCGGAAGCTTATTGGGTGCTACCTTATACTTTTCGAGATAATAAAACCCTCCTCCATGCACTGCCCAGAGGTTTCCTGCAAGCTCTTCTCTGACTCCATCCGTTCGGTTCAGCGCATTCTCCAGAAAAACAAAATAGAAAGAAGCGCCAATCCAGGCAATCCCAAAAATGAAATGCATCAGGCGAATTATCACATTGAGCCATTCCATCAGATGCCCTTCCCAGATGGTACCTTTCAGCAGATAATACAAGATGCAAATGGCTCCGACAGTGGCAGCTACCAATGCCCCATAAACAAAAGACTGCGCTTTCTCAAGGCCCTCCTTTTTTGGCTCTGAAGTTTCGATGGCGCTATCAGACCCATCTACCCCGTTCAATAGGGAGCGCAACTTGAAGGTCATTCCCACGAGGAAGACAATGACCAATAAGAAAAATGATAAAGTGATGATTCCTGCCATATTAGTTTGCTTTCCTGCCCATCAACCTCAGCCTGCTGATACCGCCGTCTGGGAAAATATTCAGTCTTACATGAGTGAAGGGCCCCGCGGCTTTTATCTGTCCCTTAAAATGATGCTCCGAATCGGCCTGCAGCTTCGATTCAGGAAGAATCTCCTGCCAATGCAAATCTTTCGAAAGCACATCCATACCCGTCTCAGCCAATGCCCCTTCAATGGAACATCTATCCGGATAATTGCCTTTAAAGTGACAGGTGTCCACTATAATGGAGTCGATGAAACCAGGAGTGGCCAATGCCAGAATCACCCAGTCACGATTGCCGGGAGTCCTATTTCGCTTGGTTTCCCAGCCATCCCCCATGTTCACGCCACGCCCCGGCATAATCAGATTAGACATGGAGGAGAAGAACATATCATTACAGGCAACGGCTCTGCCTCCCTCAATGGCGGCAGCCAGATCAAAAATCTTTTGTTCACTCACTTGCGACCAATCCTTGTCAACGGTACCGTATACACGAAATCTGGCAACTCCCCCGTCGGGGTAAATATGAAGACGCACATGGGTGAACCTCTCATGATTGTTGCAATTGTAAAAATTCCTGCTACCCGCGTCCAATGTTGACTTGGGCAATATCTCCTTCCAGGGAAGGGAATCCCAATCCTTCACATCAGTATTATCGGCCATTTCGATGGCTTCCACCGACGCATGGGGCGGATGATTACCAAGGAAAAAATTGGTATCAATATCGAACCCCTGGATTTTACCGGGAGTAGCCAATCGTACTACCGCCCAATCATGCCCCTGCACTCTTTTTCTCCTGCTTTCCCAGCCATCCATCCACTTGCCCCTGTCTGTATATTTATCTGTGATGAAAATACCCCTGCCGGGCTTAATGAGATTCTCTTTCTCGGCAAAAAAATCATCGGTGGCATAGAGCACTTTTCCACCCAGCCTTTCGGCCGCCAGATCCGTGAGGCGGGAAAATTCGGGTTCTTCTTTTATGATCTCTTTTACGGTGGAAATCATTGACTGGATTTTTGAGTTAAGCGACAAATATACTCATCCTGAATGAGTTTAGGAAGCATACTTGCCAAAAATAGACCTGCCAAAGCCGGCATGAAAACTACCCACTTCGAACACCTGCTCCCCGCATACCCAGGTCTTGATTACTTTCCCTTTCAAGGGTTTATCAGCATAAGGGCTGATCTTATACCGATGATAAATGGATGCGGAATCAGTGTCGGCCAGACAGTCCGGATTCCAAAGCACCAGGTCGGCATCGTAGCCTTCCTTAATGAATCCTTTTCGATGATCCAGATGGACCATTTTGGCAGGTCGCTCTGTTAACAGTGGAATGATCTTTTCTATGGCAAGTTGCGGCGACAATGCGGAATAAGAAGCAGGCAATAAAAACTGAAGTCCGGCGATCCCACCCCAGGCCTTTTCTAAGTTGCCTGTATCGATCTCCTTGATGATAGGCGGAGCGGGTGAATGATCCGAACCGATGAGATCAAGCGTACCATCAGCAAGGGCGTTGATCAATGCAAGATTGTTCTGCCTGTCGCGAATGGGAGGGGCACATTTGTAAATGGTTTGTGCATCAGGGATTTCTTCTTCATGAAATAGAATATAATGCGGGCAGGTTTCTGCAGTCAGCTTCAATCCTTCTGCCTTGGCCCTGGCAATGCTTTCCAGACAGCCCGCATAAGAGACATGCACAATATGGACAGGGCAATCATATTTCCTGCAGAAAGATATCATCATGTCCACCGCTTCCTGCTCCCAATTGCCCGGCCTTGATTTAACATACTCCCGATAGCTGGAAGGATGATCGGCAAATGCTGAGGCAGCAGGGAGATGATCAAGTTCACAATGAGCCAACAAAGGCAAGCCCGATGCTGCGATAATCGGCATGGCTTTTTCAAGATCCCCCAAACTGACATTTGGAAATTCATCAATACCGGAGTGAACCAGGAAGCATTTAAACCCAAGTACTCCTTTATCGATAAGCTGCTGAAGGGAATCAGCATTTCCGGGTATTACGCCTCCGTAATAACCAACATTCACGAATAGTTTGCCGGTTGCGGCATCAATTTTTTGCTCAAAGGCATCAGTGGTAGTGGTCACCGGACTTGCATTGAGCGGCATGTCCACCAAAGTGCTGATGCCACCGGCTGCCGCCGCTTTGGTAGCGGTTTCAAAGCCCTCCCATTCGGTGC
>Ga0315906_10002810_pt1 | contig 23728 bp, 19 predicted proteins | sample LakEriMetagenome_4_FD_203526 | JGI IMG/M metagenome (GOLD analysis project Ga0315906, IMG submission 203526) | Freshwater fungal communities from buoy surface, Lake Erie, Ohio, United States - Buoy 2 MA122 | ecosystem: Environmental > Aquatic > Freshwater > Lake > Lake biofilm | place: USA...
TGTAACTTTGGGCATAGTAATAGTGGCACTGTTCGTCAAAACGAGCTAACCATGAGCCAAAGCCCAGATTTTCCGTATAGCCACGATCATGTAAATAAATACTATGTGGCTTTATCTAATCATGGTGATGCCGAACTACAATTAACTAATAGTAATGTAGAAGGGTCATCTCTAGCATCAGTACGTAATATATCTCAGTTAGTAGATAGTAATGTTTGTAAAGTAATTGCACCACATAGTAATTGCTTACTACCTATCACACTACCCACCACAACCGAAAAAAAAGGTTTCTTTAATTTTAAATTAGATTATGTAGATAATAAAACTAACAAACACTATCCAGTTACCAAGCTAATTACCTTTGCTGATGATATTGCTGTCCAAGATGGAATAAGAGTAACTACACGCAATATGGAAAATATTGTAGAAAATGCTAAGCGTTTTACTTTGGTGCTTCCTTTTAGTTTAGAAACAAAATACCAAGATGTTGCTATTAAAGTCAATGGACAGATCATTCTGGGGCAGAAGAGTCTGAGGCAGGCTGGCCTGAGTAATAAGAGTAAAGATTATAACTCCCTACATTGTAGTAATGGGTTTAATCAAGGTTCTAGCTGTAGTGCTATTATAGAACTAGCAAGTAAGAACGAAAAGCCAAAAGTCGAGATAATTACTACTGATTTGGGTGGGGAAACTCATTCCAGAAGTATTGACTTTTCGGTGCAATATGGCAATCAAGCACATCTAATCTATTTGAATGCCCCATTAATTCTGAATCTAGATAATCCAGGAGGTGAAATAACCGTATTTAATACAGGTACTGCACAAGCAACTGATTTAAATATTGTTGATCTTCCTACTAATAGTAGTGTAGATATTAAACGCGACAGTAATAATTGTCCTGCAACTTTAGATGCTAGTGCTAGTTGTAGTATTGTATATGAAATAACTGCAACTATTGATAATGATAGTGATAGTGATGCCAAAACTGGAACTACTAAACAAGAAATCACTTACAATCACTCACAAGACCAAAAGATAACTGACAGTTTAAAGCTTTATAGAACTTTAGGCACAAGCAGTGGTCCTTTAAGAATTATATCATTAACTATAGACGGTCGTAAAATCACAAGTGCAGAAATGAACTCACCCAATTTAATATCTGGTCCTATTACTAGTGTACGTCCACAAATTAATGTTATTTTTAATCGTGAAATTAGCGGTGATGTAAATGGGGATGAGTTTAAGTTACTTGATATAACTAATCAAAACCGAGTAATTCCAGTTAAAAAGCAGAAAATTGGACCAAAGAGTTATATGTTAGCACCATTAAGCCCTCTGGATAATAATAAAGATTACAAGTTAATAATGAATGGTAAGCTTGATAATCAAGCTCCTACCACTCTACTTATAGATATGAAGTTTAATGTTAGTGACCTAACTTATAAAGGATTTGTATATTTAATAAAACGCAATAACTTAACCAGTTTAACGACTGCTAATAATGCCCCTATAAGTGGTTCAACTCAGGGTATAAGAGGTGTGCAGCTTATTCGCTGTGCAGTTGATAATACATCGGATGGAAATGTTCCTTTTACAGGCGCTAACTTTAATCCAGATAAAAACTTTAAGTGCCATGAAGCTTTATTGCCTGCACAAAAACATATCCAAGATGAATTGAATGAGGATGGTGGTGCACTTAAAGTTCGGGTTTATGGTGATTATTTATACATAACTAGATTTAGCTCAGTATTACGTTGTAAACTATTTCATAATGGTAGCATTGGCAGTTGTGATGTTATAGATTTTACTACTCCAACAATAATGCAAGGAATTCAAGGAATAGCGTTTTATAAACATTGGGTATATTTATCAAGTTATGCTAATCGGCTTATATATAAGTGTAGTGTTAACCAAGACGGTATGTTTAATAGTTGCTCTACTGGTGTAGCAAATGGGGAGACTGACGAGAAATATCGTATTGCTGGAATAGAAATTAACCCTATTGCATCAAAATTGTATGTAACTAATTTTGATACAGGAAATCCTTTCACTCACGATTTAATCGGAATATATAATGTCAATGCAACAGATGGAGAACTTAGTAATTATTCAAGTAAAACTAAATTTAAATTAGATATGGGCGATGTATTATATGCACCTAATGACGCCAACAATATAAAACGAACAACATTAGCGCATCAGATTATTCCTAGCATAAAGTACTTAAATGAAATCCTTTATATAGGGCTAGATAATTATATTGCAGCATGTGCTGCTGCTGATGATGATGGTGAACTTGACTCTTGTATTACGGTCAATGCTTCTGAGCCTTATATGGTAATTCAACCAGTTGGAGCTATGTTATATGCATTTTCAAGATATTCCAATCTGTTGAATGTTCTTCAGTCGGTTGCACGTTGGTTTAACTCGAATATAAATGTATTAAGTAATTTTGGAGTTGCAGCTGGCGAAGATGATGGCAAACCACATCTAGTGTTGGCTATGGATTACTATAAACCTATTATTACTCCTAATCCTGTTCTTACGCCACCAAATATCGTAATTGCTGATGAGTATGTATCTCCATTTACTTTTGATGGAATGAATGCCAATATGTGGACAGCTCATTTTACCTTTAGAAATAATGGACCGATTGCTGCAACTAATGTTAAACTTCAACATCTTGGTATAATAGCTCCAAGTGGTGGCAATATTAAAGATACTTGTAGCTCTTTAGCAAGCAATACTCTTAAAGTAAATCAAAGCTGTGAAATAAGCGGCTTGCAAAGCATGACTGCCCCAAAAATATCGGTAATATTGACCTCTGATGAAGGTAATCATGTGGAGTCAACCACCCTTGTTGATCATTATAGTCCTACTAATTTACCAACAACCGTCCGCACTGCTCCTATAAAAACACAGCCATTGGTAAATATCACAACATTGAATCCAAATAAGCCAACCTGGACAGAAGGCAGTCGGGTTAATGAGGACTTTGGCTCATTCTCAGAAATTATGTATACTGTGAATTCCCAAAAAAATATGTTTATCCACTCTTCTTACTTAGGTGCTATAGGAGATACTGTGCTGATTAAAAAGAGAGGATACTCTGTAGTAACAACTACATTAAAAAATAATAACGATTCAATAGCAATTTACTTTTATGGTTTAGTTCTCAAGAATAATCATTGTTCTATTCTCGTATACAATATGGGTAGCAATCAAGCGGACGGTTGTGATACAGATTCTACTGATAGGGGCTTTAGAAAGTTCAGTTACCGTATATGGCTTGATAGTAGTGAATTCGATAAGAGTAAGATGCAACACAATAATGTTTACACTGGAGAAATGAATTTTAACTTCTATATAAATGATTATCATGGTGTGATTAATAATAAATTAATCATTCCTATTAAAATTCCGATTAAAGTTAATGTGCCAACTACACCATAAAGCGCAAATTGAAACAAATATCGTCATTGCGAAGCAGACTGCTTTAGCAAAATGCCGTGGCAATCTTTAAGACTTTGCAAAAATAAGGAGATTGCCACCAAATCTTGTAATTTATCGTAGTGAAACCTGTGTAGTAACATGAAATTTTAGGTATGTTGCACGCACGCAAGTTGCAAAAATAAACTTGTTCTAACCCTATGTAATATGATATAATTCTGCCCTTTGGTGCATGTTTGTGTGTTGTGTATGTTTCATTTTTAATTATATATTAATGATTGGAAATATTAACACTTTGTACCTTTGTACTCAAAGATTTAAGTACTTGCTACTTAAAGATAAAGAGTATATAACCTTTCTCTCGCTATAGGGGTGATTTTCTCTTAAGCATGGGCGGGAGATGTTTTAAACCATAAGGAGTTTTCATGCGTAATTATGAAATCGTATTTCTTGTTCATCCAGATCAAAGCGAGCAAGTAGGACAGATGGTCGAAAGATACAAAAAACTAATTGCTGATCATAATGGCAAAATTCATCGTCTTGAAGATTGTGGTCGTAGACATTTAGCTTATCCAGTTGAAAAACTTCACAAAGCACATTATGTTTTAATGAATATTGAAGCAGATAATAAGTTATTAGATGAGTTAAGTCATGCTTTCAAATTTAATGATGCTGTTTTACGTAATCTTGTTACAGTTAGAAAAACTGCTATAACAGAGCCGTCAGTATTTATGAAAGATGAAAAAGCTAAATCTTTAATTTAAGACTTAGCTAAAATTTTAAAATGGAGTTATGCAACAAAACTAGTTTAAGTGGAAAAGTCGTAAAAATATATCCAGTAAAATATACACTGCACCAGGTTCCTGTTGTTTCATTTGTACTTGAGCATGTCTCAAGACAAATTGAGTGCGGAGAAAGCCGTGAAGTGAAGTGTAGGGTTTACTGTGTTATTTTAGACGCAAAAGAATATCTTAATATTGAGTTACTTGAACTACATGTAGTGGTAGCTGGATTTTTAAGTCAAAATTCAAGATCCCAATTGGTACTGCATATAACACAATTAGAATTTTTAGATAAAGGAATCTAGAATGTCACGTCAAACTTTAAGAAAGAAAAAATTCTGCCGCTTTAGCGCAGAAAAATTTACAGAAATCGATTATAAAGATGCTGAATTACTAAAAAGCTATATTACAGAAACTGGGAAGATTATTCCTTCACGTATTACTGGAACATCAGCTAAATATCAAAGAATGTTAGCAACATCTATTAAGCGTGCTAGATTTTTAGCATTAATTCCGTACTCAGACCAACACTAAATAAAGAAGGATATAAAATATGAAAATTATTCTATTAGAACGTGTTGCTAATCTGGGTGATCTAGGTGACATAGTAGAAGTTAAAAATGGTTATGCACGTAACTTTTTAGTCCCATCAGGTAAAGCAAAGCGCGCTACTAAAGTAAATACTGAAGAGTTTGCTGCAAAACGTGCTGAGTATGAGCTAAAACAAACAGATGTATTAGCTAATGCAAAAGCTCGTTTTGAACAAATTAACGAAAAATCATTTGCAGTTACTGCTAAAGCTGGGGTTGATGGTAAGTTATTTGGTTCAATTACTTCTTTAGATATTGTTGAGGCAGTTAATAAATCAGGTGTGGAAATTAAAAAGTCTGAAGTGACATTACCAAATGGACCGCTAAAAACTATTGGCGAATTTGAAGTTAGTGTTATTTTACACCATGATGTTCATGCAATAGTTAAAATTAATGTAAGTTCAGAAGCGTAGTGCTATTTTTCGATCATTCATAATTGTGATTCCCGCCTACAGGCGGGAATCATTTAATAAAATCTACGACAATCTAAGTCATTCTTTTTCGCAAATATAATATATAAAGACATAATAGTAACTAGGCTGCATAAAATGATTACCGCAGTTGGTGCGCTAATCCCAAGTATAGTCCAATTTACTCTAGAGCATTCGCCATCGCCTTTTAGAATATAGCTGATAAAGCTATTTAATGGGATTTTTTTATAAAGCATATCAAGAGGCATTCCACAAGAAAGAGGTTGTTTATCTGCAGGTAGGCTTATAAGCCATAAATGCTTAGCTGCTACTTTTATTCCAAAAACAGCAAATCCCCCGACTATAAAGCCATAGATACGTAACAAAAAGTTTTGAGGGTTATGTACTGCAAAAAGTATTGCTAGAATAGCGATTATACCTATTATAATACGTTCTGCTATACATAAAGGACATGGTTCGATGTTTTGGTAATATTGAACATAAAATGCATAGAAAATTGATAGAGCTGACAGTATGGCAATGAGTACAAATAATAACCTTTTATTTAGCATTCTCTGTCTCCTCTCTATAAAGGAAATATATTCAAATGGATTCAAAATTTTCAAAAGTTTATAGCTAGCGGGAGTGATTTTACTAACTGCGCTATTTGAATACGAAGGAGCAAAATTATATTTAATTAAACAATTGGGATTATTATAGCATGTTTTGTATATTAAATATTTACTTATTATGAAATCTTGGTTATGATAAAATTATGATTCTTTATTTTAGGCTTATTAATTGGCTTAAATTTAATATATATTTTTAGGATTCAATATAATGATAGCTAATAAATTAATTACTCCATCTTCAATAAAACCCTTTGCTACTCAACGGATAAAGAGTATAAAAAAATCCGACTTACTTGAAGGTGGTATAAAATTTGCCGAAGAGTATTTTAAGTTAAAAAATAGTACAGGAAACGAGTATATAAGAATTTGTTTAGCAATTAAAGATGGCAATACTCCCAACATTGATGCAAATAACTTAAAACTTATTATAGGTGCTGTATCTATTAAATGTGATAGTCTAAAAGATTTAGCTGATCTAAAAACTATTATACTCAAGCATAAAGATAATATACATGAACTATCAAAAAATGAAAGTAGATTTTTTGTTAAAAATTTTACTCGTGGATTTACTAAATTATTAGCTCTTGGGAAAAGATCTGGTGCTACAGAGGTAAAAAGTATACAAGAATATATTTATACAGTTGTTAAGGGTTATGTGAACGATGCATATCGTGTAAAAAAATTAGAAAACGCTTATGTAAATGGCAGCCATAAAAGCAGAGCATTAAAAGAAGAGTTAACTTCATCTTTAGCCGTATATAAAAAAGAACTTCTTTCATCTAATTATCTAGATGATATGGTGTTTAATTTTGACAGTGTCAATAAAAATATTTCAGCTATACAGTTTGGTAAGCGTAGTTATAAAATAACTCACACATATAGCTTTGCTGCTGCTATCAAAAGCATAAAAACATATGTTCAAGATGCGTTTGAGGCAATTGCCAAACCACAGCCTACTGCCAATGATAAATTGCGGGCTATTTTCTCAAGCAAGGATTTTACGCCACATTCTGTGATTTTATATGTGATTAAAGAACTTAAGGGTAAGGGGTTTATAAAAAATGCTGCTGGAGTCTATGCCTTAGATATAAAAAGAGCTAAAGATTTAGTTAATGGTTTAGATAATTTACCCAGATTGTTACACTTTCGTATAAAAGAAGTTAATAATTTACTTGATAATATAGATAGTTCGAGTATTAATTTATTTTTAGATGATAATGGAAAAAAATTAATTAATTTTGGTAGTGGTATTACTTGGGATGTGTCAGAATATAACGGCTTACATAGCCAACAATTTTTATTTGACAGCTTACCTCATTTAACGCAGTGCTATGTAAATGATTATTTTAAAAATAAATATTATGATCAGCAACAGTGTCATAGAATGGATGAAGTGGAAGCTTCTATGGGGACAGCTTACGATAATCTAAAAATAAATAATCAAAAGTATCCGGATTATTTGGCAGAGCTAAGTTCTAGCAAAATACTTACCCCTGAAAATATCACCGATCCGGATGTTCAGTTAAGATTGTTTTTGTCATGCACTGATAGTATTATTGGTGGTGTATATAGTAGTGTAAATGATGCTCTTTCAAGTTGTTATAGCTTGCCACCTTTGTACACATTTAAACCAGAATTTCATTACAGTATTCTTCCAGAAACTAATAATAAGTATGAAGTACTACTTAATATTAAAGGGGAATCTTCACGGTTAAATATAGAAACTGTTTTAATTATTGATAAACAAAGATTAGTTAATTTCTGGGATAAAAATAACCAATCAGGATTAAATCCTATAGTTAAAACTATGGTTATAAAAGTTGATTTAAATGTAATGGACGCTTATAAGGATAAAGATAATAAAATAAATAATGAGGCTTTCTCATCGCAAATTTATTCATCAAAACAACTAAGCCATAGTTTTAATTTAGCTATTAAGAATATGCCAGATAACTTAGAAGATAAAAAATCTGACTTAGAGCGTGTAAAAAATATTGTGGATTTTCCAGTTTATAATCCAGCTGCTTTAGTGTTAACTGCAATAGAAGTGTTTGGTGAGAAAGTTTTTGATAAGAATAATAACAATGGAGAATATTTGCTAAATACCAAAAATATATTGCAATGGGTTACTACTCAAATCAATGGTATTAATGCAGGGTTGCAATCTGAGAAAAATGTTGGTCGATTGGAGCATTTTAAACAGATGATAAATAGTGAAAACTTTCCTCAAATTAAGTTGACTTTTAATTCTAATGGGCTACCCGTGATTACTTTTGGCAGTGATATAGATTGGGATCTATCTGCAAATAAGAATTTTATACTTAATGCTCTAAGGGCAATAATGCAAAATGCTTCAAGCCTAAAACTTAGTAAAATAAACACTTTAGGTGCAGATTACCTTGATAGAATGAAAGATATTGAGCATGATATTACTCGAGCTGATCCACGCTCCAGTCTTCTGTATATTGATGCTGCTTCTACAGATAAAGATAAATCTTTTAAAGAAGGTCGATATGAGTCTCTCAAAGATCATATCCCTGTAGAGACTGATTTGGTAAAAATAGAAGGAAATACCTTAGATAATAAATTAAAGCAATTTTTAATTAAACAATTAATAGGCAGTTTAACAGTTTCATTGTTAGGCGAGTTAATCACCCAAATGGGTAATACTTTAATAGTACAAAAATTTGATCCTATTGATAAGTTTACTATCCGTAAAGGTTCGGATGATAGCACAGAGATTTTGGTAGATCTTGAGGTTGAAGGTGAGTGGAAAGATGCTGCAATAAATATGACATGTACTTTGGTTATAGATAAAGAGCTACTTAATAACTTTTTTAGCCCGAAAGACCTCTTAGGGTTAAACCCAATAACTAAAATTAAGTATCATGATGTTAATGCAAAATTAGGAAGTATGCCTACTATTCAAAAGATGAGTACAGCTGAAGGTATGAATTTTTATCTTTAATAAATATTATTAATAACAGATTCTAAGGTTATACAAAATTTAAACATCCTATAAAAATATTTATAGGATGTTTTTTATTGCAAACATCTATCAACAAATCATTAGCAAATCTGCTAAAATTTATTAAAATATGTTAAAATACGTCTAATTAACGAGTTATTACCTAAGGGATTTATTTAAATGCATTTATCAGATATACGCCAAAAATTTTTAGACTATTTTGCGTCCCATCACCATGAAATTATAAAATCTAGCTCTCTAATTCCAGATGCAGATCCAACATTACTATTTACTAATGCAGGAATGAACCAATTTAAAGATGTATTTTTAGGACTAGAAAAGCGCAATTATGTTCGTGCTACTTCAGCCCAAAAATGTGTACGTGCAGGTGGCAAACATAATGATTTAGAAAATGTTGGTTATACGGCGCGCCATCATACTTTTTTTGAAATGTTGGGTAACTTTAGCTTTGGAGATTACTTTAAACGCGATGCAATTTGCTATGCTTGGGAATTCTTAACTAAAATTTTACAAATATCAAAAAATAAGTTATATGTTACAGTTTACTATACAGATGATGAAGCATATAATATTTGGCATGAAGTGATTGGTTTATCTACTGAGAAAATTATTCGTATTGGTGATAAACCTACTGGTGGGTCAGATAACTTTTGGCAAATGGGAGAAACTGGACCATGTGGACCTTGTACGGAGATCTTTTATGATCATGGAGACAAAATAGAAGGTGGCGTGCCTGGTAGCAGCAATGAAGATGGTGATAGGTATATAGAAATTTGGAACTGTGTATTTATGCAGTTTAACCGCGATGAAACGGGTAAATTAAATCCATTACCTCGACCATCAGTAGATACTGGTATGGGGTTAGAGAGAATTTCTGCCGTGATGCAAGGAGTACATAGTAATTACGAAATAGATTTATTTGTGGCTTTAATTAATCAGGCTGCTAAAATTACACAGTGCGATGAGTTATCTAATCCATCACTAAAAGTTTTAGCTGATCATATTAGATCAATTGCATTTTTAATTGCTGATGGAGTAAACCCTTCCAATGAGGGGCGAGGATATGTGTTACGTAGAGTAATCCGCCGTGCGATTCGTCATGGATATAAATTAGGTATGCGTAAAACATTTTTGCATTTACTCGTAAATGAATTAGTTAAACAAATGGGAAGCGCTTATCCTGAGCTATCACTAAAACAGCAAAATATAGAACAGACTATTTTACAGGAAGAAGAAAAGTTTTTATCTACCATAGATAATGGAATGAGCCTATTACAAAACGAGCTAAGCATTGTTAAAGATAAACAACTGTCCGGGGATATAGCTTTTAAATTATATGATACTTTTGGTTTTCCATTAGATCTTACTCAAGATATTTGTCGAGAAAATAATATTGTAGTTGATATAGCTGGATTTAATGTAGCTATGAGTAGGCAAAAAGATACCGCTAAAAAAGCTGGTAAATTTAAGATGGATGCTATTTTTGATTATACAGGTGATGATACTCAATTTCTTGGTTATGATCAAGTAAGTATTAATGCTAAAGTAGTTGCCTTATATAATGGTTCAACTCCAGTAAATGAATTAGTTGCCGGTGGTATTGGGGTTATAGTTTTAGACAAAACTGTTTTTTATGCGCAAAGTGGTGGACAAGTTGGAGATATTGGGGTTATTAAAGCAAATGGCATAGCTGGGTGTTTATTTAATGTTGATGATACTAGCAAAATTCGTAAAGAGGTGATTGGGCATTTTGGTAATATGGTTAATGGCAGTATAAAAATTGGGGATGAGGTTGAAGCTACTTATGATATGCATAAGCGTTTAGCAATTAAGCGCAACCATTCTGTTACCCATTTGTTACATAAGGCATTGCATGAAGTAATTGGTAAACATGCTACGCAAAAAGGATCTTTAGTTTCTAGTGATTTGACTAGATTTGATTTTGCCCATGATAAACCATTAACTCAAAATGAAATAGAAAAAGTAGAAAAAATTGTAAATCATGTGATTATGATGAATTATGCAGTGGTAACTCAGAATATGAACTATGATGAAGCTGTAAAAAATGGCGTTATGGCATTATTTGGTGAGAAATATGGCGATATGGTTCGAGTGATTCAAATGGGAGATTTTTCTGTTGAGTTATGTGGTGGAACCCACGTTGATCGTACGGGAGATATTGGGTTTTTTACTATTACTAGTGAGTCAGGGATAGCTAGTGGGGTTCGTCGAATTGAGGCTATTACAGGTAATGCGGCATTAGTTAGAATGCAAAAAAACATGGCGATTTTAGATGGCTTAAGAGAGGCTTTAAAAGCTCAGACTAATGATATTATTCCTGAGAAAATTAATATTCTTCAACAAAATAACCGCCAGTTAATTAAAGATCTTAATGAGTTAAAAGCCAAGTTAGCCACTTATCAGGCTGATGCTTTATTAAATAATGTTATACAATTAAGTAATGGCATAAATTCTTTAGTTTTAGAGTTACATGACTTAGATAGCAAAGAATTACTGGAGCTGATGGATAAATTAAAAAATAAACTAGTGAGTGGGATTATTGTTTTAGGCTGTAAAAATGCTGAACAAGCTAATTTTGTAGTTGGAGTAACTAAAGATTTAGCTGCCAAGTATAAGGCAGGAGCTATAGTTAGTTATTTATCTGGTATCTGTGGTGGTAAGGGTGGTGGTAGACCAGATCTTGCCCAAGGTGGCGGAGTTGATGTTAAGAAATTATCACAAGCGTTACTTGCTACTAATAAATTTATTGAAGAGATGGAGTAAATTATGAACAAAATTACTGTTAATACCAAGTTTGATGCAGGTAGTATTGAAGTTATAAGCATAGACAACTTTAATGACTTACGATTTAAAATTAAGAATGATACTAATTCACATTTTGCACAGTGGTTTTATTTTCAGTTAAATGGAGTTAAATACCAAGATTTAAAACTCTCTTTAGGGGATTTAGATAAAACAGCCTATCCTAAAGGGTGGGATAATTATTCTGTTTGTGTGAGTTATGATAATGAATATTGGTTTAGAGTCCCAACTATAATTGAGGATAATAAATTACAGATTGAGTTTAGTTCAGAATTTAACTCAGTTTACTTTGCATATTTTGAACCATACTCATACCATAGGCATTTAGAGTTAATTGGTGAGGCAAATACTTCGGCATTAGTCACCCATGAAGTTTTAGGACAGACTCATGAAGGACGCAATATTGATTTATTAGTAGTTGGAAATCAAGATTGCGCTAATAAAATCTGGATAATTGCTCGTCAGCATCCAGGTGAGACTATGGCAGAATGGTTTATGGAAGGTTTTATTAACCATTTATTAGATCAACAAAATTCAGTAAGCCGTAATCTACTTAAAAATGCAGTGTTTTATTTAGTTCCTAATATGAATCCAGACGGAGCATATCATGGCAACTTACGTACTAACGCTACAGGAACTAATTTAAACCGTGAATGGGTAAGTCCAAGCCTTGAAAAGTCTCCAGAGGTATTTTATGTGCAACAAAAAATGCATGAATCTGGTGTTAGTATGTTTTTTGATATTCATGGTGATGAGGCTATCCCATATGTATTTACTGCTGGGTGTGAAGAGAACCCTTCCTTTAGCGAAAAACAAACAGCAATCACACAATTATTTATTGATTCGTTACTTAAAGTAACCCCTGATTATCAAACTAAACATGGTTATGTGCGTGGTCATTTTAATTCGGAACTAGCAAGTATTGCAACTAGTTGGGTGGGAGATAAATTTGATTGCTTATCATTAACTTTAGAAATGCCATTTAAAGATAATGATGATTTAAAGGATTATACTCATGGTTGGGATGGGCGCAGGTCTTATTTATTAGGGCAAAGCTTTTTAACAGCAATCAATATGGTAGTTAGTACTATTGGCTGAAGCAGATAAATCATGTAAAAGTTACATATACTATTTACAAATAAGAAAATAAAGATTTTTTAGTTAGGGTATACAAATAATATGCAAGAAACAAAATACATTTGGCGTAATGGTAAATTAGTACTATGGGCTGATGCAACTATACATGTTTTAACACATACTTTACATTATGGCAGCGGGTCATTTGAAGGTATTAGAATATATAAGACTAAGACAGGTTCAGCTATTTTTCGTTTGGAAGAACATATTGATAGGTTAATATTTTCAGCAAGTACTATCAATATGAAAATTCCTTATTCAAAAGAGCAGCTAATGGATGCAGTAAAAGAAGTGGTTATAGTTAATGAGTTGGAAGAGGGCTATATTAGACCACTGGTTTTTTCTGGATATGGAGAGTTAGGGATACATAGTAGCCATCATAATCCAGTGGAGGTTTCTATTGCTTGTTGGCCTTGGGGGGCTTACCATTCTGATTCGAGTTTAGACATAAAAACCAGTAGTTATATTAGATTGCACCCTAAGTCTACGGTGGTTGAAGCAAAGATCTGCGGACATTATGTAAATAGTTTATTGGCAGTATTAGAAATTCAGGGAACTAAATACCACGAGGTTTTGATGTTAGATTGTGATGGTTTTGTATCTGAAGGCTCTTCAGTAAACATATTTATAGTGAAAGACGGTATCATTTACACCCCTCAATTAGGTACTATTTTATCTGGTATTACGCGGGATTTCGTGATTAAATTAGCTCAAGATCTAGGTTATAATATGGTTGAAAAGCAGATTTTGCCTCAAGAGTTATATGATGCTGATGAAGCTTTTTTTGCAGGTACTGCTGCAGAAATCGCCTATATTCGCTCTGTTGATGATAAAATTATTGGTAAAGATGGGCATCATCCTATTGCTAATAAAATAAAAGATCAATATAAAAAAACAGTTCATGGTGAAAATCTTGCTTATCATTCTTATTTAACGCAACTAAATACTAACAGCTCTCAATTAGATCTAATATCTGAAGAGGCTATTTAAATATGTTGTTTAAAAATATAAAATGATTAAAGTGCCGCCAAATGAAAGTTAGTAAAAAAATGAAAATATCGATAGTTTTATCCTGTATTGTTGCAGTAGTAATAGGGGTTTCTTGTGCAAGCACAAAAAGTACAAGCCCTGGAATTGATATAAACCACGAAAATACAGCAAAATGGAAAGCAAAAGCTCCTGGGTTATTTGCTAATGTTGGCACATTAACTATTGTGGAATCTAGTGTAAATGTGAATGTTAGTGAGTCTCAAAATGCTTTAGTTGGAAAAGTAACTAATCCTTTTGGTATTAGAGATGATATTTTAGATTACATCATTATAAATATTCCAGAGAGTAATGAGCGTGCTAGATTGGCTTCTGTAAAATTAGCTATACTAAATCAAAATGAAATATTTATAAGTAACTTTGAGCAACTAAATAGCTTTGAAAATCAAGCTTCAGCAGCAATTACTTGTTTAAATTTACCTATAAAAGATTCATATAAATTTATTAAAGGATATGATGAACTATTAAGAAATACCCCGGACAGATTATCTGAGCAAAATAGAATAGAGTATTTGTTAAATGGGCGTGTTATATCTCCTAATTTTGGAGATAAATGTAATCAATTATTAACCACTAAAGACCAATGTGATTGTTTTATAGGGAAGTTAAATGATTAGAGGCATATTATTAGTTTTATTTTCAATTTTTATTAGTAATGCATTTGCAAATCAAAAAATATTTGAATTCACAGTTTATCTGTATTTTCTGCAATACAACCATCTACAAATAGCCCGTTAAGTGGGAATGTTCATTTAGATACATGTAATGATTCTAATATTTGCCATAGCCTTATAGGTGCATATTTATCTGATAATAAAGTTTCTAAGCAAATATCGAAACAAATTAATTTATTTCTAATTTCATTAAAGAGATCTATTATTGCAAGTAATAACATAAGATTCTTATATCAGGATTTATATTTTGAAGATTCTTCTATGATTTACACAACCGTATTATCTCCAAATAAAAACATTATTTGCAATAATGGGAAATGTGATACTAATTATTTTTATTATTTAGATTCAAGTCTAAAGATTGCGGATAAATATGACGAATTTAATCTTTATTGGCTAGCTATAGCAGATAAATTATCAGCAGGAGAATATATGCTATTGACTCCAGTAGAAAGTTTGGGGAAGACTGTTTCGGCACTATTTGTTAGTAATATGAATATTAATTTATCAGCTAAAGTTTTTTATCTTGAATGTTATGGGGATAAATGTGCTAACGCCTCACTTGATTTAACCTCTAATGTTATAAATAATCAGAAATATTTAGTATTATCGATGTCTGCCCCAAAGGAAGATTATTCAGCATTAGCTCCAGAATATTATTTTAATAACCAGTACATTATTGCAAAAGTTGCAATAATGTAATTGATTATATAGCTAGACATAGATTTGGAAAATAAATGAATAAAGAATTATCCAGAGAACTAATAATTTCTAAGTGTAAAGATTTGACTCTGGATTATCGTATTAATGCAGAGCAACATATTTTTAAAAATGCTCTGCCATTATTAGAAGTGGCACAAAAAATTGCTATTTATAAAGCATATTCTTGGGAAGCAGGTTTAGGGCCACTCATTAATTTTAGTTTAAGTCACGATAAAGAACTATACCAGCCTATTGCATATAAACATAAGAAAGATATGCTTTTTGAACCATATACCCCAGAGGTTGCACCAATTTTTACTGAAAAAGAAAACACCAAGCAACATAACAATAGCCTACAGTGGTATAATTTAGACTTGATTTTTTTACCATTAGTAGCTATAGATAATGCAGGTTATCGCTTAGGTAAAGGTGGTGGCTATTATGATGCTACATTATCTAAAATAAAAGAGTGTAGCCTTCCTCCAATATTGTGTGGAGTTGGTTATGCTTGTCAGATTGTAGAGGATATTTGTGCGGATACTTGGGATATAAAACTAGATTACTTTGTATCAGATAATAAACTAATAAAATTTTAAGGTAACTACTCACCTGCATCAATTTTTACTATATTTTTTATTCACTTATGTACATGTAGTCACATAGCGTGACTAAAAAATATGCTCACAATTGCTCATCTAAGTAGTTATGTTTATAAGGAACAGGTAAGAAATAATGCAATTTATTGATTTAAAAAAACAATACGAATCCATAAAAGACGATGTTTTAAATGAAATTCAGGAAGTTCTTGATTCAGGTCAGTTTATTTTGGGAGATAAAGTTAAAGATTTAGAGACACAATTATCTCAATATACCAATAGCAAATACTGTATTGGTGTTGCTGATGGGACTAAAGCTTTACTGATTGCCTTAATGGCATTGGATATTGGGGTTGGAGATGAGGTAATTGTTCCATCTCTAACTTTTATAGCAACTGCATCGATGGCTCTTTTATTAGGTGCTACACCAGTATTTATTGATGTAGACCCCATTAGCTATAATATGGATGCCAATAAATTAGAAGCAGCAATTAGCAGTAAAACAAAAGCTATTATACCAGTTGGTTTATTTGGTCAATGTGCAGATATGGATGCAATTAATGCAATTGCAAATAAACACAATATTGCAGTTATAGAAGATGCAGCGCAGAGTTTTGGTTCTAGATATAAAGATAGAGCATCATCAAATACCTCTACGATAGGTTGTACTAGTTTCTTTCCATCAAAGCCTTTAGGGTGTTATGGTGATGGTGGTGCGTGTTTTACTAATAATGATGATTTAGCTGAGGCGATGCGTCAAATTCGTATTCATGGACAAGATAAACGTTATCATCATGCAAGACTTGGGTTAAATGGTCGTTTAGATACGATGCAGGCAGCTATTTTATTGGCAAAACTACGGGTGTTTGATAAGGAAGTTGAAGCTCGAGAAAAAATCGGTGCTAGATATACTGAATTATTAAAAGACGCTAATTGTGTAACCCCACAAATTATGCCATATAACACGCATGTATACGGGCAGTACACTATTCTTGTGACTAATCGTAATGAATTTATTGAAGCTTTGAAGCAGCAGGGTGTTCCAACTGCGGTTCATTATCCAATTCCATTGCATAAGCAGCCAATTTTGCACAAGTTTTATACCAATCAAGATCTAAGTGTTTCTGAACGCTTAGCTAATTGCGTTGTTAGTTTACCAATGCATCCGTATTTAGATGTAGAGACTCAAGATAGAATAGTAGCGGTTGTTAAAGAAAACCTACCTGTCACTGCGAGCATTGTCTAACAATGAGTGGCAATCTCATGAAATATACCTTTAGTTTAAAACATGAAAGAGAGTAATGCTTGAATATATAAGGATGCCTCCATCGCTCATGGTATTGGGTACAATGTATGTGATTTATGCATTGTTTCATATTATTGCTTGTTTAAAAGCTGGGTATTGGCATGGAATTTTAAAAGGAATCAGCCGTTATTTATTATCCAATATAAAAATAGTGATTATGTGTATCATAGCGGTTTTACTGAGTATTGGGTTTATTGATCAATCAGTTTCTCTACTATGTAAAAATTTTTATAATATTAATGTTTATACTATCACTGATTTTATTAATTCTATGGGAGAGGGGTGGTTTGTTTTTGGGGTTTTATTTACGCTCTCTTTAGTTGAGGGCTTTAGAGAACATTTTAAAAATGCTATCGCTTTTCGGATTGCCTTTATGACGTCAATGTTTGCAGGATTAGTTAATGGGGTTTTAAAGTTTGTTTTTAATCGAGAGCGTCCTGTAATTAGTATGCATGAATGGCATTTTTTTAAGTTTTTTATAGCTAAAACTAAAAACTTTTCGGATTTGTTATATGCTTATAATAGTATGCCATCTGGTCATACAATAATGGTAGCATCTGCAGTTACTGTATTATATTTATACTCAACAACTAAGGTTGCTAGAGTAATTTTAGTTTTATTGGTTATTCTTATGGCATATGCTAGAATTTATACTATGAATCATTGGTTTAGTGATGTTTTGGTATCTATGATGCTTGGGTTTATGGTTGGCATGGTTGGCTATAACATCAATAAATTCAGATTATTGTGATAACTACTCACCTGCATCAATTCCTGGCTTACATTTTTTAGCCACTTATGTATATTTAGTCTAAGCAGTAACTATTGTTGGGAAGTTGTATATTGTGAAACACTCCATTTTTAATTTTACTCCAGAAGAGTTAGATTTAACTAATAAGCTACAGCTGATAATCAAACAAGAAATAGATACATCAAATGGGAGCATTCCATTTAGTCGTTATATGGAGTTAGCTTTATATCATCCACAGTTGGGCTATTATAATAATTTGCTTTATAAATTTGGTAAGCTAGGGGATTTTATAACTTCACCTATGATATCAAGCTTATTTGCTAAATGTTTATCTAAACAAGTGTTGGAGTTATTTGAGTCTGATGTATTTCCAAGCCGTAATATTTTGGAGATAGGTAGTGGTAATGGTCAATTAATGTTAGATTTTTTACATTATGTAGGAGATATAATTGAACATTATTATATTTTAGAAGTAAGCTGCACATCTGTGGCATTACAAAAATTGCGTTTAAAAGAAGAATTGCCGCAATATATAAATAAAGTAACTTGGCTTAATGCCTTACCCACAAATTTTAATGGTGTGATAATTGCCAATGAGGTTTTAGATGCTCAAGTTTGTGAGTTATTTGCTATTAAAGATAGGCAAACTTATTTACGGCACGTTAGTTATGATGAAACAGGATTTATTTATGTAGAAAAATTGCCTAATACAGCTTATGAAAATGAAATAGTGCGCAACATTAATACTCTTCCTAAATTAAATGATGGTTATACCTCAGAAATAAACTTAGTTAATCGTGGGTTTATCCAAACCATTGCGGGGTGTTTAGATAAGGGGGCAGTTATATTTATTGATTATGGCTATGGCATGGATGAATACTATAACCAAACACATGCACATGGAACCTTGCGTGGATTTTTTCGTCAACATCAGTTGGATGATGTTTTATGTTTTCCTGGTTTAATAGATATAACTAGTAGTGTGGATTTTTCTGCTATAGCTCAAAGTGCTGTGGATAACGCTTTAGATTTAATTGATTATACTACCCAGGCTAATTTTTTGATAAATTGTGGGTTAGTTGATGATTTGAAAAATGTAGACAATGATAAAGAATATTTGAAAACAACTAACCAAATAAATAAATTAATCTCGCCTAATGAAATGGGTGAAGTGTTTAAAGTGATTGGGTTTAGTAAAAACCTTGAGTTTTATGATTGGTTGGGGTTTAGGCATGGCTCTTTAAGCCATGCCTTATAATGCTTCGTCATTGCGAATGCTCAAAGAGCCTGTGGCAATCTCAAATTTTGTAAAGGAATATTATGATTATAGTGGTTACTGGAGCTTTTGGTTTTATTGGCTCCAATATTATACGAGAATTAAACAAACGTGGTTTTAAAGATATTATTGCTGTGGATGATTTAACTAATGGGAATAAGATAAGAAATTTAATAGATTGTGATATCTTAGACTTTGTGGATAAAGATGATTTTATTGCCGAGATTGTGCGTGGAGATTATGATAATCAGATTGATTATATTATACATCAAGGTGCGTGTTCGGATACAACACTACAAGATGGCCAATATATGATGAAAAACAATTATGATTATTCAGCGTTGCTGTTGGAGTACACACAAAAGAATGAAGTGCCATTACTTTATGCATCTTCAGCTGCAGTATATGGAGCTCATCAAAGATTTGTTGAAAAGCGTGAGTTTGAAGGTCCATTAAATGTTTATGGATATTCTAAATTTTTATTTGACCAAATGGTAAGACGTTACTATGAAAACGGAGTATCTGCAGCAGTTGTTGGGTTACGTTATTTTAACGTATACGGTAATGGCGAGTCTCATAAAGATAGAATGGCCTCAGTAGTATTGCATAATTTTAAGCAATACCAGTCAACTGGTAAAGTTAAACTATTTGAGGGTTCTCAGGGCTATGGGAATGGTGAGCAAACCCGTGATTTTATTTCGATTGAGGATGTAGTAAAAGTTAATATGTTTTTCTTTGAAAATCATATTAATGATAAAGAAGAAATTTCAGGGATTTTTAATTGTGGTACTGGCAATGCTAGAAGTTATAATGATTTATCGTTGGCTACGGTTAATGCGTGTAGAGTAGAGCAAGGATTGGATAAAATCACTCTAGCAACTGCAATAAAAGATGGTATTATTGAGTATATCCCTTTCCCGAATGATTTGGCAAATAAATATCAATGCTATACTCAAGCAGATGTGAATGGACTGCGTGAAGCTGGCTTTAATGCCACGTTTTCAAGCCTAGAGGATGGAATTTCGCATTACGTATCATTTTTAAGGAACAGTAATTAACTATGGAAAAAACAGCAATAACTCCAACAAGAGTAGAAGACTACCCACAGTGGTATCAGCAAGTAATTGTTGCAGCTGATTTAGCAGAGATGTCGCCAGTTCGTGGGTGTATGATAATTAAACCTTGGGGGTATGCTTTATGGGAAAATATCCAGCAATATTTAGATAAAAGATTTAAAGCAACAGGTCATGTAAATGCGTATTTTCCATTACTTATTCCGTTGAGTCATTTGGAAACCGAAGCTAAGCATGTTGAGGGATTTGCTAAAGAGTGTGCAGTTGTTACTCATCATAGATTAGTTCCTGATGGCAAAGGTGGTTTAAAGCCTGATGGTGAATTAGAGGAGCCTTTAGTAATAAGACCTACTAGCGAAACTATTATTGGTGCTGCATATGCTAAGTGGGTTAAGTCATATCGGGATTTACCAATTTTAATTAACCAATGGGCAAATGTAATGCGTTGGGAAATGCGGACACGAATGTTTTTACGTACTTCAGAATTTTTGTGGCAAGAAGGTCATACTGCACATGCAACTAGTGAAGAGGCTATAGATGAAACTCTAATGATTCTAGATTTATATGCAAAATTTGCAGAAGATGTACTTGCAATGCCAGTTATTAAAGGCGCCAAACCATGTTTTGAGCGTTTTCCAGGTGCAGTTGATACTTATACAATAGAAGCTATGATGCAGGATTGCAAGGCTTTACAGGCAGGAACCTCTCACTTTTTAGGGCAAAACTTTGCTAAATCTTCAGGGATTCAGTTTTTAGATAAAGATGAGCAATTAAAATTTGCTTGGACAACTTCCTGGGGAGTTTCTACACGGCTTATTGGTGGGTTAATCATGACTCATAGTGATGATGATGGTCTAATTGCTCCGCCTAGAGTAGCTCCAGAGCAGATAGTTATTTTACCTATATATAGAAATGATGCAGATAAAGAAACTGTATTTAATTATTGTAATAATTTAAAAATACAATTAGAACAACAATTATTTTACTCTAAAGAGTTACGGGTTCATATTGATAAAAGAGATATTCGTGGCGGCGAGAGAACTTGGCAATGGATAAAAAAAGGCGTACCACTACGTATTGAAGTAGGTATGAAAGATATTGAAAATAATTCTCTTGCGGTTGCTCGTAGAGATAGTTCACCTAAGGTAAAACAGTTTTTAAATATGGATATGTTTGTATCTCAAGCGGTTAATATATTAAAGGAGATTCAAGACAATTTATTTAATAAAGCAAAAGAATTTCGTGATGCTCATATTTATGAGGTAAATAGCTTAAATGAATTTAACGCTTTTTTTGCTGCAGAATTAAATCAGGATAAAGGTTTTGTTAGTTGTTTTGCTCTTGATGATGTTATAATTGAAGAATACTTAAAACCCTTAAAAGTTACAGCTAGGTGTATTGCATTAGAACAAGAAAGTTCTAATGGAGTGTGTATTTTTACAGGTAAGCCTGTAAATAAAAAAATGATCTTTGCTAAGTCTTATTAGAGCTATTATAATATGAAAGGTCTAGTCATTACGAGGCAAAACGCCGTGGCAATATGTTCCTCTTCATTGCGAGTCAATTACATAGTAATTGATGTGGCAATCTAATAAAACTTTAGATTACCACAAAATATTGCGATTTCTCGTAATGAGGAATACGTTATTTCAATAAATTGTTTACTAGAAGAAGTATATAAAATGGAATTTTTTACTTTAATTGCTTTTGGTGTTTTAACTGGGATATTATCAAGTATGTTTGGTTTTGGGGGCGGTTTTATTATTGTTCCTTTACTTTATAGAATACTTCCACATAATAGCTATAGCATGCAGATTGCTATTGCAACATCTTTAGGTGTTATGATTACTAACTCTGCGTTTTCTGTTTATAATGCCCAAAAAAATAACAGCATTATCTGGAAATTAATTTTTCCGATTTTTTATTATATTGGTTGTGGTAGCGTAATTGGAGCTTTTGTAACTACGCTGCTTCCAAGTTCGGTAGTGCGTTATATTTTTATAGTCTATATGCTTTTTGTGATTATGAATTGTGTTCGCAAAAAAAGCTTTGTAAAAAAAGAAGATAAAGTAATCTCATTATCTAAAAATAGACATGTAGTATTTGGGTTATTAATTGGTTCTACAGCTAGTCTTTTAGGTGTTGGTGGAAGTATTATAACGATTCCACTAATGCGTAAACTAGGATTATCTATGAAGCATGCTGCTGCTATTGGTAATATGCTGAGCTTGCCTGTTGCTTTAGTTGGTGCAATAGTTTATGCTTTCTTAGGTAATAAGCTTAATTTAGAGTTAGGTAATGCTTATCTAGGTTTAGTCTATCTACCTGCATTGTTTGTTCTATCAATGACTGGATTTATTGGAGTACCAATTGGTAGCTACTTAGTAAATAAAATCAGTGATAAAACACATGCTATTGGGTTTATTTTATTGTTATTTATTAGTCTAACTGCAATATTAGTATAAGATTATGATTGGTGTTGCTACACAGGCGGTCATCTTGAACTTAAAACACACCACAGTCATGAGTTAAGAATGGACTTACAAGAAAGAGGTTCCGTATTGAAGCTTAGGTAGCCCTAAATGGGTAGCAACTGTTTGCCCAATATCGGCAAATGTACTTCTAATTCCAACATCTTTGCTTCTCGCTTGATGGTACATCAGCATAGGAATATGCTCACGGGTGTGGTCACTTCCAATCCACGTAGGGTCGCATCCATGATCAGCAGTCAAAATAAGTATATCATCATCTTGCAACATTGCAATTATTTCTGGCAATTTAGCATCAAACTCTTCTAAAGCATTTTTATAGCCTAGAGTATTGCGTCTATGCCCGTATAGCATATCAAAATCAACTAAATTAGTCATAATAAAAGTTTTATCTTGGGTATGGTTTTTGATAGCATCTATGGTTTTATTGCATAAATCATCTAGCCCATTAGCTTTTATCTCGGTAGTTGTTCCTTGATGTGAGTAAATATCCCCAATTTTGCCAATGGCTATAACTTCTCCACCATTATCTTTGCAAATATCTAATAAGGTTTTACTGCTAGGAGTCACGGAATAATCTTTTCTGTTTCCAGTTCTGGTATAGGTTTCTGGAGATACTCCAGTAAATGGCCTAGCAATAACTCGTGCAATGTTATATGGTTCGAGTAGTTCACGCACAGTTAGACATAACTTATATAAATTATCTAAACCAAAATGGGTTTCATGGGCTGCAATTTGGAACACCGAATCAGCTGAAGTATAAAAAATTGGATAGCCAGTTTTTATATGCTCATCACCTAAATCTCGTATTATATCGGTTCCGGATGCATGGCAGTTTCCTAGATAGCCTAATATGCCAGTTGCTTGTTTAATCTTTTCTAATAAATCTAAAGGAAAAGTATTTGTTTTTTGTGTAAAATATCCCCAGTCAAATAATACAGGGCAGCCAGCAATTTCCCAGTGTCCACTAGTTGTGTCTTTGCCAGAGCTTAATTCACTAC
>Ga0315906_10002822_pt1 | contig 23683 bp, 19 predicted proteins | sample LakEriMetagenome_4_FD_203526 | JGI IMG/M metagenome (GOLD analysis project Ga0315906, IMG submission 203526) | Freshwater fungal communities from buoy surface, Lake Erie, Ohio, United States - Buoy 2 MA122 | ecosystem: Environmental > Aquatic > Freshwater > Lake > Lake biofilm | place: USA...
ATCCTTGATCAATAGAAATGCTTTGGAGTTACGTTGTCCGACGTAATCGAGCAGCGAATCAAGCTGATCTGGACACCAACCGAGCGAAGTGGCAGATACCGTATCCCAGGCAGTTCCGATAAGCGGAGGGAAATATGTCGTTTGAGCACGGGAGGCAAATGCCGTCAGCAGGAGCAACAAAAAAATAAATCTTTTCACGGGCAGCATGTTGGTAGGTAGTTGTAAAGGTGCGATTTTTTGGGAATTACAAGCAGCGGCCTTAAAGTCAGCAGTCCTCAGCAGGCGGCCTTCAAGTCAGCGTTACAATGAAGTTAATCGAAGCATTTACATCGTTGGTCAACGATCAGCTATCGAATTGAAAGCTAAAGACGGAGGACTGCAGACTGTCGACTAAGGAATAAGACGACCGATGATTAAAAAGGATTAAGCTCGGCCTTAAATTCAAACATCTACGGGGGTCAGGCTGCTATAACAGCACTATCCTTTGAAAATCAATTAATTTCCTATTCTGCAAGTAAGGGTGTACCTTTGCGGCCGATAGGTCCCATAGTACAATGGATAGTATCCGAGCCTCCGAAGCTTGTGATTCAGGTTCGAATCCTGATGGGACCGCCACCTTTGAAAAATCCCCTGTAGCGTCCATTGTTATAGGGGATTTTTTCGTGGATTGCGCCGTCAAGTGATAATACAACTTAGAGTTTCCATGAACACTTGGACTAATTTCAAAAGTCTACGGCATTGACATTTTACTTTTACCAACAATCAACTAGATTTTCTCATCGTGTCTACAATTTCTGAATGATCTTGGTGATTCCAAGAGAACCGAGCTTGATTTTTGAACGTTTGACCGTCATCCTACTTGAATGAAAGCCGGCATAACCCTACTAGAATCATAAAAAGCGGACACTTATTCATTAATGATTCATAGATCAAGATTTAAGAAATACGGCGAAGATTCTAAAGTAGCAGGTGAAAATTTGCCCGTATTTATTTATGCAAATCAATAATTCACATTAATCTTATAAAAGGCGTGGGAATATTCAGGGTGTTCCAAAATACTTAAAACAATTCGCTAGTCATCGTATTGAAAATCAAAAACTGCAGACTTAGTACTGAAGGCCGCAGATAATTAATCCTTTTTATTTTCCTTGAAAAAAATCCCTTTTCTCACTTTTTCAATTTTTTTTAAGTTTTATAAAACTATCTAAAACCCGCTGCTGTTAATGGTTTCAAACGAATCACTACTTAACTTCTAAACCTTAACAGTATGAAAAAATTAAAATCAAGTATCATCACGCTGAGCGTGGTAATGGGCATGTCCGTATTCATGGTAGGTTGCAGCAAAGACGAAATGCCAAGCACCTCCAATCCGGCACAATCAGTAAGTGAATTAAGCCGCAAGGCAGCTCCTGCTCCCGGCACGGATCCTATCGCACAAATCGCTATCGATGCAGGTTTCTCTGAACTTGTTGGCGCTCTTGTATATGTTGATGGTGAATTGAACACCGGTTTGGTTGACTTGTTCATGAATGGCACCGATCAATATACCGTGTTTGCTCCAACGAACGCAGCATTCCAGAATCTTTACACCGCACTTGGCGTAACTCAAATCTCTGATCTCCCCGCCGAATTGGTTCGCGATGTACTCCTCTATCACGTAGTGGAAGGTCGTCGTGCAGCCAACAGCGTTGTTCCAAGAAACGGCACCCGCAGCATGACTACTTTACTTGGCCCAACGTTCTCCGTGAATGCACAAGGTGCCATCACTGCTGTAGGCAACACGGCTAATATCACCGCAGCAAACATTTCTGCATCTAATGGTATCATCCACGTGATTGATGCAGTTATCCTGCCTATCAACTAAAATACCTCCATATGATTTTAAAGGGCTGCCGGAAACGGTGGCCTTTTTTTTATTGGCAACGGTTCGGCGCTTCGGCAAGCTCAGTGCAAGTCGGCAGTCGGCAAGTTAGCAGTCGGCAGTCAGCGGCGCTTCGACAAGCTGTTTCGGCAAGCTCAACATAAATCAGCGCAAGTCGGCAGTCGGCAAGTTGAATGGCAGCCTAAAGACTGTGGACTTTAGACTGTAGACTGAGGACCGCCGACTGTGGACTGTAGACTGAGGACCGCCGACTGTGGACTGTAGACTGAGGACCGCCGACTGTGGACTGCAGACTGAGGACCGCTGACTGCGAACTCACTTCTCCACTACCGGCTTACACTGCTCAATAATAGTCTTGTAGGTTTTATTCTTCTCAAAACGCACGAGGTCAGGGTCACGCTGCAACATAAAATCGTACGGGAAGCCGCCTTCGCAAGCCATCTCCAGGTAACGAAACACCAGATCGCTGTTGGATTCGCTGTCGGCTAGTGCGCAAGCTTGCACAAACAATACAATAGGATCTTTCGTATTCATCCGTTTGGCGATTTGGATGGACAATGAGAAACGATTGATCTCTTTACGACTTAACAAATAGCCGTAGGCCACCCAGGCGTTATTAGCGCTGTTGTTTAGCTTTGGCTCCAGCTGCATCGCCTCATTAATTTTTCCGATGGCATCGGCATACGACATGATTTTCTGTTCTGCAATACGGCAAATCCCTTCGGTGAGCAACGCATCCGGACTGTTATTACTGTACCGGGAATAATTGACGGCTGATTTTACAGCTTTTTCCGGATCAGCCAATATTAGATACGTTTCAACCAGCAGACGATACACCTCCGCGTCTTCCGGATATAAATCGGCAGCGGTATTTAATTCCGAGATGGCTTGCTGAAACAAACCCAACCGGAAATAAGCCATCCCTTTGTATTTATACAATTGCGGATCACTGAACTCCCCTTCCTTTGCGTAATTGTCGGCCGTCTGAATAACGCGCTGGTAATCGGTATTCAGAAAATAGGCCTGCGCTTCCAGGACGGCAACACTGTCGGTATATTTTATTTCATTGGCACGTCCAAATAGCTGCGCAGCTTCGCCATAGCGACCAAGCACTTTCAAGGAACGGCCACATGAGGCATAAGATTTCCAGTAATCCGGAAGCAGCTGCATCTGTATTTTAAAGTCTGATACGGCCGCCTCATGGCGATCGGCAGCAGCTTGTATTATTCCGCGCATATAAAATGCATGCTTATACAGGGAATCGATACGGATGAGCGTAGTAAGGTCGCATAGCGCAGAATCGGTGTCACCGAGTTTAAGTCGCGTATATCCTCGAAAGAAAAGCGCCCCCTTGTTACGGTATTTTTCAAAAGCCGTATTGAAGTATGCGAACGCACTATCGTATTGCTGACGGTCAAACGCCGCTAAACCGGCTTCGTAGGTACGCACTCCGGATAAGGCCGAGGAATCACGGGGTTGACTATCGCGGGCCGGTTGATTACGTCCTCCGGGAGCCGCAAAAAGAAAAAACGGAACAAGAATAAAAAATCCTAAAACGACCGGCTTGAACATGCTGCAGACAATTTCATCACAAATCACCCTCGGGCAGGAAACATCCCCCGAAACTGTCTGCAAGATACGACCTAAAGAGGCATTTGTCCAGCCCTCCGGACCCTCAATTCCTGATAAAATAGCTGAAAATCAATCAGCGGCCAATGGCATACGGCTCATCCGTGTTCCCGGGAGCCACCGGCGGAAGGTTTTTACGATACATGTCGGCGATATAAGCCGCACGTTCAGCCATCAAATCCCTGAGCGAAGCAGGTTCCAAAACCTTGACATGTTCCAGCCAGCTGAAAACCCAACCTACCAGCTCGATATTGATCATACACGAAAACTCCATTCGCCAGCGGTTATCGCCTGTTTTTCGAAATGACTGCGTAGGATGCCAATGGCGGTTCATCAGGAAAATTGCCGGCCCCTCGCCCATTTCGAGTACTACTTGCACACGATCTTTTTGTACGCTATCGTGAATTCCGAAACGATCAATCAGTGCTTGACGGACGACGGCCTCTTCGTTGGTCTGCTGGTATCGTTCGTTGGTAATACGGGTGGTACGGATACAATCTAGCTCCTGCGCCTGAATGAATACTTCGTCTCCTACAATCAACCAACCTACGAGGTGAATAGTTCCCCGGTGGTATACTACTTTCAGCGGACGGAATTTGTGTTCCACATGACCGTTATGATCGAAGTAGGCGATATAAATAATCCGCTGGTTGGAAATCGCCCAGATGATATCCTTGAGCCGATTGTAATGTTCGTGATTGTAAATAAATTCTCCCCAGTTGGAGTGCTGAATGGAAAATTGGGAGATGTTTTTTTGAATGACCAATGCTTCTGATTCCGTAATTGTATTACCGTTGGTAAAAACATCTTCGATGGAACTTCCGGTAAACGCTTTCAACCACTCGGGCTTGAAGTGCTCCGTCATGAATGTTTGCAGGTAGAGATCATCTCTGACATACGTCTTTGGATCCGCGGTAGCGATAATCCATGTAGCCTTATTGAACTCTCCGGTATATCGCCGCAATTTGATGTTGCCCAACTTAAAGGCTTCTTCCAGTTTAAGCAGATCGCGATAGATAGTTCGCTGCGATACCTTGTGTCCTTCGCCTTGTAATTTATGGTGCAGAGAAGGAACCGTTTCCGGCCCTACACTTAAATGATTTAAAATAGACAGCACTCGCAGTACCTGCATAAAACAACTTAATAAAACGCCTTAGATGAATAATTTTAACGCACTGCGAAAGTATCACAGGGAAAGGCAAGTGCCACAAAGTAATAAGATTGGATTGACAAATAATGTCATCGTATTAATTTATTTGTCAATATTTGTCAATTATGACAAACCGACAAGCACCTTGTTATTCCAACTGTGGGCTGATAATCAGAACATAGCACTAACTACGAAAAGGAAGGACTTGGCGGTGAAATTCTTCTACTGTCCTTCCAACCACTGTTTGACACCATGTTCACTCAAAAATCAAAAAACCCACCCGGTTAGGGGTGGGTCTCAGAGATAAATCAATCAAAAAGTCTGCTGCGATTCAGACTATTGGAGCAATACAAATATATACTCCTAATTACAATGAATATGTACAGATGAATCTTGATTGACATCTCGTGACAAATTGTTTAAGGAATACGTAAAAAGTATTAGGCCATTAGTCAACAACCAGCAATTTCTTTTGACGAATGGTGGAATTGGTGGATAAGACAACAAAATAGGTGCCGGAAGACAAGGCGGAAATGTCCATTTGTAGCTGGTGATGACCGGCAAGGTATGTTTCGGGGCGGCTATCGCCCAGCAAGGTCCTGCCTTGAATGTCAATAACTGTCAACGAAACGGCTTCCCGCTGAGGTAGAAAAAATTCAAGCCGCACATCCCGGTTGGCCGGATTCGGTGCAGGATCGTACAACTGAGGTGTTCGAATAACCGAGCTAAAGACATCATCATTCCCACCGGCAAAAAAGGAACTATCCTGAATGATATTCTCATCACCCGGCAAATAGTAGGTGTACAAGAAATAAACCAGCATCATTTCATCTGTAGTAGCTTCCCCCAGCACCGTCCAGGCCGGTGGATCACTCGGATTGAATGGATTATTCAACGTGTTATCATAGGTAGCCGTCGAGTAAAGCGTTGTGCCCGCAGGCAGTGTCAGTGCGCGCGGGAAATAATACATATCCTGCCAATGGAAATCCCACGATGGAATATGAACAAAAGGAACCGTATCGTTGGAAGGTGTGATACCAAAGCTCGTAATACTTTTTCCCAGCAAATGCATGTGAGGAGCCAGGGCAAGTGCCGTGACATTGAACGGCAATGTGTAATGTGCATTAAACGTTGGTGTGGTATTGGGTGGAATAACGAGTGGACCGTTATCCAATTGGAAATGATTCAACGGAGAACTGATGAATACCTCTCGGGTAAACGGTGTGGTGCTGAACTTTGCACGAAACTTTGTGGAGTCGACTTGTCCGCCAAAACCCGCCGGGTAATGCACTTGCAAAATAATATTGGTATTCGCAGGCAGTTTAATGCCCATGCCCACCGGCAACTTGTAGGAGGTTCCGCCCGGTGCCCAGACACCGATAAGCTGTGAGGAATTCGAACCGGTCCCGCCAAAACCGACGTACCCCGGAGCAGGATCCTGCGCATCGCGTTGTGCAGGAACGGAGGATGTATCCGAGAAAATCAACACGTGGTGAACTACACTATAATTACCGGGAATGATTTCCATTTCATTGAGAAACACTTGTGTTGAAAACCCTGAAGGCAACACAAAGCAACGGTATTCATCGTTCGCGGTATTGCTCAAGGTGTAGGTAGGCATTTGTAACACCAGGTCGGGATTGGCAATTTCTCCAATACCACTGTATATAGGTCGCGCAGGTGCAAGGTTGGTATCGCCCAGCGGTGTTCCATTTTGCACCCAACTGACAATTTCATTGATCTGTTGAGGCGTCAACGAACGTTCGTGTGCGAAACGACTGTACGCTGCGTCCGGAGGCCATGGCGGCATGACGCCCTGCTGTACTTTTACACGAATGGAAACAGCATCGTTAACCACATCTGCATAGTCAATATAACTTGTCGGAGCAATCCCACCGGCGTGATGACAACTCGTGCATTTATTGTAAAAAACAGGAGCAATGTCCTCGGACCAATTTTGTGCACGAGAAGTTGCACTTAGGACTAGAAAGAAAAATAGAAACTGTTTCATCTACGGAAGGTACAAAAAATAGGGGTTCTAAAAAAACGCGGAACAAAGCTGGTTGTCTATCTTGCATTCTCATTCCTTTAAATTTTTATGCTGCCGATTTTATTTGTTTTAATCAGTATGACTGCTTTTGGCATCAGCAATGTATGCTGGAAACCATTAATCGCCGAAGTATCAATTTCACGGGCACTTTACCGCAGAAGCCGGATTACCGTCATTGGTCTTGGCGCCGCCCTGTTGTTTGGCAGCATCATGAACCTGCTACCTGTACCAGCACCTGGCGTTAACGGCGTGGGTACACTTTCAATGTTGACATTGTCAAAAGGCGTTGCAGCCATTTTACTATCACTCGCCGGACTTTACCTCTTCATTTATTCCATGAACTATGCACCGGCATACCATGCCGGATTGACCATCAGCTTATCCAGCATTCTCAGCGCGATGTTTGGTTGTCTGCTCTTGAACGATCCGTTCAGCGTACGACTACTTATGGCATTCATATTGGCGATAACAGGAGTACTGTTGCTGGATCGTCCGAAAGCCTCGGCATCACGCACCGAAAAAACCAAGCTGATCAGAGGAAGTTTACTCGCAGTAACCGCCGCCACCTGTTGGGCTATTGGTAACTTCGGATTCAAATCTACCCTACAAGCCGTTGGCGCTTTTCCGTTTTCTTTCCTGCAGGAAACCGTGGTACTGCTGGTTTCCGGTACCGTAGTGATGGCCCAAAAACACGAGCGGGAAAGCGCACCACAACACCGGACGAAAAGTCTGATCCCACTGATTGCATCGCTGACCATTGTCGGGGTGATCTGTAATAACCTGGGTATGGACCAACTGCCGCTCAGCATTTTTGGATTACTTGTACTGGCCCAACCGCTGACCACCGCTGCAGTAGCCTATATCTGGCTCAGGGAACGTCCGACAATTACGCAGTTACTGGGCAGCATCCTGCTGCTGGCGGGAGTTTATACCGGAATTACGGCCTGAAACGCAAAAGGAGGGAATGGACAACCCGATTGAAGTATGAACATTCGCCCGCGTGGGTTGTTAAACTGCCGTTACCTCAAATTTCATTACCTTTACACCCATGGATGCTACCCTGATCATCAATCTCCTGGCCTTTTTAAGCACCTATTTTGCCATGGAAGGTGTAGCCTGGTTGACGCACAAATACGTCATGCACGGCTTCCTCTGGTCGTTACACGAAAGTCATCACCGTCCTCGGCACGGTATTTTCGAAAAAAACGACTTTTTCTTCCTCTTCTACGCCACTATCGCCATGATTCTGATGTATTTCGGTTGGGAACAACTGGACTATCGTTTCTGGATGGGTATTGGAGTGACCGCTTACGGATTCACCTACTTTGTTTTACACGACATTTTCATTCATCGTCGTGCGAAAATCCTCGATAAACTAGACTCCCGTTATTTCCGGGCCATGCGAAAAGCCCACAAGGTGCACCATAAAAAAATGGGAAAAGAAGACGGCGAAGAATTCGGCCTTTTGCTCTTCAAGAAAGAGCATTATCATTCCACGAATTCCTGAACATTCGCTCGTCCAAAAGTGTTCTTTTCCTAAACCCGTTTTTACATGGCTAAAAAAGTATTGATAATCGGCACCGGACTAGGCGCTTTGGCAACTGCATTACGACTTTCTACCCGCGGCTATAAAGTGGAAATGGTAGAACGCTACCACCGCGCCGGCGGCCGTCTGAACCTGATGCAAAAAGACGGCTTTACGTTCGACGTCGGTCCTTCCTTTTTCAGCATGAGCTATGAGTTCACGGAGCTCTTCAAAGACTGCGGTATCCCGAATCCATTACAGCTGGAAGAACTTAACCCCGTTTACTCGGTTAACTTCGCGCACCGGAACAAACCTTTCTATATCTACAAGGATATGGAAAAGCTCGCCCGTGAATTCGACGGCCTGGAAACGGATTTCGAAACAAAGATCCGTAAGTATATCGGCACTGCGAAAAAGGTATTTCACGACACTGAAGATATTGTCATCCGTCGTAACTTCAATTCAAAGCTCGATTACCTGCTGCAGTTGACCCGCGTACCGGTAAAGCATGCGCCGATGATGTTCCGCTCCATGTGGAAAGAGTTGGACGGCATCTTCTCTTCCGAAGAAGCTAAAGTTATTTTCTCCTTAGTAGCTTTCTTCCTCGGCTCTACCCCATTCCAGACACCGGCTGTTTACAGCTTGCTGAACTATACCGAATTGGAGCACGACGGCTACTGGAACGTAAAAGGTGGGATGTACAAGATTGTCGAAGAGCTGGTAAAACTCCTGGAAGCGCGTGGTGTAAAAATTCATTACAACACGGAGATCAGCAGTGTATCCAGCCACAATGGAAAGATTGATGCCTTTGTAGATACGAACGGCAAACGCTGGACAGCCGATCTATACGTTTGCAACAGCGACGCAGCCGCTTTCCGCGGAACAGTATTAAAGCGCAAACGGTACTCTGTCGAAAAACTCGACAGTATGGAATGGACACTTTCTCCATTTACTATCTACCTGGGCGTTAAAGGCAAACTCGACAACCTCATTCACCACAATTACTTCCTCGGCAATAATTTCAAACAATACGCTGACACCATCTTCAAAACATCAGTAGCTCCGGAGAAGCCGTACTACTACGTAAATGTCAGCAGTAAATCGAATCCGGCTTGTGCACCGGAAGGACATGAAAACGTGTTCATCCTCTGCCCTGTTCCCGACTTACGGTACAAACCGGACTGGAGTGATTCCGAAAAACTGGCCGACACCATCCTAGAAGATTTGTCGCAACGTACCGGATTTGATTTCAAAGCTAATCGTGTGACGCAAACCATCATGACGCCGATCGATTGGAAAGATGCCTTTAACTTGTACCGCGGCAGCGGCCTGGGACTGGCACACGGTCTGAACCAGGTAGGCGGTTTCCGTCCTTCCAACAAAGACGAAGAATTCAATAATTTGTATTATGTTGGTGCCAGCACGACACCGGGAACCGGCCTTCCAATGGTCGTCATCAGTTCCCGCCTGGCCACCGAACGTATCGAAAAAGAACATGGACCTGTATACGCAGACGTCGTATAAACTCAGCAAGATCATTACGCGGGACTACAGCACGTCCTTCTCGCTGGGTATTCATATGCTCAGTCGACAGCATCATGCTGCGATTTATGCGATCTATGGTTTCGTGCGACTGGCCGATGAAATCGTCGACACCTTTCACGATCACGACAAGAACGAATTATTACAGCGATTCATTCAGGAAACAGACCGCGCGTTAGCCGAACGGGTTAGTACCAATACGGTGTTGCACGCCTTTCAGGACACGGTACACCGCTATCACATTGATCGTTCCTATATCGATGCATTCCTGCACAGCATGGAAATGGATCTGAATCCGGTCACCTATAACGACGAAAAATACAACGAATATATTTTCGGCTCTGCCGAAGTGGTGGGCCTGATGTGTTTGCGTGTTTTCTGCGACGGGCAAGATGCACTATTTGATTCATTACTGCCGCCCGCGCGTAAGCTCGGTGCCGCCTTCCAGAAGGTTAACTTTCTGCGGGACCTCAAAAGTGATTTTGTAGAACGCGGCCGCGTTTACTTTCCGGGAGTTGATTTCAATGCCTTTACTGCAAACGACAAAGCGCAAATCGAAACTGATATCCAGCAGGATTTCGACGAGGCCTACGAAGGCATCAAGCGTCTCCCACGAGGCTCTAGGCTTGGCGTAACCGTAGCCTACATCTATTACCTTGCGTTATTCCGCAAGATAAAGCTATTGCCGGCGCAACGGATCCAGCACGAACGCATCCGAATCCCGAATCTTCAGAAGATGTTTTTGCTGGTGAGAACGTGGCTGCAATACAACTTGCGGTTGATCTGACCATGAACATCCGGCTGTTACTCTGCTGCCTGCTCCTAACCATTTCGCTATTCGCGCAAGCGCCCACAGTGGCAACGCTGCGCGCCGATTTTAAAAAGGCCGCTGACGACGAATCGGCAGCCACCTCGTTACTGGAAAAGTTGCAACGTGTTGTACCGCAAACACCGTTGATCATCGGATACACGGCCGCCACTGAAACCATACTGGCTAAGCATGCTTTTATGCCAACATCGAAATACAGCTGGTGCAAGAAGGGGATTAATCGTTTCAAAGTATCCATCGCCGGGGATCCTGATAATCTGGAAATTCGATTCCTGCGGATCGCCGTTGAGGCGAATTTGCCGGGATTTTTGAATATGAGCGGGGATGTGCCGGCCGACAAACAAAAAATAATGACGCTTTTGCCGGCTTCAACGGACAAAGCACTGAACAAAGATGTGGCGGAATTCCTGATTAAACAGCACCTTTGTACTGGAGCAGAAGAATCCGCCCTAAAAAAATACCTGCATTAACCACCGTGGAAAAGTACACGTACTTATTACTGAATCTCGGATCCATTCTCATTCCGTTTATTTTTTCGTTTGAGAAACGGCTTCGCTTTGTCAAAGACTGGCATGCGCTTTTTCCCGCGCTGCTGATTACCGCTGTTTTTTTTATCGTTTGGGATCATTTCCTGACCATTTGGGGAGTATGGGGATTTAATCCGGAATACATTACCGGCACCTGGATTTGGAGCCTTCCACTGGAGGAATGGATGTTTTTTATCTGTATTCCTTATGCCTGTATGTTCACGTACGGTTCACTCAACACATTATTTCCGAAAGAACCCATTCAAAAATACGCCCAAAACATTACGGCGGTCTGGTTTGTTATTTTGTGTGTAGTCGTCGTATTCAATACCGACAAACTGTATACCGGTATCAAGTTGTCACTGACCGCAGCCTTGCTGCTCTACGTGTACTTCCAACGTTATGCATGGCTGGGGAAATTTTACCGCGCCTATTTTGTCAGTCTTATTCCGTTTTTTATAGTGAACGGCGTATTGACAAAATTACCGGTAGTCATTTACAACGATGCCGAAAACTTAGGCATTCGTTTAATTTCCATACCTGTCGAAGACACGCAGTATACGCTGTTGATGTTACTGATGAACACGGTGCTATTCGAACACTTCAAAGAAAAGCGAACCTTTGCACGATCTGATGACAATATCGCCACTACAACTGCGCGTCACCATTGATGCGCAATCGGGCTTTTGTTTCGGCGTAGTTTATGCCATTCAGCTGGCCGAAGAAGTACTTAACGAATCGGGTAAATTATTTTGTCTGGGCGATATCGTTCATAATGATGAAGAGATCGCACGGCTTCGCGCAAAAGGACTCATCATCATTCAGCACGATGATTTGAAAAACCTTCGCGACGAAAAAGTGCTGATCCGTGCCCACGGAGAACCGCCGTCTACCTATCAGGTAGCCATAGAAAACAACCTGACGCTTATCGACGCTTCTTGCCCGGTGGTGCTGAAACTTCAGAACCGGGTAAAGCAATCTGCCGACCAACAAAAGCCTATCTACATTTACGGAAAGCGCGGACATGCAGAGGTTGAAGGATTAATTGGTCAGGTGGGAAAAGAAGCCGTAGTTTTTCAGGACATCGGCGAATTGAATATGGCCACGCTACCAAAGCATATCGCGTTATATAGTCAGACCACCAAAAGCACCGAGAAATTTTATGAGATCTATGATCAATTGGTGCAAAGCGGCATCGATGTCGAGCTTAACGATACCACCTGCCGTCAGGTTTCCAACCGCGACCAGCAGCTCCCTGCTTTTGCACGTGCATTTGATAAGATTGTGTTTGTATCCGGTGTAAAATCTTCGAACGGAAAAGTCCTTTTCGACGTTTGTAAAAAAACAAATCCCAACACCTTTTTCGTTTCCAGCAACGATGAAGTACAACGCGAATGGTTTAGTGCGGGCGATACCGTAGGAATCTGTGGTGCTACTTCCACCCCCATGTGGCTGATGGAAGAAATTCGCAATCGGCTGGAAAATTTCTAAGGCTACTGCCTTATTTGAAAATCACTATAAATGAAAAACCCCGGTGAGGCCGGGGTTTTTCGATTGACGGGGGCACGCTGTTTAGAACTCCCACATATCATGCTCCAGGTTCGTAATCTCGTCTTTGATCTTCTCAGATTCCAACAAGGCATTCAACCCTGACTTGTAATCTTCGATACGGCGATCGTACACGTTAGATTCTTTGTAGATGTAACTGGAGAAAAGTCGCTTTTGAAAGATGTCGTCAAAGGAACGGCGCTCCGAATCATTGGAACGATTGAACGTTTCGGCATTAGCGAATAGCTTACGCGCTTCCGGATAATAGATCCAGAAGAGCGAAATACGCTGGTTACCTTCACGAACGTTACCGTTTTCATCCACGGCGAATACCAGTGGAGAAAGACCGATGATACGCACTTCCATTACCGAACGCTGCTTGTCGAAGAACCAATCTTCCTTGATACGATAACCTACTACTTTATCGCGAGAGAATTCACGCGCAATAATGGTGTCGTATTCATCGTACGGTGGATCAGGACGCATCATTTTCATCGTATCTGTACGAGCGCCACCGCGCGCCTGGATCTCCTTAATGGTGATTGGCGAAGTGAATTCGTCGTCCTGAAAACTGTAGGCGGTCAGTGAACCTTCTTCAACAGCATCCATCATGACATCCATCAAACTTTTACGATCGCGGGTCTGTTCAGACTCGGGATAACGCAATGGTAGGTTGATCTTCTCGGAGAGATCGATCACACGCCAGATGCGTTTCGACCACATCACGTCCGCCTCGCGGAGGTACGGATAGGCCAGCGGCGTACGAGTTGCCGTATGCTCTTTCACATAGACACCGTCAAGCACGTTTTGTGCAAAGAGCGGGCCTGTGAGGCTGAGTGCTAGGAGCAGGAAGCAGATTTTGATTTTCATGATGGAGCTATTTAAGCGCACTTTAATTTTTACTGAATGGTGAAGGCCAATGCAGGTAGGTTACGAGTCGTTTGATCCGAACCGGATGCCATTTTAGCCTTGATATATTCGAAGAATACTTTATCTCCGGCGCGGACTTTGGCCAATGCATCTCGCATCTGCGGGGTCAGCTGGTTGCCGGAACCTTCGAATTCCATCAAGTCACGGCCTTTACCGGTAACGGTCATTTTAAAGCCGACAATCTTGAAGTAGAGTTCGAAGTCGAAGTTTTCAAGCAATGGAATAAGCGTACCGGCCATCAGGACACTCTTGTTGATCGTTCCGCCTTTCATGTTCGCCAGGGTAGCCACAGGATCCGGCACACGCTTAACACGGTACTCGAATGCACCCATCGGCATCACCTTACCACCGATTTCAGCGGAAACTTTGATGGACGCTTTACCCACGGTGGTAACATTGGCATTGTAGCGACCACCACCGGCAGCAGGATTCGGTTTCAATGCACCGCCGCCACCTTCAATCGATACTTTCACCAGGTTATTGGAAACACCCGGAACAGAGATGGACATCGGATTATCTACACCGATATAAAGTACATTCATCTTATCCGCTGCAACTACCGAACTTGGCTTTTGCGCCACGTACGAAGCGTTGAACGGGTAGTGTTCGTAGGAGCCATCCGGTTTCTTTACACGGATAACACCGGCCCATTTGTTTTCGCCTTCAGAACCCGGACGAGCGGTAAACTTAGCGTAACCGCCATCTACCGGCAACGGATTGCCGTCACAGCCTCTGCAGCTGCCGCTGCCGGATGAATCTGTAGTAGCACCGATGAACACTTCAGGTGCCATCGTAGATGAAGTAGCAGAGAGAAACACGTCGGCCTGGTATTCAGAACCGATGGTCACTACCGTGCTGTTAGCAATTACTTTAGCCGTGAACTTGTCCATCTTCACGACGTTCTTGTCGACAGAAGAAAGGAGCTCATCAATTACCTGCGACTCGGCATTGCGCACGTCCGATTGAATCTTAGTCAACAAGGCGACAGTAGCCACCACCGGGTTGTGATAGAAATTCATCATTTCCCAGGTACGCTTTCCGTCTTCTGCTTTGGTAGGATCCGCCGTATTCAACAATTGATCGAGACGTTTTTTATAATCGCCTTCAGCACCTTTAGGGCAGTTGGCGAGTATCGTCTTTTTAAAAGCTTCGATCTTGTTTTTCAATTCGGTGGCTTTCTTTCCCTGACCATTCTGATCATCGCCGCACATGATATTGGTCGGCACATCGTAATCATCTTTTTTCTCCATATCACGGAGTTGCGGGACCGGCTGACCGGCCTCTATTCCATCCGTAATCGTGATGAGTTCATTTTTAGTATCCTCGATGAATTTCACCAGTTCTCCCGACGCTTTCTTGATAGTAGCGGCGCGGTTATTTACCTCTGCATATTTAGCGGCATCCACAGACATGGCCTGGGAGAACGCTGCATAGGTATTCTGATTCTTTTTATCGAGATTTTCTTTCGAGAGGCTCACACTTTCGTTGATAGTGACGAAAGCGTTGATGACCTCTTTAGTAACGTTCAACGCGAGCAGCGCTGTCAACACGAGATACATCATGTTGATCATCTTCTGCCGTGGACTCGCTTTTCCTGATGCCATTTAGAAGTAGTGTGTTTAGGTTAGACAATTGGACGAATACACACAATTAGTTCTTGATGGTCATTGCGGAAAGCATGTTGCCATAGACTGCATTGAGTTGAGAGAGGTTCTTCGCGAGATTAGCTACTTCTGCACGGTAACGTACCGTATCTTCTACAGAAGCGTTGAGGTTCGACATGATCTCGTTCATTCCCTGCGCCGCAGCGGCAGCTTTGCTATAGGTATCGGACATCGCGCTAACAGACTGCGATGCTTTGGACATGTTCTTTACGTAATCTTCGGTAGCAACAGAGGCATTGCTCATATCACCGAGACGACCGGCATTTTCGCCGAGCGAGGTCAGACCTTTGCCGAGGCTCTCAATGAGTTCAGGACCGATTTTTGCGTCAGCCATCAATGCATCCAACTTCTGCGCTACAGCATCGTTACTCTTCTTCGGCTTCTTTTTGCTGTGAGCATCCTCATCGCTCATACCGGCGAGTTCAGGATAAACCAATGACCAATCCACATCTTCGTGTGGAGGCTCGAATGCGGAGAAGAAGAAGATAAGCGCTTCTGTTCCAAGTCCAAGTACCAGGAAGAAACCTGATGCAGGCCAGTGCTGGATTTTGAAGAGCGCACCAATGATTACGATCGCCGCTCCGAATCCGTAGAGCTTGGCCATGAAGTTTTTGAATTTCTTACTCTGTGTTAATTCTGCAATTCCCATGGTTAAGTAGGTTGATTGGTTATTGGTTGGTTAGACTTGGTTTTAAAATAAATGGATAAATCAAAAATAACGTTCAGTCGGACATGACGACCGAAGAATTTGACTAATTAATTAACTTTTCGATGAACAGGATTAATAATCGGCTTTATCACGGCCCAGGAAGCTCTGAACACAACGGAATCCGATGTAGCATTTTGCGGTATCCTGGTATTCGTACGTGCGGGTGCCGTTCTGGAGGTAATACTGAACATCCTTCCAGGAGCCGCCACGAATCACCTTACGCTTCATAGCCGGAGGATCAGATTCCTTGGCTTCGTATTCGTAGTCGGTGCTGATATCGTGGGTAAAGCTGTATGCTGACTCGTCGAATGCATTGCTGGTCCACTCGGAGACGTTACCGGCCATGCAATACAAGCCATAATCGTTTGGCCAGTAAGAAGTGGCTTTCACCGTGTACACACCACCATCGTCCTGATAGCTTCCGCGCATTGGCTTGAAGTTACCCAGGAAACAACCGCGGCTGTTACGGATGTACGGCCCTCCCCAAGGGAACGGAGAATGATCCAGACCGCCGCGTGATGCGTATTCCCATTCCGCTTCGGTAGGAAGACGGAAGTCCTGAACATATGCACCACCTTCATCGGCGAGAAAACTATTCATCAGCTGCGTACGCCAGATACAGAACGCACGGGCTTGTTTCCAGGTCACACCAACGACCGGATAGTCGTCGTAGGCCGGATGCCAGAAGTACATCTGCGTCAGCGGCTCGTGGTAGGAATAAGTATAATCGTGGATCCAAGCGAGGGTGTCCGGATACACATTGATAACATCTTTCTTAATGAATACGGAACGGTCCACCATTCCTTGCTCGCGGTTTTCACGCTGCGCAGCGGCTTTCAGGTCGATCCAATAGTATTCAAAATTGAGTTTACGGGTATCGATTTCTTTACGGCGATAGAAACGCTCAGTCTCCGGCAGGAACAGCTCCGCAAGCACTTCTTCGTTTTCTTCTTCGTCCCACTTAATTTTCGCACGCCAGTTGATGCGCTCGCCATATTCACCTTCTTCAAAAAGATGCTCACCACCAATCAGGCGGTGCGCGAGAGAATCCTGTACCCAATACACAAACTGACGGTATTCGTTGTTCGTGATCTCCGTATTGTCCATATAGAACGCCGGCATCGTTACGGATTTGCTTTGAGCGGTTACTGCATACGGCACATCCTGATCACTTGGTCCCATGTTAAAGGAACCGGATGGGATATACACCATGCCGTACGGATCAGGCTGGAACCACTTTTCGCGGTTCAGCACGCCCGTCAGTTCGCCTTTATTAGAGCTTCCGCAACCTGCGAGCGCCAACGTCCCGAGGGAAAATAGAAACGTTAATTTCTTAATCCCGGTCTTCATTAGATTCATTGTTTAGGTGATCTGAAATACTCAACGAAATTTGCCGAATATTATTTAATTTATCTTGGATATGAAATGAATTCCCTTTTTAGTACGCGTTATGCTTTCAAAGATAATGGTTATCAACTACTTGAAAGAGCAATTATTATAACATTCTTACATTACGATGGTAGGTCCGCTTCACCACTTTTACCGGTTTGAAGCAGTATCCCAACATAATTTCATGAGTTCCAGACGAATACGACCTAATTGCAGAGGTGGTATAGTCGTACGAGTAACCCAGTCGTAAATTCGGCACAATCTCGAGTCCGGCCATCAGAACAATGGCATCTTGGAGACGATAACCTGCACCCACCCAGAAACGATTATTGATAAACAGATTCGCGTTGAGGTCCATTTGCGTGGAAACACCGTCGGTTTTCACCAACAAAGCCGGCTTCAAGGTCATGGATGGCGATAATTCTGCCGAATAACCGGCCATGAGCCAATAGTGACGAGCGAGTGTACTGCGCACATTTTCATAGTCAATATCTCCTTCCAGCAAATGCGTGGTAGACAAACCGACATAGAGCTTATCGGTATTATAATAAACGCCCAGGCCAAGGTCCAACACACCATCACCAACAGATCCGGCCGGAATATTATTATCGTTAAGATCATTGTATACGAACTCGGAACCATTGAGCGATTGCTGATGGTATCCTGCGTCGATTCCGATTCCCAGCCGACCCGGTCCAAGGTTAGTACGGTACGCGTAGGCACCGCGGACGTTCAGGTTGCTTTGCGCTCCGAGCTGATCAGATGCATAAACCGAAAGTCCTACGCCTCCGCGAAGCACGTCTACCGGCATATCAAAAGAAAACATGGTCGATTTCGGCTCTCCGCCAAAGCCAGTCCACTGGTTACGATACAACAAATTGGCGCAAATTGCCTCATTAGAGCCCGCGTAACCCGGATTGACCGGTAACCGGCCGAACATGTGCTGGCTGAATTGAGGATCCTGCTGCGCGGAAACGGCTGTAGAAACAGCGATTCCTGCAAAAGCAATCAAAATGGCCAGTGAAAAGCGATTCACGAGTCTAAGTGCGTTTTTTATGCAAATTTTGACGTTCCCCAACGTGTTGAGGGGGTAAAGTAATGAATTTATTCAACTAAAAACAAACTTTTGTTGAGCAAATCCATCCGTTCACCCACTGCTGGTTTCCGACAATAATACAATGCAGTTACACGAGATAACCTATTAAAAAGTTTCTGCAAAAACGTGAAACCCTGACGGAGGGAGCAAAAAATTAGCTCAGGACAATTTTTGAAACGCCTGCCACCAGCGATCCGGCATTTCGTCGCGACATGCCGTTTCATAATCTTTATAGGAGCACGGCACCAGGTGATGACGATGATAATGCGATTTACCACTGGGAACCGGCACTTCCATCCACCATCGTTCGCTTTTTTCGCTCTTGTAAAATACAATTTCCTGCTCCGCCTGCTTCATGCTGACCCGGTACTTTAAAAAACCTGTCTTGCTCTTCAATGGAACGTCGCGCTTGCGGTTATAATAGCCTTCGAGGAAATACCACAGCATTTGCGCCGCCAGGTGAGAGGTTTGTGACCGAAAGTCGAGTGTCGGATTAACTTCGTACAGCCCGAAGGAGGTCAGTTTATCACTCATGCCGGCGTAGCGTACGATCTGACAAGCTTCTTCGCCATAGAAACCATTCGGAGAAGCATTCCCGTTGCCCGGCGCATCACTTTGACGAACGGCCGTGATATCGAAAGAGAGCAAATCCGCATTACGCACGATCGGTTCGACTTCCTCCATATCGTTACGCACGTTACCGAGTCGGTAAGCATCAAAATATAATTTCTCCATCAACTCCACCTGATCGGTACCTACGAAGTAATTTTGGTATCCGACATTGGAATAGTTGAACAGGAAATTAGGTTCCTGAATCACGATTTTGCCGACATAACAATCTGCAGAAATCGGATCATCCATCTTACCTAAATTAAAGTGTGCATCAACAGCAACAATGTTGACGGTCTCCTCCAGCTTCTGATACGCCATATACTGCGCAAGCGTAAGATCCTGACTGCCGCCTAAAACGACCGGCACTATACCGTTGCGCAATAATTCCACCATGATTACTGAGACGGCCGCATAGGTGTCGCCCAGTGTTTCCCCGATGCGAAGGTTGCCCAAGTCAACAATTTTGTACGGGTAATTGGCCTGCTTCAACGCGTAGAAACGGTCGCGAATCTGATCGGGCGCTTCGCCACAACCTGCATTCTTAACTGCTCCGCGATCTTCACCAACACCAAAGATGGCGATGTGGCAATCGGTCAGATCGGGCAATGTGCCGGCTTCGGTATATTTCCGGACGACAGCGCCCATCATGGATTTCTGTTCTGCAAAGCGGTCGAATCGTTCAGCATCCAGCGGTGACAAGTAATCAATGATTTCCATAGGTGAAACAGTAGGTAAGCAAAAGTACGTTTACCGTCAGGTAGTTGCCGGGCAAGTAGTTGGTTTAATCAACAATATCGGTGTGGACAGCACGACCGATGCCGCTTCCAGCGATGCTGTATCAATAAAAAAGCTGCCCGGCAACGGACAGCTTTTTTTAAAAGTGATCGTTAGCCGTTATTTTTTTCTGGTCGCCGCCTTTTTAACAGCAACCTTCTTAGTGGCTGTTTTCTTCGTGGCCGCTTTCTTGGTAGCCGTTTTCTTTGGCGCAGCGGTGGTTGCGGCTTTTTTAGCAGGTGCCGCTTTCTCAGCGGCTTTTTTAGCTACCGGTTTTTTTGCCGCCGCTTTCTTAAACGGAGCGGGAGCCGCTGCTTTCTTACCGAAACGACCGAAGCGACCGCGAGCCGGAGTTTCCGGTGTATTAGCGGCCAGCTCTACAATTTCTTCAAACGTATACGATTTCGGATCGCGATCTTTTGCTATGCGGAGGTTTCTTCCTTTGTAGGCGATGTACGGTCCCCAGCGACCGTTCAGGATCTGAACCTCTTCATCTTCGCTGAACGATTTAATGATTCGTTCCGCCAGTTGCTTGCGCTTCTCGTGAATCAATTCAACCGCGCGGTCGTAGGTGACAGTATACGGATCATCTTCTTTCTTCAGACTGACGAAGAAATCGCCCAGGCGGATATACGGCCCAAAGCGGCCGACAGCGATGACCACATCCTGCTCTTCGAACTGACCTACGGTACGTGGCAACTTGAATAAGTCCAGCGCTTCCTCGAAGGTGATGGTATCCAAACGCTGATCATTGCGCAACTTCGAATAGCGTGGCTTTTCGGTTTCTTCCTGGGAACCAATCTGTGCCATCGGCCCGAAACGACCGACACGCACCAGCAGAGTATGGCCGCTAACCGGATCTTTTCCGAGAATGCGTTCACCGGTTACACGTTCCGAATCTTTTTCAGTCGATTTTACATTCTTATGAAACGGGAGGTAGAACTCTTTCAGCATTTTCTGCCATTTAAGCTCGCCGTTGGCAATATCATCAAACTCTTTTTCAACGAAAGCCGTGAAATTGAAGTCGAGAATATCCTTGAAATATTGTACCAGGAAATCATTAACCAGCATTCCGATGTCGGTAGGAAACAATTTGTTTTTATCGGCACCGGTAATTTCGGTTTTTACTTCGGGATGAAGTTTTTCGTCTTTCAGGGTAATAACATGGTACGATCTTTCTTTTCCCATGCGTTCTTCCTTGACAACATATCCTCGTTTTTGCACGGTAGAAATGGTTGGTGCGTAGGTGGAGGGGCGACCAATACCAAGTTCTTCCAGCTTTTTAACGAGTGCGGCTTCGGTAAAGCGTGATGGCGGGTGCGTGTAACGTTCGGTAGCAGAGGCTTCCACCAGTTTCAGTGCGTCGCCGATAGCCATGGGAGGCAATAAGCCAGCCTGGTCGTCAGACTCTTCATCGTCCGTACTTTCCATGTAGACTTTCAGGAATCCGTCGAACTTGATCACTTCGCCGGTAGCGACGAAATTCTCTTTTGCCTTGTTGGATTCCACAGTTACCACTGTTTTCTCCAGTCGGGCTTCTGCCATCTGCGAAGCGACAGCACGTTTCCAGATCAGGTTATACAAACGCTGTTCCCGCGATTCGCCATCGACACTTTCAATAGCCATGTCGGTGGGACGAATAGCTTCGTGTGCTTCCTGCGCGGACGCCTGTTTTGTTTTATACTGACGGCGCTCGTAATATTCCGGTCCGTAATTCTGCGTGATTACGCGCTGTGCCATATCCAACGCATCGTTAGAGAGGTTCACGCTGTCGGTTCGCATATAGGTGATCTTACCGCTCTCGTAGAGTTTCTGCGCAAGCACCATGGTTTGCGAAACACTGTAGCCCAATTTACGCGCTGCCTCTTGCTGAAGCGTCGAGGTAGTAAATGGCGCGGCCGGCGAACGTTTACCGGGCTTGACTTCGAGGTTCTTCACCGAGAATCCTGCGCCGATACAACTTTTCAAAAACGCTTCTGCCTCTTCGTAGGTAGCGAACTTTTTAGGAAGTTCGGCTTTGAATGATTTTCCTTTTATATCAAAGGTGGCGACAACGCGATAAGCAGACGTGATTTTAAATTGATCCACTTCGCGTTCACGCTCTACAATCAGTCGAACCGCGACCGATTGCACCCGTCCGGCCGACAACTGCGGGCGGACTTTTTTCCATAAAATCGGAGAAAGCTCGAAGCCTACCAAACGATCAAGAATACGTCGCGCTTGTTGCGCGTCTACCAGATTGCGATCGATGAGTCGCGGGTTTTCAATGGCTTTGGTTATAGCTTTTTTAGTAATCTCATGAAATACGATGCGCTTGGTGGTCTTTTCGTTCAAACCCAGTGCTTCGCATAAATGCCATGAAATAGCTTCTCCTTCGCGGTCCTCATCCGTCGCCAGCCAGACCTCGTCAGCCTTCTTCGCCAAGCGACGAAGCTCATTAATGACTTGTTCTTTATCGGGACTTACTTCATAAACAGGTTCGAAATTTTCATCCACTTTTACGCCCATCCCGGACTTGACGAGGTCACGGACGTGTCCGTAGCTCGACTTTACCGTGAAGTCCTTTCCCAAGTATCCTTCAATGGTTTTCGCCTTTGCCGGCGACTCAACAATTACTAAGTTTTTAGACATTTCGGGTTCTCCAATCGCCGCAAATAAAAGGAATTATTTTTTTATGCAAGATTGGAAGTCGCGGGAACGATTGAAAAGTCGCAAAAAAAGAAGCCGAAATCTTCCGACTTCGGCTTCGTAATCGACTATTAACTATAGGATTAAAGGTTAATCAACATTTTTGTTGACCAATAATTTTTGGACATAATAATTAGTGGCCGACAACACGGTCACATAATACAAACCGGAATTCCAATTTTTAGTTTCGACAACAACTGCTTGATCAATGATGTTTACCGACGGAGAAAGTACGATGCGCCCTACCGCATCATAAATTTTAATTTCGGTACTGCCAACCAACGAGGGAGACAATTCGACTGAAAAGCTGTTGTCAGCCGGATTAGGAAAAACGACAACGGATGCTGCAACACTGTTGACACTTTCCAAGTTGTTCAGCGCTGAATTTCCGGTGGTACCTAATAGTAATTGTCCCGGTACACCTGTGTTGGCAAACTGAACATCGGCGGAAACGCTACTCGCGGAGACAGCGAAAGCGTTGTTGGTCCAAGTTCCGGTACTAAATCCGTCGCGTTGTTGTAATTGAATGTTGGTAGGATTAAGTTCATCCGTTACACTCACTGCCCCCGGCGGTAGAGAAAAGTTGAGATCGTACGAAACGGGATTCAAAACTCCGTAGCGATCAATGATCCAGTAGCTATCCGAATAATTGGCACAGCAGACGGGGAGCACATTGGGTGAACACTGGAGATTAGAGACGACGAAGGTATCCAAGCATGACTGCAGGAAATTCATTTCCAGATCCGTACCCGGAAAATTCAACACTCCGCTGGAGGCGGGAGCTGCCAGATAACTAGAACCTTCCCCATACGGGCCTTCTGCGGTTTGCCAAGTCGGAAGCACGACACCAGAAAGGTTGCCATTACATCCGGATCCGCTCAGGTCGGCTGTTGTAACACCCGTTCCTTCTGCCATTTTCCAATAGCCAATCAGTCCGCTTTGCGGAGTAGATAGTACCATACGCATATCTTCGCGTATCTGATTTGCTGAACGTTCCAGATTATAGATTCGCACTTCATCGATATTACCTTGTGCAACCAAGGTATCCGGCCTCCATGGTGCACTTCCAATAATCAAATGAGATGACGTTTGATTTCCAATACGGGTGGTGGATGCAGGAACATCAATTCGGACTTTAC
>Ga0315906_10002828_pt1 | contig 23640 bp, 33 predicted proteins | sample LakEriMetagenome_4_FD_203526 | JGI IMG/M metagenome (GOLD analysis project Ga0315906, IMG submission 203526) | Freshwater fungal communities from buoy surface, Lake Erie, Ohio, United States - Buoy 2 MA122 | ecosystem: Environmental > Aquatic > Freshwater > Lake > Lake biofilm | place: USA...
CGAGGAAGATATCAAGGACATAAAGTTTTCTCTTATTCTTCGAAACATTAATATGAAGATCCATACCCACGCCACCATTGAATTCCTTGATGCCATCGGTCATCAGGAAGCCATCCTTGAGCAGATCATGCTCAGGTGAGGTTCCAAAGGTTCCACCATATCTGTTGATGGGGAATACGTTTTCACCTACATTGAGTGGAGTCTGCATTGTGAAGTTGAAATCGATACCCACTAGGTTTAGTTTAGCTCTAAGAAGAGCGATTGCACCCTTGGGATCGATATAGTCTCTAGAACCAAATGCGTTAAGGAAAGCATTGACTCTTTCAAACTGCTCTCCATTTTCAATTCTAAAGGCTCCAAAATCTGAAACGGCAGATCTTGTGGTTCTTGTTGGTTCGCCGGGTTGACCAAGGCCACCAGCAAAATATTCTTCACTTTCGAAAAGTTTTTGTGTTAGATCTTTAAATTTCATTTCTTGAATTCCTCAAATATTCCCTTTAGATAATTGATCCTCAAATTTTGAGGTTCCATATCCTTTACCTTCTTAGTATTTATCATTTGATCAATCATACCTTCGGGGGTTTCTTCGATTTTTTTTCCTTTATTGATCTTAAATTGATATTCGTTCATTGCTACGGTATCATCTGGATTTGAATCACAGCCACATCCTTCGGATGATTCTGATATCTTTCTCCAGCCTCCACCCTTCTTTTTGTAGCATTTTGCAGCCCAAGCATTAGCGTAGGCACTGGGATATACGTCAAATTTTTGCTTTGCTTGAGCTATGCAAGCACTCCACTTTTTCTTATCTTTTGGGGAGTTTTTTTCCAAAAGAACTGCATACGACAAAGCCTCTTCAGATAATAGTGAAGATACGCTTCTCTTACTCCAGAATCTACAGGCCCAATATCTAGCTTTCCAAATTGGTCCGGGATTATCGCAATTGTGGCGAGCGCGGAAGTTCTTTCTTCTGGCTGGATTATCTCTCTTGATCTCCATGTTTGGATCGCCAAATTCAACCTTGACAACATTGCCCTTTTCGTTTTTGACATAAACTTTGTACTTCTTAACATCACCACGCATTGGCTTATTTAGTTTGACTTTCTTTCCCTTGTGCTCTGCTGCTTCTTCAAGAAAGCCCCAATCGTTTTCTTGGAAATATTTGTTTTCTGATTCAAAGAAGACAGCAACTATTTCATCCCCAGAGCATTCCTCAAGTGTTTCGAATCCACGATCTAGACCCATGGATTCGACAATCAACTTAAGACTTCCATCACGTTCATATGCTACTTCTTGAACTTCTACTGGAGTAGTCGCATTCTTATAGTAAACATCACCCACATTTAATTGTCGAGCAAGCTTGCCGACAGAGTGAATTACAACTCCGACTGGTGTTTTCATTTCGACAATTTTCTTGTCCATTTCACAGGGAGGTGTCTTATATTTTTTATTTCGTTTTGATATATCCATAGATTGGCCGGGGGTATTTACTTTCGTCTTTTTATTTATGTCCATCAAATGGTCTGGAATCACGGTTTGTTCATTCATTTTATTTTTCTTTGCTGCCCCGGTTTCGACATACACTGGTTTTCTACCTTTGCCACCCTCTCCCTTTTCATCATAGCCAGCCTTTTTTTGGGCTTTACGCTTTCTTTTGACAAAGGATGAAATACCTTCTTTACCTAATTTGCTGGCCTTTTGTCTGGATAAACAAGCAGAATATGCTTCACCTTTTTTAGCATCTCCGCATTTACCGACTCTCTTTCCAGATGAGTTGTATCTGTCCCAGCCGGGTTCTGAATTGGCTGATTCATCATGAAACCATTTACCTAATCCAGAATCCTTATAGACCTCATCAAGTTTATCTTTCATCGGTAGCTTTCTGTTGTAATAGACTGACTTCTATTGAATCCTTAGCTCTTTCAATTGCCTTTTTGCAGGATTCTATATCTATGGTTTCGAATGTCACCCTATTACACCACTGAACCATAATATAGCCTGTAATTTTACCTTTATTCTTAATAGTGACAGCCATATAAGCTTCAACATTATCAGACTCAAGTATTTGCTTGAAGATGCTTGATTTGATTTGTCCAATTTTTCTTATAACTACAATTTCAGAAATTAAGGATTGAACATGTTCGATGAACATGGAAATAAGAACTTCTCTTAATTTATTGTATTGTGCGCTGACTCCGCTATGAAGGGATTCATGGGTCATTGATAATTTTTTCATTGAAATACCATCAATGAAATATTCACCATTATGAAATTGAACTAACTGAGTTCTTGCCGCGTCACATTGAAGTCTTAGCTCAGTTAAAGCTTCGTGAATATCGCTGTGAGTTTTCCAGTATTCGATATTATAGGCTTCTTTTCTTTTCTTCTTCCAACGAAAAAAATATACTATTGTTCCTACAATAGTGGCACCCAGTGCTGTTCCGAGTTCCAGATAATTATTTGGCATCAGGGTGTTTATATCCAATTGCATCTAGTATCCTTTTAAGATCTTGTCCCGGAGTATTTATTAGATAATTAATGAGCAATTCTTTAGTGCCTTCATCTCCAGCACCGTGCTCTTCATAAGTCATACCTTTGTATTTTTTGTTATTGCTTCTATTGGTTGACTTGCTTTGGACTCTGAGATTCTTTTCTGAGTTATTCATTGGATTGCCGTCTTTATGATCGACATCCTTGCCATCTCCCTTTTTTACTCTTCCCTGACGAGCAAGTTTTCTTCTGGCAGTAACTCTTTTAGCTCTTCTTTTTATTTGCTCTGGCTTTCCGTGATATTCACGGTACTCTTTTTTGTAATCACGATCACGTTTTTCTTCGGTGATTGATTCTGGAGCATTGTTGTAGGTGTAAGCCAATGCAAGAGCCACTAATGTTTCTGGATCTAGATTCTTCTTTGATTTCTTAAGTTTGACAAACTGCTTTCTATTGATAAGCTTTTGCTCAAGTAGTTTGGCAAAGGGTCTATCTGAATTGATAAGAATTTGTTCAGCTACATCCATGTAATGGCCGAGCGAATCAAATTCTATTTGTTCCTCGCTACTGCGAACGACAGGAACTACAATCTCTTTTCCATTTACTCTGATGATATTGTTCTTAGAAACAAATTTCTTAAGATCCTTTACCTTGAGCATAGGATTCAAGCAAAGCATTGATTCAAAATCATATGTTTCAAGCATTAATGAAAGAAGGAATCTAATTGGATCTTTCATTATGTCTGCTGTTTTGTAAACAAGAGTTTTCATCAATGACTTTTCATTGACTTCTGGCATTTCTTCTTCAAATAGTTTTCTCTTAAACTTCTTGAATTTAATCTTTGAAAGGCCAGCTAATTCAGTTAGAAGAGCATCGTCAATAGCAAAGATACCATTATCACGAACTATGTGAGTGGCGTTTGCTATTGGATTCTGATCTTGTCCAGAAAGATAAGTCCCAATCAATGCTTTCTTTGCTTCGACATTAACGGGATTTTTCTTTTTATTGATATCTTGAATGAACAATGGAACTAATTGTTCCATTTGCTGCTTGAATACTTCAAGAGATGCTTGTGGAATTACCATTCCATTTTCATCAAGAACTTTTTTCTTCGCAACAAGTTCGGTTAGACTCTTCTTTACTCTGTTATTGATGTTTGGATCATTCATCAGTGCTTCGTACTGAGTCGAATTGAATAATGTCTTTCCAAACTGAGATGCAATAGTTTGAAAGCCTTGAGCTAATGTTGGAGTAATCTGCATCTGGCTCAAATCCATTGAGCTAAAGAGATTGAACACCATCATCTTCTGGAGGTCATAATTTTCATCCTTTGGAGTGATGAAAAGTTTATTTTGATTTACTATTGCGTTTATTCTCTTATCGCTGCTAAATAGTTTTGCTGTTGGTTGGCTACCATCCATATTGAAGACAGCAGTTTCATAGAAGTGATTAAGATTTGTTCCATCTAAAGAATTCATTTTCTCAAGAAGTTTCTTGGCAATTAGGAATGCTTCTTTAGTAAATCTAGAGAACTTACCACCCATGAATGTAAGAGTGTAATTTAATTCCTGTCCAGAAGCACCAGAAGCAATTCTAGACAACACAATCATCGCACGGACAACTTGCTCACTGAGCGAGATCTTACGACCAGTTTCATCTTCGTCAGTAATGAGAATGCCAAAGTTCTTTAGATTGTCCAAAGATAGTTTGGATAGAGTATCTTTATAGTTTAGTTTGGAACGTAATGGCAAGAAAATACTCATCGCCATCATATGTTGCTGGGCAATGAACATTGGATCATTTGGATTTACTTGCTGTTGTTGCTCACCACCTTCTTCTTGTGGCTGCTCATCTTGCATTTCTTCTTCTCCTTCAGCCTCAAGAAGATCCCGTTCAGCACGCTTTCTATTCTTATCAAAATCCTTTTTATCCTTGTGCAAGGTCATGGACATACGCAATTCTTTTCTGAAGTCATCAAATCCACGGAACATATCTCTTCTCTTTCTGGTTTTACCAGATTTATTTGAAATTTCATTCAATAGATTAAGAATTTGGTCATCGATACTTTCATCCATATAGATCCTCTGGTTTGATGCTATGTCTAATGCTTTAGCCTGACCCCTCTCCCGTGCTTGACGAGCTTGGAGTTCTTTTCTATCGTTAGTTAAATCGATTTGATCACGACGCTCTCTAGCGGCAAGATTTTTTCTTTCTGCGCGCGAGGCTTTCTTATTTTTAAGAATTCGTCTTCTTCTTTTGTATTCTAGGGCTTCGCGTTTTCTTCTGGCAGAAATAATTCTTCTTTCTACTCTTGATTGAAGAATTTCATTGCGAAGATATGTACCCTCATCAAGGCTCATGCCTTGGCTACGGGCAAATTTAATAAAAGTAGGTAAATCGAACCAACTGTCGTTCATCAAAGTATTTATAACGACAGTCTATTCCTCTTTTCGGACGAACTTAAATCCCTTGTAGGACTTTCTCTTACCAATGACTAGATCATACATTGCTGATCTATTCAGATCATGTTCTTGGCAATATTGATATAAGTTTTCGATTTCTACTTCTTTACCTTCTTTGATGTAAATGAAACATCGTTTCTTGTCAATTTTAATGACTGGCTCGGGCATTTTGAAGTTTTTGAATTCATCTGAAAGCTCATAAGGAACTGTATTTGATTCTTTTATCCATTTCCAGTGCTTATCCACCTTTACAAAGCATCCTCCATGCTTTCTGGTAAATGACTTTCTATGGGAGTCGGATCTGGCATCTTCATTCATTCTGACCCATAAACGACTATTTCTAATATTCACTTGATCAGTTTCACTTATGTTCATTGAACTTTTCCTTGTATTTTTGTATCACATCAAATAGTTTTCCAACATATTTGATTGGCTTATCGATAAATTCTTGAACAGAACCATCCTCACAAGTGATGAGAATGACAATGTTTTCAATTTTTTCATTGAATCGTTCTTGCCATAGAAGAGCGTATGCGGTTGCTTGAAGTTTATAGTTTTCAATGTCTTCTTCGCGCTTTCTATTTGTGCTTCCCTTGAAGTCAATAATGCTCTTCATTCCCTTATATTCAGCCACGCAGTCCACTCGACCAGCAAGGCCAATCTTTTCTCCCCATAGGGGATATTCAAGGGCATGCACATTATCTATAGCGTCTAATTTATCTTGCACTTGCTTGAAAAGCTCATATTGATCTGGCATCAATGAATTCTTATCAATTTGCTCATTAAGCAAATAATTTTCAATCAGTTTATGGAGGTTAGTACCACGCGCACAAACTCTTTGAGATTCTTTTGGATTATCTCTTCGCCACTTTTTGAAGAATTCGTTTTTTTCCCAGCCTACAACTGTAGTTACACTAGGAAACTTTCCACCGGGGCAGACATAGACTCGTCTGCCGTTTTCAGTGATTTGTTCTACTTGATCTTCTTGGAGTTTGGGAAGATGAATAAATGATTTGGTGTTAATATATTCAGATAGCATTACATAATTTCAGATACAGTTGTCACATCACGAATTGGACCAATGCCTTGGGTCTTCATAAGAAATGATCCAGAGTCTGTTTTGGATCGTATTATACCATTAATAAGATTTGATGCAGACACTAAATCTTCTTCATATGCTCTAAATTCTTGAGCAGGAGGTTCAGTTCCTGTCTCGGTCGTTTGACCTGTTTTAGACACTTGGGATTTATCTTGCGACATTAAATATCCCCCAACTCCAAGTGCAGCAGCAGTTCCTAGTGCATATTGTTTTATATTTGATTGTGGTTCAATGTAATCAGAAACTGAGCTAGTTTCACTTGAAGCTGCTCTTTTAGTTGTCTGGGGTTCAATGTAAATGTAGTCTTGTTGTTTAGCGGTAGGAATGGCCATTGTTTCTGGAGCCATTCTAGTCATGCTAGGATCATAGATGTTAACATTTGCGTCATCGACGCTGATTTTTTTTAGATATGGGGATACATCTAAATCGGAAAATCCTCTTTGTATTGCTTTTGCGAGTGTACCCATTCCTTCATTAAGAATCTTACTTCTTTCAAGTCTAAGAGTAAATTCTCTTATACTAAAATCTTCTTTGAGTCCACTTTTTGGCTTTTTATCGTAATTTTTGACTTGTTTATTTCTGGTTTCAATAAACTTTTTGATTTGAGTAGTTACGTCTTTGTTTGATCTTTCGTCAATGACTCTAAAGTTTTTAGCCCCGTGAATAACATCAAGAAGACCTTTTTGTGAAGAAGCGGTTCTTATCTTCGTCCCCGTGGATGTTCTGATTTCGACACGGTATTTTCCTCTTTTGATGACTTCTTCTTTTCTTTTGTCTTTGGCTTTTTCGTAATTGTCTTCTTCAAATAATTCAATAAAGCGAAACTTCTCTTCAAGAGACATCTTACCAGAAGCCTGCTCGACCTCTGAAAGAATCTCTTGAAGTTCCTGTTCATTATTTTTGATTGCGTCTTCGAAAAGTTTAGTTAGCTTCTTCATATTTGTATTTATAAATGGATTACTTCCATCTAGTACCGCGCATATCACTAGCCCGGTCTAATTTTCTCTTTGCATATTCAGGCATATTTTGCTTCATGCGACTCATGAGTTCACTCCATCTACCACCGGATGCCTTGTCTGGGGTCAGAGTAGTATCAGCACTCAGGCCGGGGGTGACATCCCTCCAACTCTTTATAACACAATTTGATTTGCCACATGATGGGCATTTTTCTTTAGTTGGCTTATCTCTTTCGGCCATTGTATGAACTTCTTCAAAATAATGTTCACATTCAGTACATTCATATCCGTAATTTGGCATGTCAGTTCCTTAAAAATTTCTTCCATTCTTGATTGTGATATATGTATTCGCGCAATCCGAGAATACTTACGAATGGGGGCTTGGGTTTCTTTTCTAGATTAAGACCCGATTCTTTGAGTGGCTTGTTTGCTTTTTTCAAATTGCAGCAGTGACATGATGTCACCAGATTTTCCCATGTAGATCCACCACCCTTTGACTTGGGAACAACATGATCCAATGTAGCATTTTTATCATCAAGATCTTTCTTGCAATATTGGCAAGTATATTGATCCCGAAGGAATATGTTTTTCCGTGTGGGAGGAATCCTTCTAAACGGAACACGCACGAATGTTTTTAAGATGATTGTCTTAGGCAATTTAACGACTTGCTCTGAGGTCTTAATCTCATAAAAATCATTGCTGTAATTCAAGGCTTTTCCATTGTTTAGGAGTTTAACAGCCTTGATCCAATCAACAATGTTGAGTATTTCCTCTGATGCATTTAGCAGAAGAACTTTACGAATCATTCGTGAATATTTAGGTTTATTCATTTTTCCATTATAAAGATAATCACATTTAAATCAAGATTACTTGCCCAAACCTATTGATTTCAATTGAAGTTCCGTTAGATCACGGTCAGACATCTTGACAGCATCAATTCCCGCAATTCCTGTTTGCATTTGGAACTGTCCTGCAAAAGAAGCATCAGCAGCTAATCTTCTTCTCAACATGTCTGCCTGATATCTCTTGTTTGAAGGTTCGTTCCAGTAATTAAACATTTGCTCTTCCTGTGAAGGTTCTCTCGTTCTACCCTCAGCATATTTCTTTTCAGCAGCTCGTAGTCCTTTGGCTAGCCGACCACCTAGTTCAATGTCTGTTGGAGGCCCAACTTCTGGGGGTGTAGATCCGGCTTCAGTGTATTCATATTTTTTTGCAATAGTATCTGCACCAACATAAGGATCATATTCTGTTCCCTTAAATGTTGACTTGAATTGTTTCTTTCTTGATGCAACTTCTTCTCTTGCGAGTTTGTTGGCAAATCCTCTAGCCAATCTTTCAGGATCTTTTTCAAATGCTTTCTTTTGTCCTTCGGTAAATCTGTCTGAATATTTTCCAGCCAATACATCTTGGAAATATTGTTCTTTATTTACACCAGTTTCAGAATATTCTCTGGCAGCTCTTGCAAAAATATTGCCATATGCAGTGACTCTTTGATCTTCTGGAACATCCGCAAGGCTAGTAACGCCATATCTTTGTGCTGCTCTTTGCAATGCTTTTTGTTCAGCACTTTCTCCACCAAATGATTTGATGTTTTCATATCTTAATGCTTTTAGTCTTCTTTGTGCATTTAAAAGATCTTCAAGAGATTTAGCTGATGCAGTATCAGCTGTTGTCTTTTGCTTTAACCAATCAGTTGTGGTAACATCATCATTAATCCCGAATACTCTTTCTCTTGGTGTTAGTTTTCTTGGGAATCTTTTTTGCATCTCTGCATCGATTTCTGCTTCAGTTGGCTCATAATCCATAGCCTGCTTTACTTTTGCAGATCTTGCTTGCCCAAGGAATCCACCAAATATATCTGGATTTTTTCTAGCCAATTCCAATTGTTCTTCTTTTGATAACATTTTATCTCCTTGAGTTGCATCATAATCTTGTGCAGAGGTTTTTTTGATGTTTCTAGAAGCCGCAGCACCTTTTAGTGCTTTAGTTAAATCTTTACCAAGACCAGAAAATACATCTGAAACATTTGCAATATCTTGTTTCACATCTCTTTGAGTAGCATCTCGGTCAGACGCTTCAGTTGGTTTCATATAACCTTCTGGGGGATATGCATCTGGAGAAACTACTGGAGTATCATAAGATCTATTTGGATTAAGAATTCTTCTATCTGAATTAGCTTGCAGATATGCCTGAATATCGTTTAATCCTTCATAATCTTGCACAGGAATGTCTGAGTCTTCTGGATCCTCATCTTCTTGAGGAGGTCTTGCTATTAGTTCAGGAATAGCAGGAGGTGCTTTTTGTGTGTCAGCCTTTGCTTGCCGAGGAGCGTCGAATTCCGGTCTGTCAAATGTTCCTGCTGGAGCCTTGTCAATGACATCATTTGCGCCCCGCACAAATCTTTCAACCGCTTTTTGAATCAAAGCTTGATACTTGTCATCAGACATCAATTGGGGCATGCCAATGTATTCTCCTGCATCAACAAATCCAGATTTGCCAAAATCCTGATATATGGTGTCCTCTGGCTCTATAAATCTTGAGCCAGTTGGTTCCGAGTCAAGGTTTTTTCTTGCTTTAGCAATAAGTTCTTGGAATTTTTTATTGCGTTCAAGGGCTTGGTTTACTAAACCTCGCTCAAGTTCAATTTCAGACTGAATACTGTCTTTAAATTTTTGCTTAGAACTTTTTTGGCCTAAGCTAGATAATGGTTGACTGTCTTCGTAAGGATTTCTTAATTCTTGATCAGTTGGAATTTGTCTTGGCATACTTTATGTATATACCAAATTAAGTTTATATATAGTATGATATGATAAACCACACCTACTTAAGAAACAAAATCGCTGATCTCCAAGAACAAATCAACCGTCAAAGAATGATCAATCACAGATTGATGAGTTTGATGGAAACCGCAGCCCAATACGTTGATACAAATGGAAATCCGATTATGGTCGATGAAACTAAATTGGAATCCGATAAAAATGGAAATCTAACATTTAATGGTGTAGAAGTTAAAAAGGTTGATAATAAATCAACAACTAATCAACCAAAACCATTTAATCTTGATACTAATACATTTGGTCCTGATAAAGATCCATCTTCTACACCCTCAGCCCCATCAACTCCGAAGCCATCAGATGCCAAGGAGCCAGAGAAGCCATCAACTCCAGAAGTACCACAGCCAAACGTAGATCCAAGTGGTTTAGCAAATCAGGCTGGCCCCGGTGCTGCTGCTATGGCAAATCAACTGGCTCAAGCAGGAGTAGGTGCTGCTGGTCAACCCAGCCAATCAGGTGGTGTAAATCTAAACTTTGCAAACATGTTTGCAGGACAATTCGCAAAGGGTCCAGTAAATGTTGGTGGCAATCAGCAAGTTTCATCTGGCTCAGGTGCTCAGACTATGAATTTTGGCACAATGGCTAGTGGTGGAGCAGTTGTCGCTGGTGGGGGGATTAGTGGAAAAGTAGCTACTGGCCGTGGAAGTATTGATTCGGGAAATACTTCAACCACAAATACATCAAATGTAAATTCTGGTAATACTACCACCAATACAAATAGCGGTAATCGTACAACCACTAATACTAATACAAATAGTGGTAATCGTACAACCACCAACACTAATACGAACATTAATACTAATAGTGGAAATACCAATACTACCACAAATACCAATAGTGGAAATCGTACAACTAATGCTAACAAAAATAAAAATGTAAATGTATCCGGTAGAGGTAATAAAGTCACCGCTAATGAAAATTTCGAACTCAAAGTAAATGAAACTTTGAATGAAATGAATCGTCTGTTCGGACGCAAAGACGGTGGCCTCAGAAAATCTTGAAATAGCTATTGACTTGGGGGAGGTTTGTGCTAAAGTATTTGTATGCACAACCTCCCCTTTAGCATTCGCGTCCGTGGTACGATTGAAAGCCTTAAGAACGAGATGGAGATGACCAAGGGAACTGAAGAGTTTCTTGATTGGAGTCCACTCATCAAGTGTTTGCAAGAAGCACTAACCGAAAACACTGAACCTGAGCAGATTGATGATTTCGATCAGCCTGTTCAATTGGAAGAAGACTTTGAAGATTGTGAGGCATGGTAATGATGGATCACATCGATTATTTGTATTGGTTGGAACTTAGTTGGGATATGAATCAGGATACTGGATCTAACGAACCGCAAGAGGAGAACAATGTTCAAGAAAAGTGATTTTAGGGGTTCCCGTGGGGAACAGCGTAACAAGAAGCGTAAGAAGTGGGACCACAAGCCTTTCAAGCGTCCCAAGGATGACAAGGGCAGCAATCAACGCTTCGACTGGAACAACCAAAACAATCAAAACGACGGAATCAACTAAACGCTCTGTTTAGTTCATCCATGACTAGTTTGGGAACTACGAGGTGACTCTTCACCTTGAAGTTCCCTGCTAGCATTTTCAATAGTTTATTTGATTTGTAAACATCAAATTTCATTTTCAGGCAATATGATTCCATCCACATATGATGGAGATACACATAAAGGTTCGCCTTTTTGATGTACATATCTTTATTAAATGAAATGCCCCATTTTTCAAGAAGCTTTACTGTGCGTCGTTCACAGTCTCTTTCATTTTCAGCGACCATTCGGAAAGCATTTCTGATTTGTTTTCCGGTCCAGTTTTTATTGACAAATCCTACAGAGACATTGTTTACAATGTCCTGAGCCTCATCAAGCTTTTTTGTAAACTGCTCTGGTTGGTCAAGCCATTGTAGAAAATGGCAGTATTCGTGTGCCAGTACATAGATCCATGTATGGCCTCTTTTTGCTACACGAATTTTTCTTTCTTTTTTAGTTCTGCCGTAGATGAAATACCCATCACATCTGGCATTTCCGACATTGACTTTTTTGCCTCTTCCAAGGGTTAAGGAGAATCCATATTCTCCAAGATGCTTGCGAATGTGTTTGACAAACTCGGCTTCTTTTGTCATAGGCACCTCATTATATTTAGTATATCAGATATCCCAAAAAAACCCAGTAATATAAATAAAGTAGGAGTATATCATGCCTACTGAACTTATTTCATTAATTGGCGGGTCGTTGACTGGATTTCTTTTTAAGTTCATGGCTCAGAAAAGCCAAGATCAAAAAGAAATTTTTGAGCGTCTAATTGCTGCAAATAAACAAACTACAGAGAATCAAGACAAGGCAGCACAGAGAGTTCCTATAGACATAGGTAAGGGTGTGCGTCAATTAATTGTATTGACCATGCTGTTCGGTACAATCGCAGCACCATTCATACTCCCATTCTTCGGTGTTCCGACATTCGTAGAAGTTGATACCACCAATCCAGAGGGTTTGTTTGGATTGATTCCAGAAACAAGCAAGAAATATTTTGTTGAAGTAAATGGCTTCCTCTATACTTCAGAGAATAGACAAATTTTAGTTTCAATTGTTGGATTCTATTTCGGCACAGCCGCAGCAGGGAGAAAGTCATGAGATACACCAAACTAATTGCGATTGCTTTACTTCTTTCCCTTTTAGTCGCCGCTGGATGCAAATGCGTTGGTCCAGAAATTGTACCCGACAACACTGGTGACAGCGTAGTAATGATGTCACTTAAATCACAGATTGAAAAGAATCAAAAGCTAGAGCAGAATTGGTCATGGATTGTTTGGTATATTCCTGTTCTATTCTTAGTGGTTGCATGGGGCTACAAAGAGTTCTTCACTAAAAAGAAGAACTGACTATTGACATCGTCTATTGGTTGGCTATAATACCCGAGTAAGCCTCCGTAGCTCAGTTGGTAGCAGCATTTGACTTTTAATCAATCGGTCGTAGGTTCGAATCCTACCGGAGGCATTAATGTGTAAGTGTAAATTTTGCAACAAATCTTTCAATACACATAAAGAGTCCAACGCAAGTATTTGTGGATCATGTAGTGTGTCCAAGCGTAGATGGATCTCTAAAATTGCTTTAGTAAAGCAATTGGGTGGAAAATGTAGCAAATGTGGTTTTGCTGGTCATCCCAGTGCATTACATTTTCATCATATAGATCCAAAAGAAAAAAACTACTCAATAAACAGCAATAAATTGATCGCCAAAGATAGATTGAATGAAGTAAAGAAATGCATTCTTCTTTGCGCTAACTGTCATTCAATTCAACATGCAAACAATGATTTGCTTAAGTCGTTTGGTCTTCTTAATGAAGATTGGCTTTGACTTTTAAGAGAGTCGTGGTATATTATCACCATGAGCGAAGAACTCACACAAATGGAGCAAGAACTTCTGGACATGCTTGACAAGCAAGCACACACAGAACTCATGCTTGGTGAAAAGATCAATAGCACTCTGCTCAACAAGGCAATTGAAATGATTCGTACCATTGCCAAGGAGAGAGCATATTGGCAATTCAAGGCCGAGTGCTACAAAAAAGATGTAGATAAACTTGATAAACAAATCGATGAACTTTACAGCGACAAGTGGACTGACAAAGGAAACTACGAATGAGTGATGATCCGGCATCAGCAGAAGCATTTCGTTGGGAACTTGAACAAGCAATTGAAAGATTGAAGAAGACAAGGGATGCTTTGACGGAAGAGCGTGACGAACTTGTAAGGATTTCTAACAAGTTGACCCGTGAGCGCGACGAAGCAAGGTGGGAAGTCTGTGGCTTTCACCACCTGACGGGATTCCTTGCGGGTGACTATGCCAACTCCCGTGGTTGGAATTATTTCAATGATGAGAGAAAGTGGCCAAAGTTTCCACAATCGGTAACTGACTTTGACAAATTCCTTAAGGGACAAGATAAGATTTTTCTTGAAATGAATGATCGACTTCGTAAAGAGAATGAGGAATTGCGTAAGGAGCGCGACGAGGCTTGGTTAGAAAAGGGTCGCATCATGAACGAGATCGACTGTCGTATTGAACATGGTGCAGACAGCAACGGCCACCTAGAGGCTATTCGTAATCTGTTTTCAAAGCAAGCACTTGATAAGATGACTAGACTGGATGAAGAGATGGGATTGCTCTGATGATTAATTATAATTCAATGTACAATGATGATATTTTTGTAACAGGAATTATTAATCAGAGTCCCCGTGTACCGCACACCGTGGTTTATCATGGTGGACCTTGGCACGGCAAGAGAGAACCATACGATCCGCAGGAGAAAGAGATGTTTGTGGCAGAACCTTTTTCAAAGCAATCATTGTTCTATTCTAATCCAAATGATACCATTTGCTCCGCGCCAAAGATCATTCGCTACACCCCAAAGCATGTGGTGAGAATGTGGGATTTCAAACATAGTCGAAGAGTAATTTCTGGACAAGGTGCGGTTGGATGTGATCGGTTCGGCAAAATGTTACACGACCCAACCTATGAAACAGCTGTTGAACGCATCACCGTTGCCGATAGAGGGATTGCAATGGTTGCTGAAGATTGGAAGGGAGAACCCGTAGTAGAAGAGAAGGACTGCTATGGACGAGAGATTATCCATGTTGATCGGATTTACCAAGGACCAGAATTTTAAAGAAAATATGTGACTAATTTAAGGAGAATATATGAAAAAGAACGCATTTACTATTGTTGAGTTGTTGGTTGTTGTTGCTATTATCTCACTACTGATTGCAATTTTGCTGCCTGCGTTGGGACGAGCAAGAGATGCTGCTCTAGTGACTCAAAGCCTTGGCAATTTACGGAATCTTGCCGCTGCTAATGCTACTTACGGGGCTGATTATGCTGACCGTCAGTTTACACAGGCAGCAGATGATTTTGGTCTTGCTAACGGAGGTTGCCAAACGTATCTGAATACTATTGGTTGTCCCGGTCAACAAATTTTGGGATGGGATAGTCAGGGAAACTTGTACGGGTACTGGTTGGGCGGTGGCTTGTGTCCGCCTACACAACCGGGAGGGTGTAACAATTGGATTGTGTACCATCCAAACGAGTGGACTTTCACCAACGGCGGATTCGGTTATTACCGATTGCCGAATGTTAAGGCATTCAATACCTACATCAATGGTCGTTTCTATGATCGCACATTTGTTGCTCCAAAGGACAAGTTAACGATGGAAAGAGCTGAGGAAGGGCTAGGCAGTCCCGGAGAATTCACTTTGCTTCCCAATCAGCCGGGTCAAGTAGTGTTTTCAACATATGTGTGGAGTCCTGCGGCATTGTGGAATCCAGATGTTCTTTCGGACAAGGGATTTCGAAACCCCAACACTCTTCCATCAGGATACAAGTGTCCCACACAGGGGCAAGCAAAGTATTCTGAACTAAAGACTCGCATGATTGAGTTCTATTGGCTACAGAATCAAGACGGTGGCCCACTCAATCCGGGATTTGCTGGAGGATATACTCCTTGGTTCTTTAATCAAGGAAATAGTAGTACACCAAATGCCCTGTTCTTTGACGGTCACGTTGCGGGCATTGCTGTATCTGAGGTCATGGACGCTGACCGTCGTGCCCGTGCAGGGTGGAATGGATCGTCAACCCCACCACCACAGCAGAGAGGCTTATGGCACGAAGGAACGCCTTGGGGGGCAAATGGATTTTACGAGCAACTTTCATTTGACATTCTAGCAGATACATCATTCCATATGCTAACAACTAATGGCATTCTTGGAAGAGATGTCTTGGGAGCAAAGTAATGACCGAATATTTACTATTTGTTTCTGTGTTTGAACTTCTAGTTATTGTTTGGTTGTCAATTGACAATTACAAAATGTTTTGCGAATTGAGGAAGAATGGACAGAAAGATGCTTGACAAACTTGAGGAGTTGTTCTATAATTTCGGTGAAACATCTAAACACATTGGTCGTGTGGAGACTGATGGAAAGACTGAGAACGCTAAAAAGTATGATAAACTCTGTAAAGAGCGTGAATTTGTTCTCAGTGAGTTTAGAGCACTTGTCAAGCAGCTAAAAACTGCTTGACAATTTGGGACCGTGGCGGAATTGGCATACGCAGCAGACTTTGGTAAAACTGAGCACTAGTATAGGAATATGTTAGTGAATCCAATCAAATTCGGTGAACCCTTAACTGGCAACGCCGAGCCAAGCCCTAACGGGAAGGTGTAGAGACTAGACGGTTGGCATCCAGACCGGATGAAGGCATAGTCCAGACCACGAACCGCAAGGGCGGCGAAAGCCGAAGTGGTAAGAAAATCTGCCGTCTTAAACGACTTGTGGGTTCGACTCCCACCCGTCCCATTCAGATGGTTTTAAGGTAAAGGAAAGAAATATGGAATCAAATCACATTCGCTCGTCAATGATTGAACGCAATGCACTGGAAGAGTTTGTCGTGACCTTATATGATGAAGACGGCAATAATGTTGCCGTCTACACCTTCGCATCATACAAGGACGCTGAATCTTGTGTCAAGAGATGGTACGAGCACGACTGAGTCTTAATACAGACTCACCAAGATACTTGAGATAGTCTGGTCTGTCAGCAAGAGGAATTGATTGTCTTCTATATGCTGCTCTGTGAGTGAGATCTCTTTGGAGATCTCCTCTTGTTACTCTCGTACCCATACGCTCAACATCACGAATAGATCCTGCGGAGAGTCTTTCTATTTCAGATGGAGTTAATCCTTCGATATTAGAAAGTCTGGAACCAAGAGTTGATCTTGCTTCTTCTTCTTTACCCATTGCTCTCTGCATGATCGATCTATTCTTTGCTTGCTGAACAGCACTGGCTTCTTCGGCAGCAGCTTTTTCTGCCTTCGTTAGTGCTTTCTTTCTCTTCTTCTTGTAGAGATTTCTGAGTGTAGCAGCATCAACACCGGTTTCAACTTCTCTGGGTTCGTATGGGCGATCCGAATCACCTTGATCATAGTATGGGCTTTCGGCATCTGCTTTTTTGCGAAGTTCGATAGCATCAAGTTCTTTTTGAATTTCTTGCATTCTTCTTGATTCAAAATTAGATGATTGCTGTATTCTTCTGGCTTCTTCTGCCTTACTTTCTGGTCCAAAATATACTCCTCGCAGGAAAGCAGTTGAGTATCCTCTTTCCATATCCGTTGGGAGAGCGCGGATAGGAGATTCTCTTCCAATTGGTAGTTCGCCCCTTCTACGCATAAAATCATCAGGTGGAAGAGATTGCATATCAAATTTGTCTTCTAAATCTCTTACGGATTCCGCATCTGCTCCTGTAGGATCGAAAGAAGTGTCAAACTCTTGGCTGGCTTTTAGATTGTCATAGTTTTCAACTGCATTTTGGAAACTATCGACCTTATTCATTTTAAATTTAAGATCTCTTTTTGCCTTTGCTCTTTCGTATGCTGGGCCAAATCTTCTCTTATATCCAGATGCTGATGCAATAACTTGAACATCTTGACTTCTTGTTGTACGAACTAAATCTTTTAGTTCTTCTGAAGATGCATTTTCAACTTCATCTATTTCTTCGTCCGTAAATCCATGCTTGCTGATGTGTTGATTTAATTCATCAATTGCTGAATCATGTCTTACCATTAGATCTTCAATTGGTGGCAATGTAACTCTTCGGCTTTTCTCGGTGTAAGCAGCCTCAAAATCCCCTCTTTGTCTGCGCTTATGTGTATCACTTAAAACAAATCTTGCAACATCTATTGGATCTTCGGTAAATGGAAGATTTCCTTTATTGTATCTTGGACTTTTATTGATCTTTCCACCCTGTTCTGGATCAGTTCCTGTGGTGAGTGGTTCGATGTCTGATTGGGTGATTCTTGCTGATCGCGCTGGTAGTTGGCGATACAAATCAGAAAAAGTTTGAAACTTTGGACTATCTTGCATTCCGGGAATTAGTGTTCTATAAGTGGCATTTGCTGTATTTAATATCTCAATATTACCTCGACCGCTGCGGGTGTCGAGGCCTCCCGCTCTCAACTGTCTCTCAATTACACCACTTGCCATCATTTTTTCCAGTTCTTCTGGTTTATCTTTTGAACCACTCGTCAATTCAACACCACGCATTACGTCAGCCACATCTAACTCGACCGGAACATCAATGTCTGTTTGAAGAATTCCAGTCCTTCTTCCGGGGACTCCACCACCAGAACCCTCATAATCGAACCTTGCGTCCATTGGAATTGGAATGGTTAATTTGCGATCAGATACTCTGTAAGACCTCGCTCTTTCTGCGCGCATTTGAGCATAGTCTTCTGGGCTAATTGAGCCTGCTGGAACTATTCCCTTTAACATATTATCAATAACTTGCTCTACTTCAGATTTATCATCAAATTCAGTTGCTGTCATATAAGGATGATGTAAATACTCGCCAGATGCCGGGTGAATCAAAGTGTTATGGGGTTCTACTGCTTTGAAGTGTCTAATCAATCTTGATTCTTCTTCTGGAGAATCAATTTGTGTTGGGTGGGGAGTAAAGGTATAATTCTTTTCTCCCTTGTGGTTTTCAACCATCTTCCATTCACCACCCATACGAACTCTACCTTCGCTATCTGCTACGCCATGATATCTGCTCTCTGTGCTAAATGTTGGGTGATTTGGTTTTTTGTAGGTGTCTGGAAAGTGAATCTTATATGAAAGTGGTGAAATTTGAGATGGGCCAGATCTAATGATATCCAATCCAGCTAATCGCTTTGCTTCATCCTCACTTGTCTTTTCAAAACTTGATTTTGGCTTTTCAGACAAAGCACCTTCTCTAATCTTGAAATTATACTTCTCATCACCTTCTTCTTCCGATCCAGTATCCATGAGTTCAGAAGTCACATGATCAGCGTAGAAGCCTCTCATATCATAATCACGGGTGTTTTGTTCTACAGATCTACCAATCTGACCCATGAACATTCTGAATTTTCTTTCTTCATGAGGAGGTAGAATGGTATCAAATGTTTTTGGATTCACCGGAAAGGCAGATTGCACTTGTTCTTGCTCATTCAAAACCAATCTGTTATATTGGTTACGGAGTGATTTTAATTGTTCGGTGAGTGATTCAATTTGGCGATTGTAGAATTGGTCAAGCATACCATATTTATATTCACCATGGTCTTAAAAAAATGTGTAATGTCTATTGACTTGACTTTGAAATTTGCTATAATGGGGACATGTTCAAGCAAGTTAGTCGCACAGGACGGTTGATTTTGCTTTCCACATTTCCTGTTTGAAAGGTGAATCGTATGACAACTATGACCAAGAAGGATCGTGTTCTGCGCTACATGCGTCAGGGTCGCGGACTGACCGTGAATGAAGCCCGTAGCCGCTTCGGAATCGGTAACTTCCGTGCGCTGATGAGTGATGTTCGTCAGGAAAACGTCGGTCGCGTTGTGACGGTTGAGACTCGTAGCGGTTGCAATCGCTACTTCCTCCGTCCGACTCGGACTCGCTAAATGCCTTGTTGCCTTGATATTGTAATTATATTAGAAAAACCGTATACGGCAGCTGATCTTCGGATCAAACGGTAAACGGTGATTTCATCCCTCTCATGCCTAATCCGTATGAGGGGGGTTTTTATAGGAGGTAAGTATGAAGCCAAGTAAGAGATTTCTGTCTGCTTTGATCGCAAAGTGTCATTCACTTGATCCGAATGCTACAAACGTAGCAAAGATCATTCAATGTAAATTGCAAATCGAAAACTATGCAGCCAAAATGGGGCTGTATATTTTTGAGGATGAAATCCTCAAGATCGATTCCATGATTCGCATTGCAAAGATTTCACATTTCTATAATAACAAGCCCAACAACTCGGATTTTTATTATAGCGATAACTACGACGATAACGGGTGGGATTACTACAATTCGGACGGCTTTTGGCCCAATAACTAAAGCCAAAGGCAATGAAAAAAACCCCCGAAAGGGGGTTTTTTATTTGAACCAAAAACGAGATCATTCCTTGAATTTTTCGTAATGAGAAATCAGGTTATCGTACAACTTCTTTTTCGCCTTGTCAGCGTGGTGTATCGACTTGTACTCATGGTCAGGAGTTCCAAAACCAGCCTCCTTCATCTTGTTTATGGCGGTGTACCATTTCTTTCCAGTATAACCGCCTAGAACCTTGAAGTTCTTTTCAAGCAACTGGCTGGTTTCCTTCTTGAAACAGTATCCGGCAAACACACAGCCAACACCTGACGGCATCATCTCAAACTCCTTGATGATCATGCCATTAGGCAGTCCTTCAACGCCAATGGGCGTGGCTTCGGGCTGTGGGTCAGGGAGCGCATTCAATGCCCTCTTGACCCTCTCGTACAGGGAAGCCGTCAGATAGCCTTCTAGTTCTTCCAAAAGAAGAGTGAGTTCGGCGTTTAGTTCTTTTTCCTTCATAGGTACATTGTAGCAAAAAATTTCAACACATAAATACTTTTATGAGAAAAAAGACACAAAAAATTTCTACCCTCCATTTCGCAAAGACTAAACAAAACGGCCAATGTGTCGAATTGCTTTTGACTGACAAAGAAATAGAAGCAGGAAAAAAGAGAGCAACTGACTCTAAAAATTTGAATTGGATCATTGGATCAGAGAGATGCAACATTGTACCCACTCCAAAGATCACAGTCGAAATTCCAGTCCAATTGAGTATTTGGGAAAGATTTCAAAAAGCAATTGGATTTTGATTCATGAAGAGTTTCTCTGAATTTTTAATTGAAATGATTCGCAAGCGCGAAGGCAAATTTGTTGTATTGGATTCAAAAGGCAAGAAAGTCCTCGGAACCCATGAAACAAAGAAAAAAGCTCAAAAACAACTTGCGGCAATCGAAATAAGCAAGAAGTCATTATCTGAACAAATCACCATTCCCAATAGAGACTTTGGTGGGTTTTATCATCCAAACACAAAACAAACAATTGTGATGCCCTATCGTGGTTTACAAAATCAACATGGGTTTTTTGTTTTTGCAAATCCAAAGTCATTTGGATTGACTGAACAAGATGTAAATGATGCAGCGGGAGAAGAATTACATACCGAAAATACGGACGGATATGCAGGAGTGTTACAGCATTTAGTTCATCAACGAGGTTGGGTAAGAGTTCATGGACAGGACTCGGGAAGAAAAGATCCAAATGGATCTAGATTGTACGATATTTTTATGTCATCAACTGACAAAGATTCGTTGCAAAAAGCTGTTTCAGATCATTCAAAGGCATTTGGTTCGACTATAAATTCCCTTACAGTAGATTACTACAAAACAATAAACAGACCTAGCGGGGGTGATGATATTGATTGGGAAGAAACTCAATCAACAACAATTCAAAATAGAGCGCAAATACCTTCAGCAATGAATGATTTGTTTAGACCCAAGAAATTAGATAAATAAATTGTGGATACAATTTCAACACACTATCTAAATCAAATAAAAGTCCTTGAAAGTCAGTTGTCAGTTCTCAAAGAACAGTTCGACACTCTCAAGGACTTTACGTTTACTGGGCAGGCTATGAGTGGTGTCGGCTACGCTGGCCCTCAAGGTGGCGGTGGTGGAGGAGGCGGTGGAGGGGCAGGACAGGCTCCTATCAACATCGACTTCTCCAATATGTTCGCAGGCCAGTTCGCCCAAGGGCCAGTCAATGTAAATGGGAACCAACAGGTTCAGGGCGGGACTGGAATGACCGGGGGTGACCAAGGAGGCGCAGGCATGACTGGACAACTAGGAGGCTCTGCTGCGACTCCTAACGCCATCGGACAAGTACCCGCACCAAAGGGGTTGGATGCAGGAATCCTGCCCACCAATCCTCTACTGCCTAAATCTTAAACCATCAATTGATTCAGACCCTTGACGGCAATGGCATGACCCATGCTATTTGTTTCGGGGAGTTGTGACGAAAGCAAATCATACACCTGAACCGTTCGATCCAAATAACTTGCTTTCTCTTCGGGAGTCCTAAACCCAAACTTACTTTTTGTTTTGATCTCTTCAATGGCTCTTGTGATCTCCCCTGCGTCATTGGTTTTGACAGCATGAAATAAACCAACGGCCTCCTCATGTGCGGGGTTGTTCATAGTTTTCTGAAGCATCATTCTGTAGTCTTCGTTCAAGGTCTTTTGAGTTTGAAGTAATTGATTGTATTTTGATTTGTAAAGTAGATCTTGATAAGACATAATCTATGTATGAAAAACCCCCGCGACCTCACAGGTCGGCGGGGGTAGAACCATTGTTTGGTTTGGATCAGACCGTGCAGCGGAATGTCTGTTCAGTTCGCAAGTTCGGCCACCCATTCCGGTTCGTTCCACTTCATGTCAGGCATGGCCATGAGGCTCTTGTCGAAACGCTTGATCTGCCCCATAGAGTCCAAGTGAACCACAAGGCTCACATAGTTGTCGCCCTGCATTCCCTGCTCGGTGTAGTCGATCTTCATCCAAGCCAGCGCAGGGAAGCGAGTCTTGAACTGCTCACGGAAGTCCTTGAGCCACAGCGAATCCGTGTAGATCAGACCGTACTTGTCGGTGTCCCACGAACGCTTGGGGAAGAAGGCACGGAAGTAGACCGGAAGGTGAACCGTGTAACTCCACAGGCTGACTGAAGCCTCGCCCACTTCCATTTCGATCTTGGAGGTGGCAACGGTACGCTTGTCGGATGACCAGTACCCGTCCCCCTTGGTCATGCAGAGCAAGGGGGTCTTGGGGGTCAGGATGGTGTAACGGTTTTCGTGAATGAAAGTCATGGTTGGTTCTCCTTGAGGGGGGTCAAGGGTGGTTTTGGGTTGGGGAGAGGGCTAGAGCGCACAAAGTCTCCATACCCCCTCCCCACCCAAAACCACCCTTGATGGAAATATTGTATCATGTTTGAGTGCGGGTGTCAAGTCTCCTTGAAACAATCCCATCCCTTGCGCTTTGCCCAATCCGCGCAACTCGCACCGTCATCGCCATCGCGCATCACGCAGTAGAGCCGCCTCGCCTCGTCGCGCTCTTTGATTAGCCGCTCAATCACTTCTGCGATCTCATCGGCACAGTTGATGCTGTGAGACAGTCTCTTGATCCTTGCGATGGCATCGTGTTCGTTCACTTGGTTTCCTCCTTGTAACAATCCCAGCCCTTTCGCTTTGCGATCTCTTTAGGATCTCTTGCAAGAGGATAGTCTGGCAGAATAATCTCTGAGCACGGATTCGTGCCAAAGTTATTTGATGTATCACGACGATCCTCCTCAAGCATGATGATTCGTGCTTCTAGATCGCAAGAATATCTCCTCGCCTCGTCGCGCTCGGCGCGCAGCCGTTCAATCTCGTTGGCGGATTCTGTGAACATCTGGCGCATGAAAAAGCCGCCGTCCGATTCGCGCAGCCGGGTCACGATGTCGGGGTCAGTCATTGGTGTTCTCCTTGTTGAGTTCAAGCAGCAGATCATTCACAGCCGATGCAACCTCGTTGGAGGAATACACCGCATCAATCCAATCGTCCTTGTCGCCCAAGTTCATGCCGATCTCGGCGGTCTTTCTCGCCCAATCGACTGCCTTGAATCCCGACCCGTTGCTGAACTTCAGGACGGGGTAGGCATTGGGCTTGTCGTGAACGGCAGTAATGTCACCGTCCTCCACTCCGACATGGGTTGCCGTGTGCTGCCACAGACCCGTGTTGGGGTTCTGCTCAAACTCAATGTCGAGATTGGCAGTAATCGTCCAATGCGTCCAATAGCGAATGCCTGAAACGGTCACACGGCGGTCAACGGTCTTCTTGGTCATGGTCATGGGGGGTCTCCTTGAGGGGGGGGCTAAGGGTGGTTTTGGGTTGGGGAGAGGGCTAGAG
>Ga0315906_10002829_pt1 | contig 23625 bp, 17 predicted proteins | sample LakEriMetagenome_4_FD_203526 | JGI IMG/M metagenome (GOLD analysis project Ga0315906, IMG submission 203526) | Freshwater fungal communities from buoy surface, Lake Erie, Ohio, United States - Buoy 2 MA122 | ecosystem: Environmental > Aquatic > Freshwater > Lake > Lake biofilm | place: USA...
CACCCCGGACCTTTGCGCTTTCACGTGACCAGCATCAGCCGCGACGAGCGCCTCTTCACCGCAACCACGAGTTTTGAAGGCGGAGGGCAGCACCTGCTGTACGACGCCAACGCTGACACCATCACCCTATTGGGCGAATCGACGCGCAGCCGTGTGCATGCCACCAGCCCCTTACCCAAACAAAGCCCGATCCAGTTCACCAGCCGCGATGGTCTACCCCTGCATGGCTACCTCACCCTGCCTGCCGGTGTGCCGCCTCGGCAACTACCAACGGTGCTTTACGTGCACGGTGGCCCGTGGGCACGGGACTATTGGGCTGGCGGCGATGCCATGCCCTATTTTTTGGCCAATCGCGGTTACGCGGTGCTGCAGGTGAACTACCGCGGCTCCAGCGGTTATGGCCGAGCGTTCCAAGATGCTGCACGCGGAGAGTTTGCCGCCAAGATGCACGACGACCTGATCGATGGGGTGGACCACCTCATCGCCCAAGGCATCACCGATCCGAATAAAACCGCCATCATGGGCGCAAGCTACGGCGGCTACGCCACCTTGGTGGGCATGACCTTCACCCCCGAACGTTTCAGTTGCGGCATCAGCCTGGTGGGCATGTCGGATCTGGCCAGCCTGCTTGACCAGGCGCCGCCCTATTGGGAGCTCGGAAAACCCTGGTGGACTCGGTTTGTGGGCGACCCGGCCAACACCCGCGACCGGGCGGCGATGGATTCAAAGTCTCCGCTCTACCGTGCAAAAGACGTTCGCGGACCGGTGCTGTTGCTGCACGGGGTCAATGACCCGCGCGTCAAACTGGACCAGTCCACGCGCATGGCCGATGCGTTGAAAGCCGCGGGCAAGGAGGTGGAGCTGGTCGTGTACAAAAGCGCGGGCCATGGCTTCCAAAAATGGAGTGACAAACTGAGTTACTACCGACACACCGAAGACTTTCTGAGCCGATGCCTGGGCGGCCGCAGCAGCGGCTTCGACTGGTACCAGCTCGGTAGTTGGGCATTTTGACGACGCGGCCATAGAACAGATTGCTCATGGTGGGTGCGGGCTGGGGCAAAATGCGCCACCCCTTTTGATGCAACGCCATGAGCCTCGTTTTCCCTCATACCTTTGTGCCCTGGTTCCGTTCCGTGGCGCCCTATATCCATGCCTACAGGGGCAAGACCTTTGTGGTGGCGATGGCGGGAGAACTGATGGCGGCGGGCAAGCTGCCCTCATTTGCGCAGGACCTGGCCATCCTGCATGCCATGGGCATCAAACTCGTCCTGGTGCATGGGTTTCGGCCACAGCTGACCGAACAACTCAAGGCCAAAGGCCACACCTCACGTTTCAGCCATGGCATGCGCATCACAGACGCCACGGCCTTGGATTGCGCCCAGGAGGCGGCGGGTCAATTGCGGTTTGAGATCGAGGCGGCGTTTTCCCAAGGGCTGCCCAATACGCCCATGGCCAATGCCACGGTGCGTGTGGTGTCGGGTAACTTCTTGACGGCACGGCCAGTAGGCATTGTGGACGGCGTCGATTTCATCCACAGCGGCGTCGTCCGCAAGGTGGACAGTGTTGCCATACGCCGGGCCATCGACATCGGTGCGATGGTGCTGTTATCGCCATTTGGCTTTTCGCCGACGGGGGAGGCTTTCAATCTGTCCATGGAAGACGTGGCCACCAGCACGGCGGTGGCCTTGCAGGCCGACAAGTTGATTTTCATGACCGAGGTTGCAGGCATCCACGAGGATGCTGGCAACGCCGACAGCCCGATTGATACCGAGTTGTCCCTGGCTGAAGCCAAACGCTTACTGGCCGCATTGCCCAACCCGAGCCAACCGACCGACGTAGCGTTTTATCTGCAACACTGCGCCAAAGCCTGCGAAGGCGGCGTGGAACGCTCCCACATCCTGCCTTTTGCCACCGATGGCGCCGTGCTGATGGAGGTGTTTACCCACGACGGCATTGGCACCATGGTGGTAGACGAAAAGCTGGAAAGCCTGCGTGAAGCCACGGCCGACGACATGGGCGGCATCTTGCAGTTGATTGAGCCTTACGAGCGCGATGGCACCTTGGTCAAACGCGACCGCACCGAGATTGAACGTGACATTGCGCAGTACACCGTCATTGAGCACGACGGCGTGATCTTTGGTTGCGCGGCGCTTTACCCCTACCCCGAAGCCCGTACGGCCGAGATGGCGGCGCTCACTGTGTCCGCCCAGGTTCAAGGCCAAGGCGATGGTGACCGCATCTTGAAACGCATCGAGCAGCGGGCCAAAGCCGCTGGACTGGAAAGCATTTTTGTGCTGACCACCCGCACCATGCACTGGTTCATCAAACGTGGTTTTGCGCCTGTGGAGCCCGAGTGGTTACCAGAGGCACGTAAGCGTAAATACAACTGGGACCGCAGGTCTCAGGTGCTCGTCAAAAAACTTAACTGAGCTGCCTTTGCAAGCAAAGCAGCAGCAACCCAATCTACCTTCGATATCAGGAGTTCAACCATGGCCAGAACCGTTCAGTGTGTGCATTTGAAAAAAGAGGGCGATGGCTTGGACTACGCGCCTTACCCCGGCGCTCTGGGCCAGCGCATCTACAACGAGGTCAGCAAAGAGGCCTGGGGCCTGTGGCTCAAGCACCAAACCATGCTGGTCAACGAGAACCGCCTGAACCTGGCAGACGCCCGTGCACGCCAGTATTTGGCACGCCAGATGGAAAACTTTTTCTTCGGTGGCGGCGCGGAACAACCGGCTGGATACGTTCCTCCCACCGCTTGAACGACCGTGTTTTTTGAGCAGCGACACCAGCGCCACGTTTTGACCTTGGGTTAAACCGAGATCGGACGGTTGCCCGACTCACCTCGCTGACAACGGTTGCTCACCACTCGGTTTTCCGGGCACCAACACCCCCAACGGTTGAGTGACAGGGCGACGCACCCGATGGGACTGTGCTGCGGCATGCTGGCTGCGTTGCTCCGCCAAAGCCAGAGACTTTGGCCGTCGACCAGCACAAACAGTCCCAGGGGACATGCAGCACAAGGCCCGCGCAGCGCGCACATCCTCGCACTCGGGCGTTTTCCCGTGGCCCTCTGTTGATCACCCACCTTTAACAATGCTGGCAATACCTTCGGGTATTGCAGCGCCGTACGCCCTGCTGCACATCCTGATCCGAGGCGAACGCCCGCGGGAACTTGTTCAGCCTTTTTCGAGAGAAGATTTGCGGCTGGCCCGGATATTTCACCGGGTCGCTCTCCTTTGCCAAGCAACACCGCATGAATGCTCACTTTGTCCACTTCCGAGTGCCCAATCCACTTTGTACCGAGCGCTACACACCCGATTGAGCTGTCCTGCGGCACGCTGACCGCGTTGCTCCGCCAAAGCCAGAGGCTTTGGCCTTCGTCAGGCACAAACAGTCCTCAAGGACTGTTTGTGTCCGGACTCAGTCTCGCGGGCACGAGCCGTTCGCACCTGTGCGCCCTCGGTGCTCACCGTCGTCGCGCCTTGCCAGCGGACCACATCACAGCCCACTCGGGCGCATCCCCGGTGAAATATCCGGGCTGGTACTGCGACTCTGAAATAACGGAACAAATGAAAGCGGTGAATTGGTGCCGATAGCGAGGCGCAAACCGCAGCGATACCAAGGTATCGCGAGGATTTGCAACGCCGCCATCGGTGCGAAGGCACGCTTTCATGTTTTGTTATTTCAGAGTTGCAGTACCAGTCTCAGCCTCGCGGGTTTGAGCCGTTCGCACTTGTCCGCCTGGGGTGCTCGCCGTCGTTCCCTTTGCAGGACCGACAGGCGCTTCAGGCTGGGGGCGCTCCGCCGGTCGAAAGCCCTGCCACCCCCTGTCAGTGCACCGCATCGCCGCCCTGTCGGGCGCATTCAACTGCCAGACCCATGTTGAATGCAACAAAGTGAATGCAGCAAAGTGGTTATTGCGAATCACTCTCATTTAGATATACAATTCCATGCATTGTTCATTGCACTGGAGTGTTTCCATGTTGATTTCCCGGGCTGTCATTCGCCGCCATTGGATGGTGTTGGGCGCCGCGACCTTGGCCATGACGGCCTGGTCGGGCGCGTGGGCACAAAACCAAACCTTGAATATCTATTCGGCACGTCACTATCAAACTGACGAAGCGCTGTATGCGGACTTCACCAAGTCCACAGGCATCAAAATCAACCGCGTCGATGCTGACGATGCTGGAATCCTGGCGCGTTTGAAAAGTGAAGGCGAGGCAAGCCCAGCGGATCTGATACTGCTGGTTGATGCCGCGCGCCTTTGGCGCGCTGAAGTCGATGGTCTTTTTCAGCCAGTGGAGTCCAAACTGCTGAGGGACAAAATCCCGGCGCATTTGCGTGGCAAAGAGGACAAAGGTGCCTCACATTGGTTTGGTTTTTCAACCCGGGCACGCGTCATTGTTTACAACAAACAGACGGTCAAACCCGCAGACGTGGAGAACTACGAAAGCCTGGCCGCCGCTATTAACAAAGGCAAGGTTTGTACACGTTCCGGTTCGCACCCTTACAACCTGTCGCTGTTCGGCGCGGTATTGGAACATTTGGGTGAAGCCGCCACCAAGGACTGGCTGACAGGCCTCGTCTCCAACATGGCACGCGCCCCCAAGGGAGGTGATACCGACCAAATCAAGGCGGTGGCAAGCCGTGAGTGTCAAATCGCGCTCACCAATACCTACTACTTGGCACGACTGATGCGCTCAGACAAAGCCGAGGACCGAGCCACCATGGAAAAGATTGGCATTGTTTTCCCCAACCAGAAAACCTGGGGCACACATGTCAACATTGCCGGGGCCGGCGTCGCTAAACATGCCAGGAATCGGGATGCTGCAGTGAAGTTCTTGGAGTATCTCGCCAGTGATTCCGCTCAGCGCTACTTTGCGGACGGTAACAACGAATGGCCAGTGGTGAAGGGTTTGCAGGTTCGTAACCCGGCACTGGAGCAAATGGGCGCATTCAAATCCGAAACTATTCCCGCATCCGTGGTTGGTTTGAATCAACTCAAGGTACAACGGCTGTTGGATCAGGTCGGCTACAAATAAGGTTTGTGGTTTTTCATTTTTGAAACAAACAGCTATTTCCCTGCTTGGGCGATGTAATCGATACAATACCGGCTCGGGAATCACAGCGATTCCTGCTCCCTAATTGATTGCCACCCGAATAAAAGGAATTAGCCATGTCCAATTTGCAGCAATTACTTGATCAAAAAGCCGCCCTTGAAAAACAAATCGAGGCGACGCGCAAGGAAGCCAAGGCCGACGCAATTGCCCGTGTGAAAGCCCTGATGTCCGAATTTGGTCTCACAGCTGCCGATCTGGGTGGCCGCGGCACCGCCAAGGCGGGCTCAGCAGCCAAGGGGAGCAAAGTGGCAGCGAAGTTTCACAACCCGGCCACCGGTGACAGCTGGAGCGGCCGTGGCCTTCAGCCCAAATGGCTCAAGGCGGCACTGGCCTCCGGCAAAAAACTGCAAGATTTCGCGGTTTAATCGGTTGCCATCATTTGGGGGCGCCGGGAGGCCCCCCGCTGCTTGGCCACCGATTCGTCAACAAAGACCGTTCGCCGGAAAAAAGTGACCCCACGAATCGGGGGCCACCCGAATTTCGGCTGCTGTGCAACAAGGTAGCGCCGTATATTCCCGGGGCTGTGCTTTTCAAGCGCCGCCTCACCCGCATTGCCCGTGGCTACCTTCACTCCATCTTTCTTCGCTTTGCTGACCTGGCGACAACCGCTGAACTCCCTCGTTTGGCTGGGACAGTTGCTGGTGCTGGCGTTGTTGTACGTGCTCAGTGGACGCCTGGGCCTGTCGGTGCCACAGGTGGGTGACCTGGTGAGCCTGGTATGGCCGCCCAGCGGACTGGCTTTGGTGGCGCTGCTCCGGTTTGGCCCCCACCTCTGGCCTGCCATCGCAGTTGCTGCCTTCATCATTGCTTTTGGCCTGGGGGCACCCTTGCCGGCCGCTGCATCAATAGCCGCTGGTAACACTGTGGGACCGTTGCTTGCAGCCTGGATGCTCACCCGCCGCGGGTTTCGACGCGAACTGGACCAACGCCGCGACATCTTGCTGTTTTTCGGCTTTGGCATGGCGTTGTTATCCCTCATCACCGCGGTCAACGGTGCCACCAGCTTGTACCTCGCTGGCAAGGTGTCCGCGCAGGCCTGGCCCGAGACGGCACTTTATTGGTGGCTGGGCGATGCAGCCGGCGTTTTGTTGGTGGGCGTACCTTTGCTCACCGCTCGGCGCCCGGACTGGACACAAGCCTCACAACGGCAACGTGACCTGTCCGGCTTGATGGGCGCTGGCTGCATCGTGGCGCTGGCCCTGCTGCCTTTTGCGCAGGTATCCGAACCGAACTCGTCGCTCACACCGCTGCTTTTCGTGCCGCATTTGCTGCTGTGCTGGCTGGCGGCCAGCCGCGGTTTGTTTGTCTCGGCGGTGGCCGTTTTGAGTATCGCGGCTTTGTCGGCAACGGCCACCGCGAATGGACTTGGCCCCTTCTACCTCGGACAACCATCCCATAGTTTGGTGATGCTCTGGGCCTATGTTTGCACGCTGGGCGCCATGCCCATGCTGATCACGGCTTTGGTGGGAGAACTGTCTGCCAACGACAGGCGATGGCAACTCGCACTGGACAGCTCCAACGTCGGCGTTGCCGAGTGGGATGCGCGCGTGGATGAAATCACCTTGTCGCCCCGTTGGATGTCTCTGCTCGGGCATCGTGCAAAGGCATGGACAACAACGCCCGCCCTGCTTTGGTCTCGCGTACACGCCGACGACAGAACAGCCCTGCTCAAGGCGCTGGCTCCCCTACAAACGGGCGCCGTCAAAACAAGTTTGGTGGAATTTCGCCTTCAGGCCAGTGACGAACGATGGCACTGGTTTCAGGGCAACGCGGTCGTGGCACAGCGGGCCACGGACGGAACACCGCAGCGTGTGATTGCGACCGCACGTGATGTCTCCGAGCAACGCGCCGCCGAGGAGCAGAAACAACTGTCGGCACAGCTGTTTCAGCATCTGGACGAAGGCCTGCTGATCACCGATGGCCAATTCCGCGCCCTTGACGCCAACCCCATGTTCAGCCAAATCACGGGTTATGTGCGGCAAGAGGTCGTGGGCAATGTTCCCGCGCTGCTGCGACCCGGTGCACCCAACTCCATGAGTGATGAGCAACGTCTGGCCATGCATGCCAGCGTGCAAAACAGCGGGCACTGGCGCGGCGAAGTTCACACCCGGCACCGTAATGGCGAACCACGCACCTTTCAGGTCACTGTGTCTGCGGTCAAGAACCCCCAGGGGTCGGTTCGATTTCACGCACTTGCCCTGTCGGACATCACACGGGCGCAGCGTCAACTCGCGCAACTTGAACGACAAGCCCACTACGATGAACTCACGGGTTTGCCTAACCGCGCGCGATTCGCACAGATGATGAGTGATGCGATGCGCACCAGTGAGCGTGAAGGCTTTTTGCTCACAATTTGTTATTTGGATTTGGACCATTTCAAACCCGTCAACGACCAATACGGTCACGATGCAGGTGACCGACTGCTGATCGAACTGGCAGATCGGCTGCGCCGCTCCATGCGCAACTGGGCCAGCGGCAGCGATGCGGTGGCCCGCTTGGGTGGCGATGAGTTCGTGCTGTTGCTGCGTACCGCCACGGTGGAGGAAAGCCGTCAGGCTGTTGAACGCATCTTGCGTAACCTGGGGGAACCCTATACCTTGGGTTTTGGTGTTCCGCCTGTGGTCGTCACATCCAGCATTGGTGCCACCGTGTACCCACTGGACCATGTGGACCCCGACACCCTGATGCGCCACGCCGACCACGCGATGTACGGCGCCAAACAATCGGGACGCAATGGTTACTTGTTCTTTGACGCCGAGCACGACAGGCGCACCGAGGCGCAGTTTGAGGCGATTGCGCGGGTGCAAGAAGCCCTGGACCGCGACCAGTTCGTGCTTTACTTCCAACCCAAGGTCAACATGCGAACCGGCAGGGTACTGGGCATGGAAGCGCTACTGCGCTGGAGCCATCCGCAGCACGGGGTGATTCCACCAGCCCAGTTCCTGCCCTTGATCGAACACAGCGCACTCAGCGCCAAAGTGGGCGACTGGGTGATGCAACAAGGCATTGAACAATTGGCGCAGTGGCAACGATTGGGCCTGGACATTACGCTGAGCATCAATGTTTCGGCCCGCCACTTGCAAGAGCCCTTGTTCGCCCAGCGACTGACGGCACTGGTCGACAGGCACCAGACGCCAGTGGCTCAGCGCCTCATCCTCGAAGTCCTTGAAACGGCGGCCTTGGCCGACATCGACCACACGGGATCACTGATGCAGCACTGCCAGGAACTTGGCGTGCGCTTTGCGCTGGACGATTTCGGCACCGGCTACTCCACACTGACCTACCTCAAACGCCTGCCGTTTGACATGTTGAAGATCGACCGTTCTTTCGTGCACAACATGCTCAGTGACAAACAAGACATGGCCATCGTTGAGGGCATCATCGGCCTGTCCCACACCTTCGGTTGTTCTTTGGTGGCAGAGGGCGTTGAAACCGCCGAACAGGCACGCCAGCTGCTGAGTTTGGGCTGTGACGTGGGTCAGGGACATGGCATCTCCAAGGCCATGCCTGCGTCCGAGGTCAACGGGTGGGTTCAGCGCTACCGAGGCGCACCGTTGTCCGAGCACACGGACATGTCGTTTGAGACGATTTGACATCTTCCCCTGCCAGGCGCTTGATCCTGCCGCCGATGCCCGCCACCCGATGCCTGCCTGCCACGAGCCCGATAGACTCGCCCTGTGATTCCTGCCGGCTTCCTTCAAGACTTGCTCACCCGCGTTGACATCGTCGACGTGGTGGGTCGCCACGTTCAGCTCAAACGGGGGGGCGCCAACTGGATGGGCCTGTGCCCTTTTCATGCTGAAAAGTCACCGAGCTTCTCGGTCAGCCCGTCAAAACAGTTCTACCACTGCTTCGGGTGCGGAGCCAGTGGTGATGCGATTCGTTTTCTCACGGAACATGTGGGTTTGAGTTTTGTAGAAGCCGTGCGTGAATTGGCACAGGGTGTCGGCATGCAGGTGCCGGAAGAACAGGTCAGTGAAGAGGAGCGAAAAAGGCGCGATACGCTGCGAGAGCGGCGCATGTCGCTGTCTGAGGTGCTGGGCAAAGCCGCGGACTTCTACCGACAGCAGTTGAGGGCCGGGCAGAGCCTGTCGCAACGCCCTATCGACTACCTCAAAAAACGCGGCCTCACGGGCGATGTCGCGGCCCGTTTCGGTTTGGGATACGCCCCGCCAGGGTGGCGCACCCTGGCAGGCGTCTTTCCGCAGTATGACGACCCCTTGCTCGAAGAAGCGGGGTTGGTACGACAACGCGCGGACGAGGAAGGCACGGCTTCCTCGCCCGAAGCGCACCAAGCAGACCGGGGGCGCTACGACTGGTTTCGCGACCGCATCATGTTCCCCATCCGTGCTGTCTCCGGTGAAATCATCGGATTCGGTGGCCGGGTGCTGGACGACAGCAAACCCAAGTACATCAACTCACCCGAAACACCGGTCTTCAGCAAAGGCCGTGAGTTGTATGGGCTTTTTGAAGCGCGGACATCGCTTAGAAGCCGGGGTTATGCCCTGGTGGTGGAAGGCTACATGGACGTGGTGGCGCTGGCCCAATCCGGCTTTGAGAACGCCGTAGCCACCTTGGGAACCGCATGCACGGCCGACCATGTGCAAAAGCTGTTTCGCTTCACCGACTCGGTGGTTTTCAGCTTTGACGGCGACGGCGCAGGCAGGCGCGCCGCGGGCCGTGCGCTGGAAGCATCGCTGCCCCACGCCAGCGACACGCGGACGGTTCGGTTCTTGTTCCTTCCCAAGGAGCATGACCCGGACTCTTATGTGCGTGAGTTCGGTGCTGCAGCATTCGACGCCTTGGTTCAAAGCGCGGTACCGCTGTCCAAACAATTGGTCGAACAAGCCCGAGAGGGATGCGACCTGTCGGCAGCGGAAGGGCGGGCGCGGTTTCTGACACAAGCTCGACCGCTGTGGCTGGCGCTGCCAGACGGTGCGCTCAAGCGCCAAATGCTGCCTGAACTTGCTGCACAAGGGGGTCTGGTTGCCGCAGACTTGGCTTCGTTGTGGCAGACCGGTACCCGCGCCGCGGCCCATGTGGCGGGCGACCGTCCGTCCGCGCCAGGGGAGGCGACACAGCCGTCTGCTTTTCGACGCCCCGTCAAACGGCCCAATGCCCGTATCGCCCCTGCCAGCCCGGCAGCCCAGGCACTGCGCATGCTGCTGCTTAATAGCAGCTGGTGGGACATGCTCAACGCAGACGACCACGACCTGTTGCACCATTTGCCGGCCCCCCATGGCCCGGTGTTCGCCTGGCTCGAAAGGCAAGTCGCAGAACATGGCCCCCAGTCCTGGGCCGTGTTGGAGCAAGGGCTGATTGCAGACGGTTTGCAAGACGAAGCGTCACCGTGGGTCAACGAATCGGCGCTTGCCGACACCATGACGCTGCACGAGCTGCGAAAAATTCTTGACGGCATGTGGATCAAGCGTCTGGCCGAGGAACAACAACAACTGATTGCCCAGGCCGCCAGCGATCCCAATGCGCTCAAACGCTACCGCGATCTGGACATGCAAAGGAAAAGCCGACTGGCAAGGCTGGCAAGCGACACGGGAGATACGCGTCCCTAGTACTGTGTCAGTAAGGCCCTTGTGCTCAAACTCAAAGCCATTCCGATCGCGCGATCCAACAGCCCTCAGGCTGAGTCGATCACGGCCCAGTCTGTCCGTCGCAGAGAGCCCTGGTACAGGCACTGCATTGGGTTGATTCCTGCGTGCCCCCGGCCTGTCGCTTGGCGCGAGGCGCGCCAAGGCGGGGTTAAGAAAACTGAGCAACGGCCCGGCGTTTTCTCAAGAGCTTGTCGATGTATCAGCTTGAAGGTTCCCGGCCTTTTCACCGAGAAGGCCCACATCCATCGACACTGACACTCTAAATCTCAGCGCGGTACCACACCCTCACAGCGCGACGAAAAAGCAGACTGGAAACGCTCAAAGTCCGATCGTTCTCCGGGCGTCATGCCGTCCAGACGCTGACGTTTGCTGTCTCGAATGGCGCGCATCTCGGCACATTGGGCCTTGTCCGTCGCGGCACGGTCTTTCTCCGCCTGCCTGGCGGCCAGCGCCGAGCGCTGTTGTTCGCGCTGCTGCCGATCGGCCTCGCTCACACGCTGCAGGGCGTAGCGCTCTTCTTCGAGGCAACGCCCGCGGTAACGCTCCAAGGCGTCTGAGACACGCTGACGATGCAGCTCCCACTCTGACCGTACCGAGGGCCGCGCCATCTGGAGAGCCCGCAATGTGTCATTCAGCTGCCGGCACTCCGGGCTGAGGTAGACCAAAAAAGCAGTGCGCGTGTCCAGCGCCAAAGGCGTCGGCACCGGCTTGGGCAGCGTGGACGTCGCCTCAGCGGTTTTGGCGTCAGGGGGACAGGGACGATCCGAGTAATAAATGCCGCTGGCACTTTGACACTTGAATGTGCTTTGGGCGACAGCCTGGAGAGGCGTCGACATCAACACAGCAAGAAGCGCCACACAACGCAGCAACAAACCACAGTGGTCACGGAGGTCGGGTCGGGACATCACAATTTCTCTGTCAAGTCGCGGTATCGGTTGTTTCTCTTTTTTCGTGCCTCTTGCGCCAGCTCTCGCGGCGTCAAGTTGTCCTGATCACGTACCGCCCTCGGCGCGCCGGCAGCCAGCAAAGTGTCAACCACCTCTTCTGAATTTCCCATGGCTGCCAAATGCAAAGGCGTTCGCCCTTGGTTGTCCGTGGCAAAAACCGATGCGCTCATCCTCAACAAGGCGTTAACCTGTTCGTGTTTGCCTTCCAGCGCAGCCCAGTGCAAAGGGGTGCGGCCCATGGCATCTTTGGCGCTGAGGTCGGCGCCCGCACCGGCCAATACAGGGATGGACTTGACGCTGGCCACGTGGATGGGCTGTTTGCCTGACGTGGTCGCATCAGACACCCCCAAACCCTTACCCACAAGCCACGAGAGCATGCGCTCGTCAAGCCCTTGGCGAGCAGCCACATGCATCAAGGTGGTGCCATCGCGGCTTTTTTCTTTGGGATCCAGGCCAAGACCGGTGAAGTATTCCAAACGCTCGGGCTGCGGGATTCGCACCACACGGTGCAGCAGCGGTTCCTCCGCGATCGCCCCGGTGTTTTTCGGATCAGCGCCGTTTTTCACCATCCACTGCATGGCAGCCAGAGAAGCCGTTGGTGCGCTGTCGTAGAGCAAGCGATTCATGCCTGCGGACCCCACACGTTTAGCCACACCCGCAAGATTGTCTGAATCGGAGGGACCCGACAAATAGCCCTGGATCGACATCAACTCGTTCAACTCGGTGCGCACCTGAAGCACTTCGGCTTTGCCACCTTTGTTGCTGGAGCACCAGGCCATGAAGCCCACCACCATCAACAGGGGAATCAGCTTGAACAACTTCAGATACCCAGATTCTCCGTCGCTCAAAAGACTCTCCCGATCAGGTTGCGGCTTTATAAAGCCAAGATTTTGCCCGCTGCCCATCGCCGCAAACCAGGAAAGCGCCACGGGTTTCCGTTTGTTTTCAAGTGAATGTGCGAAAGTGTGGATTTTAGGCGTCGCAGCGGTTATGAACGCCTGGACCGAGGTGACAACCCCCTTGCTTTTGACGGCTCACGCCCGCTTGGGTGATAATCCGTGCCTTGATTCGCGCGTCAAGAGTGACAGCAGCACCTCCGGGCCCCGGCCACCCTCTGACCCAGGGTCCCCACACCAGGCCACCCTACACCCGCAAGGGCTGCACTGCCAAATGTTCACCCGAACTTGCACGCCGAACCTTGTAAGCCCTACGCGGCCCAATCCTCGCGGCCATCGCTAACCCCTCGGTTACCGGTCGGTCAGTGGTATGGGCATGTGGGCTTTGGCATGGCCAAAGGCCAGCACTTCGCGCGTTTGCGCGAGGGTTGACCCGACCATGCCGGTTCGCGCCATAGAACACCTGGGCTCATTGTTCAGCCCCACACCACTGTCAAGGATTTGCATGCCTGCGAAAAAGAACGCTCCCGCCGTAGCGACCAAGGCGGAAACGAAAGCCAAAGCCCCCACCGCTCCGACCAAGGTGGCCTCGGAAAAAACAACCGTCAAAGCGGCCGTCAAAGACGCCGTGAAGGCCAAGGCAAGCAAGGCCGTGCCTGCCACGGATACGGCCAAAGGCAAACGCGGGAAAGCCGCCAAAGGCTCGGACAAATCCAAAAAAGAAGCCGTGCTGGACGAGGACTTCTCTGACATTGAAGCCGACCTCGAAGGCGAGCCCGAAGCCGAAGCGGGGGACGCGAAAGAGGTCAAAGCAAAACCCCTGCGCATGAAAGTGTCGCGGGCCAAAGAACGCGCACTGATGCGCGAGTTCGGACTGGAAGAAACCGCCCTTACTGAAGAAGAAGCCGCCAAACGCCGTCAAGAGCTGAAAACGCTCATCAAGATGGGCAAGACACGCGGTTTCCTCACACACCAGGAAATCAACGATCACCTACCCGAAAAGCTGATCAATGAAGAAATCCTGGAAGCCATCGTGTCCATGCTCAACGACATGGGCATTGCAGTGTACGAACAGGCTCCGGACGCCGCCACCTTGCTGATCGCCGGTGGCGGGGCCACTACCGCGACTGAAGAAGAGGCAGAAGAAGCGGCCGAAGCGGCGCTTTCCACCGTGGACTCCGAGTTCGGCCGTACCACCGACCCTGTGCGCATGTACATGCGCGAAATGGGCACCGTGGAGCTGCTCACACGCGAGGGCGAAATTGAAATCGCCAAACGCATCGAGGGCGGCTTGCAATCCATGATGCTGGCCATCAGCGCATCGCCCACCACCATTGCTGAAATTCTGGTGTACGCCGACAAAATTGCCGCCGGCGAAATGCAAATTTCTGAGGTGGTGGACGGTTTTGTCTCCGAAGGCGAAGCCGACGACTATGTGGCCGAAGAAGACGTGGACTTTTTTGACGATGACGATGACGACGACGGCAATGGCGGCAGTAAAGCGCTCACCAAAAAGTTGGAAGAGCTCAAAACGGCAGCCCTGACCAAGTTTGCCAACCTGCGCATCAACTTCGACAAAATGCGCAAGGCGTTTGAAAAAGAAGGCTACCAGTCCGCTTCTTACAACAAATCGCAGCAGGCGATCAGCAGCGAATTGATGACGATTCGCTTCACCGTCAAAACCATTGAAAAGCTTTGCGGCATTTTGCGCTCGCAAGTGGATGACGTGCGCCGCTATGAGCGTGAGCTGCGCAAAATCCTGGTCGACAAATGCGGCATGCCGCAAGAGTATTTCATCAAGAACTTCCCGCCCAACATCTTGAACCTGAAGTGGGCGGAAAAGGAAGCTGCTTCTGGCAAGCCCTACAGCTTGGTGCTGTCGCGCCACCTGCCACCCGTTCAAGAACTGCAAAAGAAGCTGGTCGACCAACAGGCACGCGCCGTGGTGCCGCTTGAAGACTTGAAGGGCATCAACAAACGCATGAACGAAGGCGAGAAAGCCTCGCGTGATGCCAAGAAAGAGATGATCGAGGCCAATTTGCGCCTGGTGATCTCCATCGCCAAGAAATACACCAACCGCGGCCTGCAGTTCTTGGATTTGATTCAAGAGGGCAACATCGGCCTGATGAAGGCAGTCGACAAATTCGAATACCGCCGCGGCTACAAGTTCTCCACCTATGCCACGTGGTGGATCCGCCAAGCCATCACACGCTCCATCGCCGATCAAGCGCGCACCATTCGTATTCCGGTGCACATGATCGAAACCATCAACAAGATGAACCGCCTGTCGCGGCAGCACTTGCAGGAGTTTGGTTTCGAGCCGGACGCGCCCACGCTGGCCGAGAAGATGGAGATCCCGGAAGACAAAATCCGCAAGATCATGAAGATCGCCAAAGAGCCGATCTCGATGGAAACACCGATCGGCGACGATGACGACTCTCACTTGGGCGATTTCATCGAAGACACCAACAACACCGCACCGATCGAAGCCGCCATGCAGGCCGGTTTGCGCGATGTGGTGAAGGACATCCTCGACAGCCTGACGCCCCGAGAAGCCAAAGTGCTGCGCATGCGTTTTGGCATCGAGATGAGCACGGACCACACCTTGGAAGAGGTGGGCAAACAATTTGACGTCACCCGTGAACGCATTCGGCAAATTGAGGCCAAAGCCATTCGCAAACTCAAGCATCCGAGTCGGTCAGACAAGCTGCGGACGTACTTGGACAATCTCTGAAAGAGATGGTCACAGCACGTGATGCCGCTGGCAACAGCACTTGCACAGCAAGTGCACCTCAGCTTGCGCGAAACGCACAAGCTGAGGGCGTGCCTGTATAAGCTCTGATCGAACGAAAGAAACATCGCTGTGTCCGAGCTGATACAACGCACTGTGCTGTTTGCCGACTTACGCGGCAGCACGGCGCTGTATGAATTGATGGGCAACGCCAATGCCACGGCGGTTGTCACCCAAAGCGTAGCCTTGGCCTGCCGTGTGGTGGCCCACTGCGGCGGTACGGTCGTCAAAACCTTGGGCGACGGCCTCATGGCCATGTTCGCAGACTCGGCTGCTGCCATCCAGGCTGCTGACGAAATGCACGACTCGCTGGAACGCATCGCTGCGCACGGCCACGCGTCGTCCACCATGCCTTTGCCAGGCATCGAAAGTGCGCTCAGCAAATTGCCTGCGCTGAAACTTCAGGTGGGTTTGGCAAGGGGTGAAGTCGTTGAGATGTCGGGTGATTGTTTTGGCGATGCGGTGAATGTCGCGGCCCGCCTGTTGGATCACGCCGGCGACAACGAAACCTTGGCGACTTCGGTCGTTGTCGACGACCTACCCGCTGTGTCGCAAGCCCGTTTTCGCAGCCTCGACCGAATGCAACTGCGTGGCCGGGTTGAGCCCGTGCACGTCTACCTGCTGGAAACATTGCGCCCCAGCGACTCAGCGGCCACGGCCTACGGCGAGCTCATGGCGCCTCCGGATCCTGAAGGCATACGCCTGACATGGATGAACTTGAACAGGGTGTATTCACCCCAGAGCTTGCCCGTGGTCCTCGGGCGAAGTTCGCAGGCCACATACTGCATCGATGACAGCCGCGTTTCGCGGTCTCATGCCCGTATCGACTGGCACGGTGGCACCTTCTCACTCAGTGACCTCAGCTACAACGGCACCTACGTGCGTTTTGCCAACGACAAAGAGGTCGTCAACCTCAGGCGCAGCAGTTGCACCTTGCATGGCAGCGGTGTGATCGGACTGGGTGCTCCGCCAACCGACATCACGGCGCCTTGCGTGCACTTCGAGGTGCTGCGCTTCTCTGATACGCAACCGCGTGATCTGTATTGACGCTGCTCGCATTCCTAACCTGGAATTTCAGACGCGCTGAATCTGTTGGTCTGGGCTTTATCCACCAGCCAGAAAACAATCGATATTGGCCTGGTTGCAAAAGCCACTTATCACAGGTGCTTCAAGGGCCCTCGGCATAACTCGGTTGCCGTGGCATGCCTCGGATTGGAGAGAGATGCCAAGCGCAACACCACAGCCATAGCCCCACTGTGAAGAGGATTTGCAACGCCGCAGATCGCTTCAATCCGAGCACGCGACGACGGTGAGCGATTTGTGCAGAGGGCCCCAAAATGTGGTGGCAAGCACACTGGCCTTGAGTTGTCTCGGCGAGTCCGAGTCGAGTGTTTGGATCAGCAACCCAGCGCGTCGGCCAAATCCAGCAAGTCATGGACGGTCAGCGCCGACACGGGCTGGGGTCTGGCGGCGTGGGCGGTGTCGCTGCGACAAACCCAAACCGCGTGTAAACCCGCCGCCAAGGCCCCTGCAACATCCAAGTCCAAGTCGTCCCCCACATGGAGAACTTGGGAAGCGGGCAGGTTCAGAACGCCGCATGCATGCTGAAAGATACGAACATGGGGCTTGGCCACTCCGACTTCTCTGGCGCTGACTGTGCCAAGAAACAGTTTGTCCAAGCCAACGCGCTCCAGACGCGCGTTGCCATTGCTTAACGCCAGGAGTGGGAACCTCCTGGACAAGCGGGCCAACGCCGGCTCAACATCGGCATAGAAGTTCACCTCGTGGCGCGCTGCAAAAAACACGTCAAAAGCGGGTTCTGCCAAATTGCTGCTGTACCCGTGTTGTACCAAGCCGCGACGCAAACTCTCCAAACGAACGGCGGTGAAGTCATGGCCCCATTCCGGGCGCTCTTGCGCCACCTGATCCCGCAACGCACGCAGCCCTTGAACGTCGTGGGTCTGTGCCATGCGCGGGGCGTGATCTGCGAGCCATGCGTGTAGCCGCTGCTCGGCCCTTTCTATCGCGGGCCATACCGGCCACAAGGTATCGTCCAAATCGATGGTCAATGCAGCAATCTGAGGGAATTTTTTCTTCATTGAGAAACAAAATCTACGCTTTCGCGCCCAATCATCAAAGTGTGTAGAGATTGTCCGCTAGAGTCGCGCGGCGTTGCCGTATTTATCACTCCAGTTTGTCCGATCAGCCATCGCACTGCGCAACATGACCACCATTGAAGCCAATAACGCGCAATCGAATGCCCAAGCACCCCTACGCATGCTTTATGTTGAAGACAACCGCTTGAATGCGGTGTTGTTCGAAGAAGCCATGCGGATGCGGGAAGACATTGAGCTGCAGTGTTTTGAAACCGCCGCTGAGACCATCGCCTTTTTACAAACCGAACCTCCATGGCGGCCCGATTTGATTGTGTTGGACGCGAACCTGCCGGACAGCACCGGGTACGACTTGCTCAAACAACTGCGTGTACTGAATGGTCTTGAACAGACCCCTGCGTTCATGTGCTCTGCCGATGCCTATGCGGACGACTTGGTGCGTGCAAAACAGGCCGGTTTCGTGGGCTACTGGACCAAACCCCTGGACTTGGCCCAAGTGAATCAAGACATTGACCACTGGCGCAATACGCTGCGCTGATCCAGTTTGGCGGGCACGCCACTGGGGTGACAATCTGACCACGCGATATTGCGTCGTTGACCACCCCCCACCACCGCCATGTCATTTGCCTCTGAGCCTCGCTATACCCACGGTCAAACACCACCACTGCCGGCCACGGCAGTGCTGCTCTGTAACTTAGGGACACCGGATGAGCCCACTGCGAAGGCGTTGCGCAGTTACTTGGCTGAGTTTTTGTCGGATCGCCGCGTGGTTGAGATTCCGCGGCTGCTCTGGATGCTGATATTGCACGGCATCATCCTGCGCGTCAGGCCCGCCAAATCAGCACGCAAGTACGCCAGTGTTTGGGCTGCCGAGGGGTCCCCGTTGCGGGTGTGGACTGAAAAACAAGGAAAGCTGCTGCAAGGTTATTTGGGAGAACGTGGCCATCAGGTGGTGGTGCGCTACGCCATGCGTTATGGAAGCCCTTCTATCGCAAGCCGCCTTGATGAGTTAAAAAATGGCGGTGTGAAAAACGTCTTGGTCTTGCCCTTGTATCCCCAGTATTCGGGGCCGACAACGGCCAGCGTCTGTGATGCGGTTTATGAGTGGGGACAAAAAACGCGCCACCTGCCGGAGTTTCGTTTCATCAACCACTACCACGACGATGATGGCTACATCGGTGCCTTGGCCAAACGCATTCAAGACCACTGGCAAAAAGAAGGGCGAGGGGAGAAACTTGTATTGAGCTTTCATGGCGTGCCCGAGAGAACCCTGATGCTGGGCGATCCCTACCACTGCGAGTGTTTGAAAACGGCCCGACTCTTGGGCGAAAAACTCGGCTTGAGCAAAGACCACATGGTTGTCACCTTCCAAAGCCGTTTTGGCAAAGCCAAATGGCTTCAGCCCTATACCGAGCCCACTTTGGTGGCCTTGGCTCAGCAGGGCATTCAACGTGTTGACGTGGCTTGCCCTGGTTTCACCTCGGATTGTTTGGAGACACTGGAAGAAATTGGCATGGAAGCGCGCGAGGCATTCCTACACGCCGGAGGACAAACTTTTCACTACATCCCTTGTTTGAACGATCAGCACGAGTGGATGGCCGCACTGAGCCAAATCGCGATCAAACATCTACAGGGCTGGGATACCCAAACCTCTCGCACCGACACGGCCTTACAGGTCGAGCGGCAGCTGCAACAGCGACTGGCCCAAGCGGCAGGCGCCGAACAATGAAGACGCCGTGCGGCGCTGAGGGTGTCTGTCGGGGACAGAATTTTTGTGCTTAGGGCGGACTGCACCGTTGAGAACCACCGCCGTAGCGGGCGCGATGGCGATGGTTCTTACCTTGCCGCCCAAGCCCCTTCGTCGAGTCGCCTCGATCAGCAGGCCTGAGGGCGAGACCGCATCGGAATCTCGCGCTGCAACCGATTTTTAGAAGCGGTGGCGAATGCCAAATTGAACGCCGTTGGAGTTAGAGCCTGCGCTCGGACTGTTAAAACCCAAAGCGGCTGCCGAATCGTTGTCCACCGCTGTGAAGTGCGCATACAGGGCCGTGCGTTTGGACAGGTTGTGGGTCACCTGCACGGTGAAGAGGTTGGCGTCGTCACCCGAGGCAGCAGAGCCATTCACGTTTTTGGCCTGAGCGGCACCGAGGGCCAAGGTGGTGGAGCCAAAAGGAATAGCGGCGGACAAACCGTACACCTTCATTTTTGCGGTGCCAGGCAACTTGTCTTCTTGGTCGAAATAACCCGTGAACTTGGCGAAACCAAAGTCATAAGCCGCAACCGCCAAAACAGCATCAATGTCTTGTTTGCCCGCCGTGGTGCCATTGCTGTCAATCACCCTCATCAACGACAAACCGGCAGAAAAAGGGCCTCCGCTGTACATGGCATGCATGCTGTATTGCTTCTGGAAGTCTTTACTCGTGTTGGTGTTTGGGTTTTCGGCACCAAGGCTGTACTGCACCTGGGCGGTAAAACCACCGAAGTTGGGTGTCAGGTAAGTGACGGCATTGTTGACGCGGTTGTAGTCGCCGTTGCCAATGATGGGGACTACGCTGAGGACGTCGTAGACCTTGGTGCCCACCATGCCAGCGACATCATCCATTGGCGAGTACTGACGACCCAGACGTACCGCGCCAAAACCACCAGCCAGTCCGACATAAGCCTGGCGACCAAACAACGCGCCGCCTTGACCACTGGTGCCCGTGTCGATGTTGAAGCCAGATTCCAACTGGAATATGGCCTTGAGACCGCCGCCCAGGTCCTCGGTGCCACGAAGGCCCCAGCGCGATCCAAACTGTTGACCCGAAGTGATGCGTGTCAGCGAGTTGACACCCTTGATGCGTTCCACAGCCGCGTCGGCAACGCCGTACAAAGTTACGGAAGACTGAGCGGCCACAGATCCTGCGAAGGCGCCGAGCACCGCGACAGCCGTTAGAGTTTTTTTCATGATTGCTTTCCTTTGTATATAGAAATTAGCGCGCCAACGGGTGTCAGCGCAGGATCGCAGCAGCACTGCGAAGGGGTTGAACGCCCCCCACCTCCAAAAAGCTCGGCCACTCCCCGCACCCGTTGCATCAGTGCGCTTCGCAGTCGATAAAACGTAGCCGAGGTGACAGGCGTTCGGTCAAGGCAAACCCGTTGCCCTCACCGAACGGCGTCGAAGGTCGACATGCGCGCTGTTTTGTTTTCAATCCTTCCTCAAACGCAGCACCTTCACCAACGCAAACGACATGGCCATGTCCAAGTCGATGGAATCCTGGAAATCCCGCCCTGATAACCAGGCGTTTTGCCAGGAGTGGGTAGTCAATGCCTCTTTCCAGGAGGCGTGTTGGGTGGCTTTGAACACAGCCTCGCGCAACAAATCCACCTGCGCTGTGCTGATCCCTTTGCCCGCAAACACACCACGCCAGTTGGTCAGGTCAACATTGACGCCTTGCTCTTTGAGCGAAGGAATGCCGAATGTGCTTTTGGTGGAGGTGATGCCCAGGGCGCGTACCTGGCCACTGAGGATCGTCTTTTTCAGTTCACCAAAACCGGACACCGCCGCCTGCGCGCGTCCATCGGCCAAGGCCTTGAGCATCTCGCCACCACCCGAGAAGGGCAGGTACTTCAGTTGACTCAGGTCGGCCGTTGCAGCACGGGCAATCATGGCCGTGCACATGTGATCCACCCCACCTGCGCCACCCCCGGCCATGGCCACGGCGGCAGGTCGCGCTTTCAAATCCTGCATCAAACTTGCTGCATCTTTATAGGGTGAGTTCTTGTCCACAATGAGAACCAGCAAGTCCGTGCTCAAACGCGCCACGGCTTGCAATTGCCGCAGATCGACTGGGGGGCGGTGTAGTGCGATGGACCCCACCATGACAAAGCCGCTGACGATCAAAGCATTGGGATTGCTGCCATGACGCTGCGCAAAATCGGACAAACCCACCAAACCACCCTGACCGCCTTTGTTGTCGTAAAGCACTTCAGTGGCCTGCCCCGCCGCTTGCAATGAAGCTCCCAGGGCTCGGCCTGTGGCATCCCAGCCACCCCCTGCGTTGGCAGGGATGTACAGAGTCATCTTGTCGAAGCCACGTTGGGACAAAGAGCCCCCGGTCGTCGCGGCCCACGCCAGAGGTGATGGACTCAAACTCAGCAGCCCGCTTTGAGTCAGGAACTGGCGTCGCTTCATTGCGTTGCTCCTCGGGAGGGTGGGTTTGAGTCACCGTCGTCCGGCTGCAAACGAAAACGGTCCACCAGCAAATTCAAACGCGACGCTTGGTCTTTCAAACTCTCCGCAGCTGCGGCGCCCTGCTCCACGAGTGCCGCGTTTTGCTGTGTCATGGCGTCCAGCTGCACCACGGCGCTGTTGACACGTTCAATCTCATCAGCCTGACGCCTTGCCGCCGCGCTCATGTCTTGAACAATGCTGGTGACGCGCTGGGTGGATGCGACGATGCTCGTCATGGTCTGCCCCGCTTGACGAACCAGTTGCGAGCCATCTTCTACACGTTCCACACTCTCCACAATCAGCGCCTTGATTTCTTTCGCCGCCTCGGCGCTGTTGCTAGCCAGGCTGCGCACCTCCGCCGCTACCACCGAGAACCCCCGGCCCTGCTCTCCGGCACGTGCCGCCTCCACAGCGGCATTCAGTGCCAAGATGTTGGTTTGAAAGGCGATGCTGTCGATCACGCTGGTGATGTCGGAAATCTTGGAGGAACTCGCATTGATGTTGTTCATGGTGAGCTCCACCTGGCCTACGACCTGCCCCCCATCCAAGGCCACAGCCGCCGCAGAATTGGCAAGTTGATTGGCCTGCAGTGCCGCATCCGACGAGTGCGCAATGGCTTGTGACAAAGTGGTCATTGATGCGGCCGCGTGCTGCAGACTCGCTGCGGTTCTTTCTGTACGCTGACTCAAGTCCAGATGGCCCACGGCCACTTCAGAGCTGGCCAACAATATGGAGCTGGCCGACGTGCGCACGTCACCCACCAATTGATGCAACTCGCCCTGCATGTGTTGCAAGGCCTGAGACAACTGGGCGACTTCGTCGCGCCCATGCACATCCTGCAAGGCCCGACTCAGATCGCCATGGGCAATGCGTTGCGCCATGGCACGGGCTTCGTTCAGCGGCTGGCAAATCAGTTGAATGTTCAACCAGGTCAGTGGCCCCGTCAGCGCCAAGGCCAACAAGGTGGCCAACGCGACCAAACCCAGCACCATTCGCGAAGCAACTTCCACCCGCTTCACGCCCGCATCAAAGTTGGCTTGGAGCTGCTCAGCCAAGGCGGACGCTGCCGCATCGATTTTCTGGAACTGCGGAACCAGAGGCTCCATGGCGGTTGCGGCAAAAAAGGGGGCTTGGTAAGCCACTTCGTCCACCAGCTTCTTTGCGATGGGAAGAAAGGTGGCCTCCATGGCCTTCAGACTTTGCGCCGTTTCGTCCAGCAGCTGTCGCTCACGAGCACCTAAATTCGAAGCGCCAATGGACAATAAAAGCACCTCGGCGTGGTCGAAGGAATAACGCCAGGCCGCATAGGACTTGCGCGACTCCGTGGTGGTTTCACAAAAGATCACCATGTCCCGCTCGTGTTTTCGCAGCTCGCTAACCGCCAGACGCAGCAAGGTCACGTCGTTGAGCGCCTTGGCATCGGTATCCACCAAGTGGACGGTCACGCCGCGTGCATGCTGCTGCCCGACCATGCCAATGCCACCCAGCATCAATGTCGCCAGGGCCGAACAAAGGAACACCGCCACCAATCGTTGGCGAATGCTGAAATGGCGAACCAGAACGGACAGACGTTCAAACATGACACCCTTGTGTAGTGAATGAGCACGCCACGCAGTCTCTTCACGGGGGCTGTCAAACGGCTGTCAAACTGGCGTCGGTGTGTAGAACTAGGGAATGTCCTAGTCCAACTGTGTCGGTAAATTGCCCAAGCGCCGGTACGCCAAATTGCGCTGGGGTAGGCGCAGTACGCCGCCCGGGGTTATCCCCCAGGGCAAGGGCTGCAACAACGCCCAGCGCTGTTTGGCATACCGGCCCGAAGGGTGAGCCCCCTGACAGCCGCACTCGTCGTTGCAAATGCTCGCCGGGTGTACAGGTGTACAACCCGGCTGCGCTGTGTGCCTAGATTGCGGCCGTCAGAGGGGCTCACGCAGG
>Ga0315906_10002830_pt1 | contig 23601 bp, 21 predicted proteins | sample LakEriMetagenome_4_FD_203526 | JGI IMG/M metagenome (GOLD analysis project Ga0315906, IMG submission 203526) | Freshwater fungal communities from buoy surface, Lake Erie, Ohio, United States - Buoy 2 MA122 | ecosystem: Environmental > Aquatic > Freshwater > Lake > Lake biofilm | place: USA...
CGGCTTCGGGCTGCGTAGAATCGGAGCCCCCGTGCGGCCGCTCCAGGCACGCGGCCCGGGAGCCAGTCAGGAGAGGAGCGTTCGGGATGACGGAGGCGAGTCAGGGCGAAACGCGGCCGCCGGACGGGCGGGGCTTCCTGCAGTCGCAGGTCGGGATGCTGCTCACGACGGTGCTCGTCGTGGGACTCGGTGCCGCGGCAGTCGTGCCGTGGCTGCTCTCCAGCCCCGAACGGATGACGCGGTATGCGGCTGCGGCGTTGCCCCAGCTCCAGGGAGACGTGACGTTCGGCAGCGTGCGGCTGGGCTGGGCGGGGCCGATGACCTTCGACGACGTGCGGATCGTGCCCCGGGATGGCTCCGCGGCTCCCGTGCGGATCAGGCGGATCGTGGGCAGTCATGGCTTGCTCGCGATGCTGTTCTCCGGCGGTGACCTCGGGCAGATTCGTGTCGAAGGGCTCGAGGCCGACGTCGTGTACGACTCCCAGCGGCGGTCGAACATGGCCACGCTGTTTCCGCCACCCGCCAGACCAGCCATCGGCGGTGCGGAAGTGGCTGGCGGCCCGCGGCGCAGCCCGGTGCGGCTGCGGCTCGACGTGGAGGACGCGATCGTGAGGATCGCCGGCCCGTGGTCGCCGGAGCCGTGGGTGAGCGATCCGATTCAGGTGCGGGCCGCGCTCGCGCCCGCCGCCGACGCCGCGCACAGCGAGTGGACGATCGAACCGGTGCAGCTGCTCACCGACGCGCGGCTGGAGCCGGGCGTTGCCCAGGGCGTGCTCGCCTACATCGCGCCGGTGCTCGCCGATGCCACCCGCACCGGTGGCCGGTTTTCACTGCGGCTCGACGGGGCTCGGCTGCCCGTGGGCGAGCCGGCCGCAGGCACGCTCGCCGGTCGGCTCTCGATGCATGAAGTGGTGCTCGGGCCGGGACCACTGGCGGTCAACGTGCTCCAGTCGCTGCCGCTCACACTGCCCCCACCCCCGGCGATCCTCTTCGCCGACGAGGCGAACGTGGACTTCCGGCTCGCCGACCGCCGCGTCTGGCACAAAGGCCTCGAATTCGGGCTGCCGCTGGCCAAGCCGGGGCAGCGGCTCGACGTGGAGTCGAGCGGCTCGGTCGGCCTCGATGACGGCTCGCTCGACCTCACGCTGCGGCTTCCGATTCCGGTCGATCTGCCACAGGATCGGCCGCTGCTGGCCGCGCTCTCGGGCAAGCAGGTGTCGGTGGGAATCACGGGTGTGCTCGGGGAGCCGAAGGTCGTCTTCGATGGCTCGATCAAGGCGGCGGCGGGTGACGTGCTCGCCGACTTCATCGACAACATCCGCAATCGGCCCCGCCCCGCCCCCGCCCCGGGGAGTGATCTTCCATCCGCAGGCGAACCGACCGGCGGCGACCTGACGGCCGAGCAGGTGATCGATCTCGTCGGCGGTGTGCTCGACGAGGTGGCGAAACGGCGGGCCGAGCGCCGGGCCGCGGAGGCCGCCAATCCGGGGACGGTGCCGCCCCGTCGCGGCGGACTGCTGCGGCGGCTCGCGCCACCGGCGCAGCCGGGGGAAGAAATCGCGCCGTGACGCGGGCGCAAAAAAAGCCGGGCCTTCCTTGCGGAAGGCCCGGCCTGTTGATCACACCGATCCATCGCGGCCAGGCCGGCTGATCGTGCCCCGGGTCGGCACACGTCAGTTGACCGCCCGCGAACAGGATCAGGTCTTCGCCGGGGCCGCGGGGGCCTCGGGAGCGGCCTCGGTCGGCACGCCCTCGGAGATCACGCCCTCACCGCCGCAGGCACCGCCAACGCAGCCACCCTCGACGGCAGCGCCCTCGGCGCACGCGCCGCAGCCACCCTCGACGACGGCACCCTCACCGCAGGCGCCGCAGCCTTCGGCGGCCACGCCGCAGTCGCCGCAGGCCGACTCACAGGCAGCCGGGGCAGCCTCGCCGTGGCAACGGCGGTGCTTGCCGAACAGGCCGTGGCAGCGCTCACGCTCGCCGTGGCAACGGTGCTTGTGGGCGAACAGACCGCCGTGGCAACGGCGGGCACCATGGCAGCCGTGACCGGCGACCGCACCGGCGTCACCGCCGACGAGGGCGATGGCCACCAGCGCGAAGAACATCGCAACTGCAAAACCAAGGAAACGCTTCATCACTGACCTCCAGGTAAGAACCGAACGCGTCCTGCGTCCATGAAAGCCGTCACGAGAGAAACCCCGATCCGGGACGGCCACCGGACCGCAGCCAACACAGAGTGTTTGCTGGAATTCCCGGGACGGCAGGCTGCGAACAACCCGCTGCACTCCCCCGCAAGAGCTGCGGGTTGGGTAGAGTCTTCCGCCTAGGAAATCCAGGCAAAAGGCTATCCGGACGGCGTGTTCTGTCAAGAAAGATGGGTAAAACACGCAAAAAATGCCGGTTCGGCAGTTTTTGCGGCCTTGGCGCCCGCGAACTTACTTCACGGCCGCCGGCTGACTGCCGCGGGCGGTGCGGGCTGGGCCGGATTGCTCGGCCGCCTTGCTGGCCCGGACCTGCAGCTCCTTCGCCACCATTTCCTGCTTGGCGATCATGTCTTCGGGGTCTTCGAAATTGAGAAGGAGCGGCGGCAGGTCGTCGAATACCCGCGTGGCCATGCCCACCACCCGCCAGCCCTCCGGATCGAGCCGCACGACCCACACCACGTTCTCGGTCGACTTGAAACCGTCGCCATCGACGTCGTTCCAGGTGGTGGCCACGTGCACGAGGTCGTCCGTGTCGCCCACCATCTCGCACTGGCCCACGGAATAGGTCGCGGTGTCGTTGACCGGCGGGGCCACCGAGATGCCGAGCTCCTGGGTCTTCGTGCGGGCCACCTTCGTGAGCAGGTTGCGGGCCCCGGCGTCGTCACCCCGCTTGATCGCGTCGAGGAACGAGACCACGACAGCCTTCGCGGGCTCGGTGCCGGCGGAGCCACCGCCGCCCGCGGAGCAGCCGGTGAGGTCTGCAAGGCCCAGGCAGCACGCCAGCGCCGCGATGATCCAGCGCAACGGGGATACGGGTGCGAAGAGGGCTCGGGCACGGGGGGATTGAACGGCTGGCATGCTGCAACTCCTTCGGCGACGGCCGCGGGAAACTCGAGCGTCCGCGGGGCCGGGAACGTGACGACCACCACCCTGCCGGTCAAGACGAGTTTGCCCGGCGGTGGCGGCAGGCCTGCGCCAGCCTCTGCTACGCTGCTCCTGAAGGCGCTCGGAACGCTACCGGAGGGCTCGCTCATGTGGCTTCAACATCGTGTGTGTGATTCGGCGCAGGCTGTCGAACCTGGGCAAAGGCGGCTCGGCCCCCGGCTGATCGTCGTGGCGGTGCTGGGAGGGCTGGTCCTCTTGGCAGCTGACGGGCTGGCGGCCCCCGGCCAACGTGGCAGGGCGAAGACGATCCGCCGGGCGCAGCCGCCGTCAGGCACGTGGGACAAGCTGACCCGGGGCATGTTCGTCGAGGATGCCTTCGCGCTTCTGGAGGGCCCGCGCCCCGACTACGGCTCCGCCAGGCAGCCCGCGGTGGCCGCGCCCGCGGGAGCCGCGCCGGAGACCGGTGCCGTGCGGGGCAGGCCCTGGTCGACGCTCGTCTCGGCCGACACGCTGGCCGACGAGGCCAAGGACATGAAGGACCTCGTGGCGTCGGCCTGCACCACGCTCTCCGACTTCAAGGGAGGCGGCTTCGAGGATGCGCGGTGCGGCTACAGTTCGCTGGCGATGCTGTTCGGCGTGATCGCCGCCTACGACCAGGCCGACGTTCGCTGGCGGAAGGACGCCGCGACCGCCCGCGATCTCTTCGCGCGGGCTGGCTTCAACTGCAAGGTGGGAACCGAACAGTCGTTCGCCGAGGCGCAGGCGCGACTCGAGGACCTCACGGGCCTGCTCGACGGCAACTCACCCGAACCCAGTCCGTCCATCGAGGCAGCCGAACGCTGGAGCCAGATGACCGGCCGACCGCCGCTCATGACGCGACTGGAGATGGCACAGGAGGTCATGCGGCCCGCCGTCGCGTCGCGGGCCGAGTTCGAGAAACGCACCGCCGGCCTGCTCCACGCCGCCGAGATCATGGCCGTGATCGGCGAGGTCATTCAGCAGCCCGACTTCGAAGATCACGACGACGAGACCTACAAGGGCTACGCCGCCACGATGCGGGATGCGGCGCTGCAGGTGCGAGACGCCTGCCTCGCAGGGGATTATGAAGCCGCCCGCGCCGCCGCCGGGAAGCTCGAGCAGTCATGCGACGCCTGTCACGGCGATTACCGGAGCTGACGGCGGGCCTACCGCTTCGCGAGATGCGGGAGCGGGGCGAGAGCGACGAGTTCGGCGAGGCCGGCCTTCGCCATTTCCGCGCCGGTCACGTAGCGGTGCGTGCGGATCCACTCGTTGATCCGGTCGGCCTCACGGCTGAACAGATCGACGAGCAGCACGTCCATCTCCCGCTCCAGTTCCGCGAAATGCCGCGACCACTCGGCCGCCTCGCGGATGCCGATGTGCTCCTCGCTCTGCCACTTCATCGGATGAAAGAGGAACACGCTGTAGGGAGTGACGTAGCGGCGCTGGCAGGCCGCGAACGGCCAGAGCGCGGCCGACGAGCACTCGCCCGTCACGACCGCGGTGGCGGTGATGCCCCGGAGTTTCAGCAGGCCCACGAGCGACATCGCACAGTACGGGCTGCCGCCGGGAGAGTCGAAGTAGATCGTGCACTCGCCGCCGGGCTCGATGCTCAAGATCCGGTCGGTCAACTCGGCCGCATTGTCGGTGAGGTCGCCCACGAGGGCGATCTCGAAGGGGCCGCGGTCCTCCTCCTGTTCGGCCTCGGGGGGAGGTGGGTCGCGTCGTGCCATCGCTGCGGCTCCGGAGCCTGGGGGGCGAAGCGGAGCGGCCGGTCGGCAGCCGCGCTCCGAGAACGGTAAGGTAGAGGGACGTTCGAACGTCCACAAGCAGGCACCCACGGCACGCGGTCGGAGACACGTGATGGGAATCGTCGCCTATTGCCCCCAGGGGCACCGCGTGAAGGTGAAGGACGAGCTCGCCGGACGGAAGGGAATCTGCCCGGAGTGCCAGGCGCGGTTTCGGATTCCGCGGGCCGACGGGACCATGGCCACCAGAAGCGGGCGCAGAGCGACGGAGTGCAAGGTGGCCCGCGTGGTGTCGCTCGATCCAGCAGTGGCCGCAGCGCTGCCCCGGGCCCTTGCGATCGCGCCAACTGCCGAGGCCTCGGTGGCCGCTGCCGTCGAACCACCGGCCGCGGAACGACCGGCCGCTCCACTGCCGCTGCATCCGGCACTCGCGGAGCGGCCCGAGTTGAACTGGAGCATGGCCGTGCCCGGGGGCGAAGCCTCGGCTCCGATGTCGGCCACGGCACTGCAATCGCTGCTCGAGGCCGGCGGGCTCACGGGCGCCGAGCTCGTCTGGCGGGAGGGCTGGTCCGCCTGGGTGTCGATCCGGCTCGTGTTTCCCGAGTGCCTGTTCACGAATGGCTGACGCTGGTGAACACGGGCCCGGGCTGTGCTAGAGTTTTCGTTCGCCCCCCACCCCTCCGGAGCGATCCTCCCATGAATCCTCGACACCCGGTGACGATCTCTCGCGCGGCCCTGATCGCGGCCGGCCTCGTGGCGACCATCTGCACGAGCCACGAGGCGGCGGCCCAGCCGGCCGTGGCCGACGACGCGGTCGCCTTCACGATCGCCGGCGACTTCCTCTCGCTGCAGGCACCCGCCGGCTGGAAGCAGGTGCAGCCGAAGTCGAACATGATCGAAACGGAGTTTTCGATTCCCGCCGCCGAAGGCGACGCGGCCCCCGGCCGCATGACCGTGATGGGCGCCGGTGGATCCGTGCAGGCCAACATCGACCGCTGGTGCGGCCAGTTCTCCCAGCCCGACGGCAGCGCCACCAAGGACAAGACATCCACCAAGAAGCTCAACGTCGGGGGCTGCGCCGTCACGCTCGTCGATATCCCCGGCACATACAAGGACATGCCGGGCGGACCGTTCGCCGGCGGCCAGGCCGTCGAGCGGCCGAATTACCGGATGCTCGCGGCGATCGTCGAGGTGCCCGAGCGGGGCAGTTCGTTCCTGAAGTTCTACGGCCCCGCCGCCACCGTCTCGGCCAACGCCGACGGCTTCCGGAAGATGGTCGAGGGCATGGTGCCGGCGGCCGCCAAATGAAAGTCCAGGCCTTTCTCGAACACCACGGCATCGCGGGCAACCCGTTCGCCGAGGAAGATGCGCAGAACGACACCGTCTTCAAGCGGACCTGCCTGGAGACCACGTTCCACCCGGCCTGGGACAAGATCTACGGCGATCCGGCCGATCCGAGCACGTCGATCGTGTTCGGCGAAAAGGGCTCGGGCAAGACGGCGCTCAAGCTGCAGATGGTGCGGCAGTTCGAACGGCACAACGCGGCCCACCCCGAGTCGGCCGTGTTCGTCGTGCTCTACGACGACTTCAATCCGTTCCTCGACCGGTTCGTGAGCCGCGTCGGCCCCGGCCGCCCCGTCGATCGCGTGCTCTCCCAGTGGAAGCTCTGGGACCACATGGACGCGATCCTCGCGCTCGCCGTTACCCAGCTCGTGACCCAGCTCACCGAGTCGCCGGGCCGGCAGGCGAAGCTCACGCGGCCGCAGGCCCGCGACCTCGCCCTGCTGGCCGCCTGCTACGACCAGTCCACGGCCGAGTCGTTTCCCACGCGGTGGCGGCGGCTGCGGAGCCGCACCGGCTACCGCAACTGGTTCGCCCTCTGGCCACAGGCCCTCGCGGGCGTCGCCACGGCCGCGCTCGTCGCAGCGGTGATCTACGGGGTCGTCCGCGGTGAGCTGGGCTGGACGCGACAGTGGTGGCCCTGGCTGCTCGCCGCCGGCGCCTGGATTCCAGCACTGCTGCGGCGGGCCCGCACCACCTGGCTCGCCTGGCGGATCGTCCGCAACATGCGGACGGGCAACCGCACCGTCGGCCAGCTCGCCCGGGCGCTCGCCCGATTCCCCGAGGTCGATCTCGCCGGCCAGCCGCTCCCGGCCCATGCCCGCAGCGACGATCGCTACGAGCTGCTCGCGAAGTTTCAGGGCATCCTCGCGGCCGCCGGTTACCAGGGCCTCGTGGTGATCGTGGACCGGCTCGACGAGCCGCACCTCATCAACGGCTCGGCCGACCGGATGCGGCAGGTGATCTGGCCGATGCTCGACAACAAGTTTCTGAAGTCCACCGCCATGGGCTTCAAGCTGCTCCTGCCGGTCGAACTCTACCGGTTCATCGAGCGGGAAGACGAGCAGTTCAACCAGCGGGCCCGGCTCGACAAGCAGAACCTCGTGCCCTCGCTCGAATGGTCGGGCGAGACGCTCTACGACATCGCCTCCACCCGTGTGAAGGCCGCGAGCGTGGGCACGCCCCCGGCCACGCTCGCCCAACTCTTCGACGAGAGCATCGATCAGCGACGGCTCATCGACGGCCTCCGCAGCCTCCGCGTGCCGCGGCAGCTGTTCAAGTTTCTCTACCGGCTGCTCGTGGCCCACTGCCACTCGCACACCGACGAGCAGCCCGTCTACCGGATCCCACTGGAGCGGTTCGAGCGCGAACTCGCCCTCTTCCGTCGCGACCAAGACGCCTTCGATCGCGGGCTGGCTCCGCGGTAGCGAGCCGACATGACCGATCTTGATCTGCATACGCTCGTCGTGGGGCGCGAGGCGATGGCGTGTCGGTTCGAGGTGGCGTTCAACGCCGGCGAAGTGCCCGACGCGACGGAGCTGGGGCTCGAGGCGCTCGACCTCGTCGATGAGATCGAGAACCGGTTGAGCGTGTATCGCGACACGAGCGAGCTGGCGCGGCTCAACGCGACGGCCGCGAACGGCTGGCAGCCCGTGTCGCACGACGTGTGTGCGCTGCTCGTGCGGGCGAGGGAGCTTTACGACGCGACCGGCGGGGCGTTCGACATCGCTTCGGGTGCGCTCACGCGGGCCTGGGGGTTTCTCACGCGGCAGGGCCACACGCCGGAGCCGGCTGCGCTCGAGGCGGCCCGCGCGGCGTCAGGCATGCGGTGGGTGGAGGTCGATGCGGTGGGGCGGCGTGTGCGGTTCACGCGGCCGGGCACTGAGCTCAATCCGGGGGCGATCGGCAAGGGATGGGCGATCGACCGGGTCGTGGAGCGGCTCGTTGACCGGGGCGTGCCGAGCGTGCTCGTGCATGGTGGCTCGAGCAGCGTGCGGGCGGTCGGGATCCAGGGGCCGGCAGTGCCGAGCCGCAGCGGCTGGCGGGTCGGCCTGCGGCATCCGCTGCGGCCGGCCCAGCGACTGGCCACGCTCACGCTCGTGAATCAGGCGCTCGGCACGAGTGGCTCGGGCACGCAGTTCTTCATCGACCGGGGCAAACGGCTCGGCCACATCCTCGACCCGCGCACCGGCCGACCCGCGGAGGGGGTGCTCTCGGCGACGGTGATCGCGCCGGCCGCCGCGGATGCCGATGCGTTGGCCACGGCGCTCTACGTGTCGGGCGAGGCCGGGCTCGCGAGAATCGCGCCGGAGGACGGGCCGGTGGCTGCGGTGCTCGTGTTGCCCGGCGCGGCGACGGGCGCCGTGCGGCTGCGGCTGGCCAACATGGCCACAGGCTCGCTCACGCTCGACACGCTCGCCGGCGTCGAAGTCGCCGCGGAACGCGTCGATTGAGCGGGTGGACTGACCGCGGACGCGGGGTCAGGTAGACTTCCCCGACTCTTACCACCGGACATCGCCCCCGCCATCCACTGCATCCATGTTTGACTGGTTCGAGCGGGGTTCCTACCTCGGCATCGTGGTGTTTCTCGCTCTCACCGGCATCGGGCTGCCGATTCCCGAGGAGGTGCCGATCGTGGCCGCCGGCGTGGCCAGCCGGGCCCAGGCGCTGCATTGGTATTACGCCCTGCCGGCCTGCCTCGTGGGGGCGCTGCTCGGCGACAGCCTGATGTATGCCATCGGCCGGTTCTTCGGCGCGAAGGTGCTGAAGGAGCATCCCTGGTGGTCGGGCTTTCTCACGCCCGAGCGGGAGCAGACGATCGAGACGCTGATCAACAAGCACGGCATCAAGGCCTTCTTCGTGGCCCGGTTCCTCGTCGGCCTCCGCAGCCCGTTCTATCTGACGGCCGGCATCCTGCGGGTGAAGTATCGCTGGTTCCTGTTCGCCGACTTCGTCTGCGCGTCGGTGGTGATCGGCGGCTTCTTCGGGCTCGCCTATCTCTTCGGCGACCGCATCACGGGGCTGATCCAGTCGATGGAGCGGGGCTTCACGGTGGTGGCGATCCTGGTGGCGCTGGTGGCCCTGGCCGTGATCGCGTTCTTCTCGTTCCGCAAGCGGCGGATTCGGATGCTTGATCAGGATCCGGACGCGCTCTTCGAGAACCGCGAGATCCTGCTCGGCCCCGCCGCCGACCGGATCGCCGACGCCGTGAATCTCGGGGACGTGAACAGCGACGATGAAGGCACGTAGAACTACGACGCCGGCGCGAGCGTCGCGAGATCCATGCCGAGCCGCTTGAGCTTCTTGTAGAGCGTGGTGCGGTTGATGCCGAGGGCCTTCGCCGCGGCGTCGCGGCGCCAGCCCGACTTTTCCAGCGCGTCGATGATCAGCTGCCGCTCCGGCGCCGCCAGCGCACGCTTGAGCGGAGCGGCTTCGGTGCAGACCGCCCGACCGTGGGCGGCAGCCACCGACGGTGGCAGATCGACGAGTTCCACGAGCGGCCCACGGCCGAGAAACACCCCTCGGCTCACCGCATGCTCGAGTTCGCGGACGTTGCCGGGCCACGCGTGCTGCGCCAGGGCCTCGGCCGCTTCGACCGTGAAGCCCGTGACGAGGCGGCCCGCCTGCGCCGCGGCACGGGCGAGGAAGTGGGCGGCGAGCGCCGGGATGTCGCTCGTGCGGTCGCGAAGCGGCGGCATCTCGAGCGTGACCACGTTGATCCGCCAGAAGAGGTCTTCCCGAAACCGGCCGGCGGCGACGAGCTGCCCGAGGTCGTCGTTGGTCGCCAGCACGATGCGGGCATCGACCGAGTGCGTGTGTGAGCCACCCACCGGCTCGAACTCCATCTGCTGGAGGACCCGCAGGAGCTTGACCTGCAGGGCCGGCGAGGCGGTGGCGATCTCATCGAGGAAGAGCGTGCCGCCGTCGGCCTGGAGGAAGCGGCCGCTGCGGTCGCTCATGGCGCCCGTGAACGCGCCGGCCACGTGACCGAACAACTCGCTTTCCAGGAGTGTTTCACTCAAGCTGCCGCAGGCCACCTCGACGAATCGGCCGGTGCGGCCGCTGCGGTCGTGGATCCGCCGTGCGAGGAGCGACTTGCCGGTGCCGCTCTCGCCCGTGACGAGCACCGTGGCGGGGGTGCCGGCGATGCGATCGACCACATCGAGCACGCGGTGGATCGATGGATGAGCGCCGAGGACGGGGCAGGTCGTGATGGCGGCCGCCCGGGCGGCGGCGGCGGCGAGGGCGGCGGCGAGGGCGGTGAGCATGTCGGCATCCGCGGCCGGCTGTGGCACGAGCGCGTCGGGCCGCAGGGGGGCGAGCGTGGACGGGAGGTCGGCCCCGGGGATGACGAGGGCGACGAGGGCGGCGGCGGCGTTCGCGGCTCGGACGGCCTGTGCAACATGCACCGCGCCGGCGTCGGGTAGGGTGGCATCGACGATGCAGACGTCGCAGGGGCCGCGGCCGAGCGTCTGCAGGGCTTCCGTGACGCTTCCGGCCGCTGACGCATGGTGGCCGAGGCTGCACAGCCACTGGGCGAGCCCCGAGGCCGAACGGCGGTCGTCATCGACGACGAGGATGCGTCCGGTGGAAGGGGGAGACGACGCGAGACGAGGGCCGACGGGCATGGTGCGTTTCCTGGGGCACACATGCATAGGTCGCAGGAAGGCGACGTCAAAGTCGCCGCAGGGCGACAGGGTTGCCAATTCGGTACCCTCGGCGCGGTGCAACCGGCATGACCGGCAGAGGTAGGCCCGTCGCTCCGTGATGGGCCTACGGAGCCGGCAGCAGCAGGTCCGCCTCGACGGGGAAGTGGTCGGAGCCGACGTCCGGGCCGATCGTGCGGCGGACCACCGTCGCGCTCGGCGGGGCGAAGATGTGGTCGATCGGAATCCGCACGAACGGTCTGCGGGCGTTCCAGCTCGGCTGCACGCCGCGGCCGAGGGCCGTGTCGCGGAGGCCGCTGCCGGCGACGAACGCGCGGAAGCCCGCCGACCAGGGCGTGGCGTTGAAGTCCCCGGCCACGATGCAGGGCACGGGCGAGCGGGAGGCCGCCGCAGCGGTGGCATGCAGGCTGCGGACGAGCATCTGGCTGCTCGTGCGGCTGTAGGGGGGATAGGGGTGCGTGGCGATGCAGCGGAAGCGGCCTGCCGGCCGGTCGATGTCGGCCACAATGCTCGGATAGCCCGTGTCGCCAAAATCGACGATCTGTGGATCGACGAGCGGCCAGCGCGAGAGCAGGGCGATGCCGAAGTTGTCGAGCCGCGGCTCGATGCGGCGGTGGGGGTAGATGTCGGCTAGTGTCTCGAGGGCCTGCCCCCACTCCGGGCTGACCTCGAGCACAGCGACCACGTCGGCGGAGCGGCGGCGGAGGTAGTCGAGCGTCGGGGCGGTGTCCTCATTGAACCGCAGCACGTTGAGCGAGATCAGCGACACGGCCTCGGCTGTCGCGCCCGCCGCTGGTGCCGCAGGCTGCGCGGCCGGAAGCCAGTAGGGCAGCATCGTCCAGGCATTCATGGCGAGGGCCGCGGCCAGCGTGGTGCGGGTGGCGGTGCCAGCGCGGCGCATGACCGCGACGGCGAGGCCGACCGCGGCGGCGAACAGGTAGTACCAGCGAAAGTGGCTCACGAGATCGAGCCCCCAATGCCAGCCGCCACAGAAGCCCCCGAGCGTGGCGGTCAGCAGCGGCAGAGCCCAGCCGAGCAGCAGCCACGGAAACGGCTGCCTCGGAGCGTCCTCGGCAGCGGGCGGCGCGGCTGGATGGGATGTCGGATCGTGCATGGTCACACCGGCGCCACGGCGGCCACTCGACCCGCGGTCAGCGCCCAGACGAGCACCGCGGCGAGGCCGATGCGGTAGAGAACAAAGGGCCAGAGCGTGTGGCTCGTGAGCACGTTCAGGAGCCAGCGGATCGAGGCGTAGCCGACCACGGCCGCGCAGAGCGTGCCAACCGCCGCCATCGTCATCGCTTCCGTCGAACCGAAGATTTCGGCCCGTTGCTGCCAGGCTTCGAGCAGGCCGGCGGCGCCGATCGCCGGCAGCGACAGGAGGAACGAGAATCGGGCCGCCGTGCGGCGGTCGAGTCCGGTGAGCATGCCCGACGAGATCGTGACGCCGCTCCGCGACGTGCCCGGCACGAGGGCGAACATCTGCGCGAGGCCCATCGTGAGGCCGTCGCGGAAGGTCATCCGCTCGAGGCCGTCGCGACCCATGCGGCCGCGCCGGGCCGTGACCAGTTCGGCCACCGCCATGATCGCCGTGGCGGCGAGAAGCGCCGCCGCGACGACCTCCAGCCGCCGCGCCTCGCCGCGGATCAGATGTCGGGCCCCGAAGCCGACGGCCACGATCGGCAGCGTGCCGAGAACGATCATCACCGCCGCGCGGGATTCGGGCGTGGCCAGCGGCCGGCCCGAGCGGAGGCCGGCGAGGAAGCCCAGGACGAGGCTCGCGATGTCGCGGCGGAGGGCCACGATCGCGGCCGCGAGCGTGCCGCACTGGATCACGGCGGAGTAGGCCGCGCCGGGGTCGGCCCAGCCGAACAGGGCCGGCACGATGCGGAGGTGGGCCGTGCTCGAAATCGGCAGGAACTCGGTCAGCCCCTGCACCACGCCCAGCACGACGGCTTCGAGGATCGTCATGCAGAGCATGGTACCGACCGGAGGGCTTTTATTGCGGGGGGCGGTCGGGCATACTTCGGGGCTCCCAAACCACCGTATCAGGAGATTTTCGCCGGATGTTCCGCAACCTTAGCACCGTCGGCCTGCCACTTTCCGGTCGTCCCAGCGAACTGATCGAGCTCGCCCTCTCGTTCGGCTTCGACGGCATGGACATCGACATCATCGACTTTCAGCAGCAGGCCGAGGTCTACGGCGTGGCCCACGCGAGGCGGCTGATGGTGAGCGCCCGGCTCAAGAGCGGCATGTTCCAGCTGCCGGTGCACCTCACGGCCGACGACGCCACGTTCGCCGAGGATCTGAAGGCTCTGCCCGCGCGGCTCGAGCTCGCCGAGGCCACCGAGGCCTTCCGCGCCGTCGCCACGCTCGCCCCGGCCTCCGACGAGCATTCGTTCAAGGACTTCTTCGAGCTGCATCGCACGCGGCTGCACGAGATCGGCGATCTGCTCGCTCCCCGCGGCATCATGCTCGGCCTGACGATCCAGCCCGAGGCCGAGGCTCGCGAAGGCAAGGCGTTTCAGTTCATCCACACCTACGAAGGCCTGATCGGCCTCGTGGCGGTGGCCCACGAGCGGGTCGGTGCCGTCGTCGATGCCTGGGCGTTGCACGTCACCGGCGAGTCGCCCGACGTGATCGCGAAGATTCCGGCCGGCAAGCTCGTCGAGGTGCGGCTCTCCGACGCGCCGCGCGAGACGCCCGGGGCGAGCCTCACGCATCAGCAGCGGCTGATGCCGGGCGAGACCGGCGCGATCAATGCCGCGGCCATCCTGTCGCAGGCCAATGCGGCGGGCTTCGAAGGCCCGGTCACGCCGTGGGCCGACCGCTCCACGCTCGCCGGCCGCGGCCGCGAGAAGATCGTGAAGCTCGCGGGCGATCGCCTGGAGCAAATCTGGAAGGACGCCGGCCTACCGATCCTGCCGCGGTGGTTCACGCCGGTGGCCCGCGATCAGTTCGGTCGGCCGATCGGCGAAGAGGCCTTCGTCGGCGCCGAGTGACGCCCGTAGGCTCGTTGCTCCGCAACGGGCTAGCCCGTCACGGAGTGACGGGCCTACGAGAGAGTGACTGGGCAACGGGCGTTGCGATCGCGCGGATCGCCTCGACGAGCATCACGGCCGCGAGCGCGAGCAGCACGACGCCCGCCCACGGCACTGGATCGGCGGGCAGGGCGAATCCGGACGGCGTGCGGAACTTCGGCAGCGTCATCGCGGCCAAGGCCCAGGTGCTCATCACATACATGAATGCCGTGGGGACGCCCGTGACGAACCACACCCAGGCGGCTCGCCGCGTCCGCCAGAGCCAGACCGTCACCCCCAGGAGCGTCAGGGCGGCGAGCAGCTGGTTGCTCGCCCCGAACAGGCTCCAGAACATCTTCCAGGCGGGCACGGGCACGCCGTTGCCGTCGAACTGCGGGCGGAGCAGGAAGATGAGCGGCACCGCCGCCGTGAGCGACGTGCCGAGCCAGCCGCCGGCGCGGCCCGTGAGGCCGGTCAGCTCCTGGATGATGTAGCGGCCGAGCCGGGTGCAGACGTCGAGCGTGTCGTAGACGAACGTGGTGAAGGCCATGAGGGCGAACGACACGCCCACGGCCGCCGGCACGCCGAGGATCTCGAGGAACCGGCCCATGCCGAGGGCATAGACGAAGTTCGGCGGCTGGCCGGCCCGCGGGTCGTCGCCGGCGAGCACCATCACGCAGCACAGGCTCACCACGGCCACCATGCCCTCGAGCAGCATCGTGCCATAGCCGATGGGGCGGGCGTCGGTCTCGCGGCGCAATTGTTTGCTCGTGGTGCCAGAGGCGATCAGCGAATGGAACCCGGAGCAGGCGCCGCAGGCGATCGTGATGAACAGCATCGGAAAGAGATCGCCGGCCCGCTGCGTCTGCCAGGCCGTGAAGGCGGGATAGCGGATCATCGCGTCGCCGGCCACGAGCCGGTCGCTCACGACGAGGCCGACGGCAGCCCCCGCGAGGGCCACGTAGAGGAAGCAGCCGCCCAGATGGCCGCGGGGCTGCAGGAGCAGCCACATCGGCACCATCGCCGCGACGAGGCAGTAGCCGAGCAGGAGCACGCCCCAGATCTTCTGGGCGGTGGCCTCGGTGGTGCCGAGGGCCGCGCCGAGGTCCAACGGAATCCGCTGTCCGCCCCAGATGGCGAGGCCCACGAGTGGCAGGAAGATCACCGTGGCCAGCCAGAGCGGCATCCGGGCATATCGCATGCAGAGGCCCATGATGAGCGGTAGCACGAGGTAGAGCAGGCTCGACGTGGCGATGCCGCCGCCTGACACCGTCTCGCCGTTCTCGAGGGTCTGGCGACCGATGAAGCTCGAGGCCGTGATGTCGGTGAAGGCGACGATGATGTAGACGAGCGCGATCCAGACGAAGGCGAGGAAGAGCACGTAGCTGCGGTGGCTCATGTGGTCGCGGACGACCTCGGCGATCGAGCGGGCCTTGTGGCGGATCGAGGCGACGACCGCCGCGAAGTCGTGCACCCCGCCAATGAAGATGCTGCCCAGAAGGATCCAGAGCAGGGCCGGCAGCCAGCCGAATGCCACGCCCGCGAGGATCGGCCCCACGATCGGGCCGGCCGCCGCGATCGCGGAGAAGTGCTGGCCGAGGAGAAGCTGCGGCGGGATCGGGGCGTAGTCGACGTCGTCACGCAGTTCGACGGCCGGCGTGGGGACGGCGGGATCGAGTTGGAAGAGCCGGGCCAGGAGGCGACCGTAGGTCAGGTAGGCCACGGTCAGGGCCAGGGCAGCGGGCACGAGGACGGTGAGCAGGCTCATCACGGGGTTCCGGGCGGTTTTCGGGGGGGCGGCGGCCCGAGGGTTTCCCACGGCAGCCCGAACGTGTACATCATGCCGGTTCCGCCGGGGGCCGTCGATCCGACCGGCCCGGCGGAAGCGAGACGCCAGGAGGGAAGAGATGTCAGCAGGGACCGTCGAGAACCTCGTGATCATCGGCAGCGGGCCAGCCGGCTGGTCGGCCGCCACCTACGCGGCCCGGGCCCAGCTCCAGCCGCTCGTCTACGAGGGGGCGATCAGCGAGAAAAACCGGATGGCGGGCACGCTGCCCCTGGGCCAGCTCGCGCTGACGAGCGAGGTCGAGAACTACGCCGGCTTCCCCCACGGCAACCTTGGCGGCTTCCTCGACTCCGCGCTGCCGAAGGAGCGGCGGATGATGATGGCCCCGCACGAGGGGCAGGGCGTGACCGGCCCCGAACTCATGGAGCTGATGCGGCAGCAGGCCCTCAACTTCGGCACGCGGATCATCACCGACGACATCCTGAAGGTCGATTTCTCGAAGCGACCGTTCACGCTCTTCCCGTCCGAAGGGGGCGAGGTGAAGGCGAAGTGCGTGATCGTGGCCACCGGGGCGAGCGCCAACTGGCTCGGTCTGCCGAGTGAGGAGCGGTTCAAGAATCGGGGCGTGAGCGCCTGCGCCGTGTGCGACGGGGCGCTGCCGCGGTTTCGCAACAAGCCGCTGGTGGTGGTGGGGGGCGGCGATTCGGCCGTCGAAGAGGCGACGTACCTCGCGAAGTTCGCGAGCACCGTGCATCTCGTGCATCGCCGCGACGCGCTCCGCGCGAGCAAGATCATGGCCCAGCGGGCCTTCGACGACCCGAAGATCAGGATCCACTTCAACACGGCCCTGGCCGAGGTGCTCGGCGACGACGCCAACGGCGTGACGGGCGTCCGGCTGGAGAACACGACTGCGCCGGGCACCGCCGCCACGCTCGACGTGGCGGGCGTGTTCCTTGCGATCGGCCACACCCCCAACACCTCGTTTCTCGACGGCCAGCTGGAGCTGACGCCGAAGAAGTACATCGTGTGGAAGAAGCATTTCCGCACGGAGACGAGCGTGGAGGGCGTGTTCGCGGCGGGCGACGTGGCCGACGACTACTACCGGCAGGCCATCTCGGCGGCGGGCACCGGCTGCATGTCGGCGCTCGACGCGGAGCGCTGGCTGGCACACGGCCATGGCTGACGCCGACGTTCGTTCATGGGGAGAATGGCCGGCCGGGCGGGTGCTCGTGCAGGCGGCCACCTACAACGAGCGGGAGAACGTGCTCGGCCTGATCGACGCGGTGCTCGGCGTGTCGCCGGAGCTGCAGTTCCTGATCATCGACGACGACTCGCCCGACGGCACGGGGCGATTGGCCCTCGAACGGGCGGAGCGGGAGCCGCGGCTGCACGTGCTCGTGCGGAAGGGGCGGCGCGGGCTCGGCAGCGCGATCGTGGAAGGCTTCGCCGAGGCCCGGGCCCATGGGTTCGAGGTGGGCCTGAACATGGACGCCGACTTCAGCCACGATTCCGCCGACATCCCGCGACTGCTGGCAGCGCTCGACACCGCTGGCAGCCGCCCCGTGGACGTGGCGATCGGCTCGCGGCGGGTGCGCGGCGGGAAGACCGTGGGCTGGCCGCTCAAGCGACACGTGGCCAGTTGGCTCGTGAGCTTCTTCACGCGCTGGGTGCTCTGGGTGCCTGTGCGCGATGCAACAGGCGGCTTTCGAGCCGTGCGGCTCGCGGTGTTCGACCGCGTGTCGGGGCCGTTCGCGCGGGGCTATGCCTTCCAGGAGGATTTTCTGTGGCAGGTGCACCGGGCCGGCGGCCGGTTCGTGGAGGTGCCGATCACGTTCACCGATCGCACGCACGGCGCGAGCAAGGCGGATTTCGCGGAAGCGAAGCGGAGCATCGGCGAGTTGCTGCGGCTCGCGGTGCGGACGTGGTTCCGGGCGTAACCCGCATTCCGCAGATTACCAATCTGCGATTACAGGGTTTGGATGCCAGTCCCCTTGTAGGTGCAGGCTGGCAGTCTGCACACGGTCGCTGACCGCAGATTACCAATCTGCGATTACAGGGTTTGGATGCCAGTCCCCCTGTAGGTGCAGACTGGCAGTCTGCACACGGTCGCTACCGGAGCGCCGGCCCGAGCGTGGGGGATTGCGGCAGCTTCATCTCGAGCGGCGGCAACGCCGACTGCGGCGGAGCCGCCGGCCCCGGCGGTGCCTGCGCGGGCTGCCCCGCCGATGGATCGGCCTTCTCGCCCAAGGCCACGGCGAGGCTCTCCTTCGCGTCCTTGAGATTCGGCGCGAGCTCCAACGCCCGGCGGAACTGCACGATCGCCTCGTCCTTCTTGCCCTGCTTGTAGAGCGCGACGCCGTAGTTGTTGATCAGTGCCGGATTGTTCGGCTCCTTGTCGATCAGTTCCTTGTATTTGGCCGCCGCCTCGCCGAACCGTCCGGAGGCCGCGAGGGCGTTGGCGAGATTCACATGGATCGCCGGCACGTGCGGCGTGACGCGACAGGCCTCGGCGAACTGCTCGATGGCCGCGTCCATCTCCCGCCGCGCGGTCGCCGGATCGCCCCGCTGGGCGAACATCTGGGCCCGGGCCGAGAGAGTGGTGCCGAGGTTGTTGTGCGTCTCGCCGAGATCGGGGCGCAGCCGCGTGGAGTTCTGGAAGTGGAAGTGGGCTCCCTCCACGTCGCCACGGGCGAACTTCTTCGCGCCGAGCCGGTTGTGGGCCTGCCAGGCATCGAAGTTGTGCTTGAGCGTATGGGTCCAGAGGGCGTCCTCGTTGACCCAGGCGCCCGCGTAACGGAAGGCGAGGAATGTGAGGGCCGCCAGCACCACGGCCGTGCCCGCCACGAGCAACGGCCGCTCGTTTTCGACCGTCCGCTCGTACCAGGTGGCCACGCCGGCCGCCACGAGGCCGACGATGCCGATCATCGGCAGGTAGATGAAATGATCGGCCGCCCAGGTGATCCGCATGTAGGAGATCGTGACGAAGCCGAGCACCGGCGCCACCATGAGGAGGAAGAAGCCGAAGCCGAAGATCGCATGGCGGCCCCAGGTGGCCCGGTTCTGCCAGAACCACCAGCCGATGCCGGCGATGATCGGCCAGGGGAGGAACTGCCAGATCTTGGGTGGATCGACCTCCCACTTCGTGTAGATCGGCAGCAGCGTGAGGGGCCAGAAGATGAGCTTCAGGTAGAAGAGCACCGACATGCCCGAGCTCGCGAGCCGGGAGTCGAGGCCGCCGACGAGGATCGTCTCCTGGCCGATGGCCCGGCCGTGCTGGTAGTAGATCGTGATCACGCCCAGGATGAACGAGATCAGGAAGAACGGAGCCGTGCGGACGGCATCCACGATCGTCACGGTGCCCCGCTTCCACCAGACGTAGAGCAGGATCGCTACCGGCATCATCACGACCGAGGTCTTGGCGAACATCGCCAGCAGAAACATCGCGATCGAGATCAGGTAGTGGCGTGTGGCGGACGGCGAGTCGGCCCCGTCGAGGGTGGCCTTGTCGTCGAACTTCACGTAGTGGATCGCCGACAGCAAAAAGAGCGGCAGCGAGAGGGTGTTCTTCAGTTCCGACACCCAGGCCACCGACTCCACGCACACCGGATGCACGGCGAAGATCGCCGCACCGAGCCAGGCACCCGGAAGATTCATTACGTGGAAGAGCCGCCAGAGCAGGATCGCCCCCGCGAGGTGGAGCAGCACCGTCGTGAGGTGATAGCCCGTCGGCCACATCTGGAAGAGGGGCCATTGGAGCCACAGGGCGGTGTAGCTCAACGGGAAGTAGTCGGCGCCATCGGGGTTGAACCAGAGCTTGGCGAGCGTGCCGATGTGATCAGGGGGCACGTTGGGATCGGGCGAGACCCGGTGCTGGACCGTGAGGTTGGCCGTGAGCAGCTGGTCATCGTCCCAGAGCCAGTCGGCCGGGAAGAATGAGTGGTAGACCGGCGAGTAGATCCAGAGCACCGCGAGCACGATGATCGCCAGGTGCAGCAGGAAGTCCTGCCAGCGGGCGGCCCGGCCAGCAGGGGGCGGCGCGTCGCCCGAGGTCACGGTGGTGGCGGCGTCGTTCGGGCCGCGTGAGATTCCGCGGTCGGCATCGCGGCGGTGCCGGGGCGGGCGTCGGATGGTTCCCATGCGGCGGATTGTAACCCCCTGCTGCGGCGGCGGAACAAGCAGGCGTCAGCGGCGGGCGGCACGGCGTTCCTGGAGTTGGAGGAGGTCGTCGGCGAATGACCGCTCCATCGCCAACGCCGCCACGCGGGCGTCCGGGTCAACCAGCCGGGCATCGACCTCGAGCGCCCGATCGAGGGCCGCATCGGCGTCGGCGGTGCGGCCTTGGGCGTCGAGGATCAGGGCGAGCGCGGCCCAGGCATCCCCCCGCGTCTCGTCGCAGAGCCGGATGGCCTTGCGGATCGCTCGCTCTGCCTCGGGCAGCAGGCCCGCCTCCCGGAGGGCCTCGCCGAGGCCCGAGGCGGCCGTATAGGCCATGGGGTTCTTGCGGAACGTGTCGTCCCAGAGGGCGAGCGACGAGGCCCAGACCCGTTGCCGCTCCGTGGTGGCCAGGCCGAGGAGCATGGCGGCGGCAAGGCCTGCCATGAGCATTCGTTCCCGCAGCCGGGGTCGGCCCGCGAGCCAGGGGCCGTCGAAGCAGAGGCCGACGGCGAGGGCCAGGCCAGCCAGTGGCAGGTAGAGGTAGCGGTCGGCGGCCGCCCGGTAGATCGGCACGAGGTTGGAGACCGGGAGCAGCGGCACGACGACGAGGGCTGCCGCGAGGGCCATCCGCCGGTCGCTGCGGACCGCCAGCACGGCCGCGGCCGCGAGTGCAGCGACGACGACGAGGGCGACCGGAAGCGGCACGTGCCGCACCGAGTAGAGGCCGTAGTCGGCGCAGAGGTTCACCGGCAGCAGGATGAGCTGGGCGTAAAGGGCGAGGATGCGCGGCTCGATGGCGAGCGCCGTCCAGAGCGAGCCGCCGGGATACTGCGGCCGCATTTCGAAGATGCGCGAGGGGGACGACTCGAGCAGGAAGCGGGCCACGAGGAAGAGGATCACGACGATCTTCCCACCGCCGATCGCCACGGGCCAGAACGAGCCTCGTTCGCCGCGGCGGAAGAGCAGCCAGTAGAGGCCGATGACGGCCGGCGCGGCGATGCCCGACTCCTTGCTGGCGATCGCCAGCAGGCTGCAGGCCACGCAGCCCAGGGCTCGCCATGGGTCGCGACCGGTCTGTGGTGCGTGGCCCATCGCAATGAGCAGCCCCGCGAGCGTAAAGAAGGCCACGAGCAGGTCTTCTCGGAACGTCGGTTCGCACACGGCCTCGGTCACGAGCGGATGCACGGCGAAGAGCAGCGGCGGCAGCAGTGAGGCCGCCGTCGTCGCATCCCGTAGGCCCGTCACTCCGTGACGGGCAGCCCGTTGCGGAGCAACGGGCCTACTGGCCACCAATCCCCGCAACACCCCCCACAGCATCACCACGTTCGCCGCATGCAGCACCACGCTCGTGAGGTGATACCCAAACGGCTCCTTGCCCCACACGGCCGCGTCGAGCATGAGCGACGCCAGGTGCACGGGCCGATTGAAGTCGAGCACGTCCTGCGAGAGAACGCCAAAGCTCAGCACCGGCCACCAGTTCCGCGGGTCGTGCAGAAACGGGTCGGTGAGGATTTGGAGCCGGGCGTCATAGACGAAGCCCGCCGAGAGCGTCGGGGCGAAGACGAGCAGCGTGATGCCCGCGAGGATCGCCGCCTGCTGCCACGGCCGCTGGCTCACGGCTCGCGCCCCGTGGCGTGCGAATCGGACGCCGAGAGGCGGATGCGATCCACGATCGTCGTCGTCGAGGCATCGGGCACGAAGAGCGGCGTCACCACGCGGCCGCCGCGACTACGCACGATGTCGCCGCCGACGATGTCGTTCGCGGCGTAGTCGGCCCCCTTCACGAGCACGTCGGGCTGCACGAGCGTGATGAGTTCCAGGGGCGTGTCGGCGTCGAATTCACACACCCAGGCCACGGCCGAGAGCCCAGCCAGCACCGCCTGTCGTTCGCTGGACGGCACGAACGGCCGGGGTGCGCCCTTCAAGCGGGTGACGGAGGCATCGGAGTTGACGCCCACCACGAGCAGGTCGCACTCGCGGGCGGCGGCCTCGAGCAGGGCCACGTGGCCGTGGTGGAGGATGTCGAAGCAGCCGTTGGTGAACCCGATCCGCTTGCCCACTGCGCGGGCGCGGTTGATCTCCTGCTGGAGTTCGGCCGGGCTCACGACCTTGCGGTGAGAGATCGCGGTCTGCTGTTCAATTGCGGCCAGCATTTCATCCCAGGTGATCCGCGCCGTGCCGACGCGGGCCACCTGCAGGCCGGCCGCGGCATTGGCGAGGAAGCAGGCGGCGCTCAAGTCGAAGCCACGGCCGAGGGCCACGGCGAGCGTGGCGACGGCGGAGTCGCCGGCCCCGGTCACGTCGTACACCTGCCGGGCCTGCGTGGGGATCACGGCCGATCCATCGGCGGCGACGACCACCATGCCCTGTTCGCCGAGCGTGACCACGACGGCATCGATGCCGTGATCCCGCCTCAGGATCTGGCCGGCGCGGACGGCATCGTCGGGGCCGCGGATCGGAAAGCCGACGACGGCCATCGTCTCGGCACGATTCGGCGTGAGCACTGTCGCCCCGGCGTAGCGGCTGAAGTCGTGCCCCTTGGGATCGACGATCACGGGGATGCCGCGGCCGCGAGCCGCCTCGATCACGCCACGGCAGACGGCGCCGTCGCACACGCCCTTGGCGTAGTCGGAGATCACGGCCACGTCGGCCTCTGCGATGTGTTCACGCACCAAGGCCACGACGCGGTCGCGGGCAGCGGCGTCGATGAGCGTCGATTCCTCGTCGAACCGGGCGATCTGGTTGTGGCCGGCGAGGAGCCGCGTTTTGACGGTCGTGGGCGTGGATGCGGAGGGCACGAGTCCGGTGCCAGCGACGCCGTCGGCCTCGAGGGCGGCGGCGAGCAGGCGGCCGGCGTCATCGGCCCCCACGGCCGCGAGGAGCGTGGGCCTGCCCCCCATGGCCGACATGTTGACGGCCACATTGCCGGCGCCCCCTGGGCGGTTGAACGACCGCTGCACGTGGAGCACGGGCACGGGGGCCTCCGGTGAGATCCGCTCGACGGCGCCGACGAGATACCGGTCGAGCATCACGTCGCCCACGAGCAGAACGTGCGGCGAGTGGCGCAGTGCCCCGGCGGTGAGTCTGTCGGACGGCCCGATCATCGTGGCGGCTCGTGGGGGCGCGGGGAAGCCGTGGGCAGGTCGCGTTCCACGAGATCGCAGACGAGATGCCAGGCGACGAGGTGGGCCTCCTGGATGCGGGGCGTGCTCGTCGAGGGAGCGCGGAGGCATTCGTCGCAGAGGGCGGCGATCGCATGGCCCTCCGTGCCGGTGAAGCCGATCGTGGTGGCCCCGATTTCGCGGGCGGCGGTCAGTGCCGCGAGCACGTTGGCCGACCGGCCGCTCGTGCTGATGCCGACGACGCAGTCCTGTGGGCGGACGTGGGCCCGCACCTGGCGGGCGAAGACCTGGGAGAAGTCGTAGTCGTTGGCGATCGCGGTCAGGATGGACGTGTTGCACGTGAGAGCCACGGCCGGCAGCGGCCGGCGTTCCCGGAGGAACCGCCCCACGAACTCGGCGGCCACATGCTGGGCATCGGCCGCGCTGCCCCCGTTGCCGCAGAGGTAGATCGTGCCGCCGCCGTCGAGGCAGGCCGTGAGCCGGGCCGCGATCGCGAGGAGCGTGCCCTGGTGTTCCGCGAGGGCCGACACCGCTGCCACGCTTTCGGCGAGGGAGGCGTGCAGGCGGGCGGTATGCTGCGTGGGGGCATTCATGCGCTAGAGTATGCCCCAGGGGCCCAGGTTCGTCAGGATCGGCCTCGGGCTCGGCCCGC
>Ga0315906_10002831_pt1 | contig 23599 bp, 13 predicted proteins | sample LakEriMetagenome_4_FD_203526 | JGI IMG/M metagenome (GOLD analysis project Ga0315906, IMG submission 203526) | Freshwater fungal communities from buoy surface, Lake Erie, Ohio, United States - Buoy 2 MA122 | ecosystem: Environmental > Aquatic > Freshwater > Lake > Lake biofilm | place: USA...
AGAAATTCGAGATACTTTTCTACGCGGGCCAGGGCATCGTGCTGGACCTGCGTCACTTCCCCTGAACGCAGGGGGGAACCATCGTTGGCAGATCGCCGACGATGGTTCACGAGGTGGCTGTGCAAAATTGGATCGAGACTCGTGCCGGGACTCATCGAATCTCACACGCTCGAGCACCAGGAGGGGACATCATCCATGAATGCAGTGCCAAACTTCCAGTGATTGACGTTACCCCAGCGGTCGACAGGAAGCCAGCCCCTTTCGAGAGGTTCCGTGAAAGGGAACAGCTGAAAACTATCACATCCCCGCCAAACAGACCTCTCCGCAGTGAGAGGCCGCCCAGGATCATTCGTTCTTCGCGCGGCGGATGGTCCCTCATCCCACGGGATCCCCCCGCGTTCTCAGGTATGTTCCCACTGATCGATCTGTTCGCGGATCGAGGCGAATGAGATCGGGATTTGGGCGAGGGCGGTGGGGTTGCTTTCGAAGGGGACCGGAGCGTGCAGTTCGCCTTCGACCACCTGCACTTCCTCACCCAGTTCCTGCATCCAGGGCTGGATGTCGGTGGGGGAGCCGGAGGAGGTTGAGAGATACTCCTCGGCCAGGATTTCCAGCCGGGGGAAACTCTCCTGCTTGGCTCCCTCGCGGACCTCGATCATCGCCGGCCGCACGAGCGCCAGAATCGAATCGAGGACCAGCGGCTTGATGAACCGCTCGTTGAGTCGGTCGGTCACACTGGGAAGCCGCATGCCGTGCGTTTTTTCGAGCCGCTTGAGCTTGGTCAGGAAGCTGCGGGCCATCGGCCCCGTCTTGCGGCCCAGGTACTTCTGCCACTCGGTGGCGAGACTCGCCCGCCCGGCCCGTGAGAGCACGTCGTGGGCAATCTGGATCGGGGCGAGGTTCCAGTCCTGCCGGTCGTAGTCGGCCTCGAGCCGCTCGAAATCGAGCAGGCAATGCAGCTGCTCGCCGTAATCGGAGTGGGTCGTCGTCGAGTTGTATTCCAGAAACCGGTCGAACTTCTCGACCACCGACCGCAGAATGATCTCGAGGGTATCGGCCGCCGACTCGCGCGACATCACATAGTCGATATCGTTGAGCAGGCGGATCGGGTGCAGCGGATCGGCGTTTTCTTCGAGGTAGTCGAGATAGGCGGCCGCTCCGCGCTGGACGATGCCCCGCAGGTTGCCAATCGACAGCATGCGGGGATGGAACAGGTCGGCCCCGTAGTTCTTGATGAACGTCTTGATCTCGCGCCACAGGTGGCGGTCGTTCATCGCCTCGATGGTACTGAGCCGCATGGTCGAACTGTGTTTCAGCCAGAGCCGCATCGACAGTTCGGTGATGCCATGGAACAGCTCGAGGGTTTTCTTGTCGGTGTTGTCGGGCCGGCGCCAGGCGCGGGAGGCGTCGAGCACCACCTCGAGCGAGGCGTGCACCGAGGTCTCGAGCAGGCGGTCGAACTCGGTAATCGACATCCCCTGCGGGGGGTTGGCCCGCTCCATGTTGTACGCGGTCCGCAACACCTGCCACCCTTCGCGGAACAGCCCCAACTGGGGCAATCGCCGCAGCAGCAAGCGCAGCAGCCCCTGCAGGTTGCGGGCCGCGAGAATCTCGCGCACTTTCCCCCCCCGGTCGAGGGGGACGTACAACAGCGGCAAGCGCGACAGCTGCTTCAGCAGGGGCATCAACTGGGCCTGCACCGCCTCGGGAGACTTCGATTCGAGCGCCTGCATGAGCCGCTGGACGCGCTCTTCGAGCCCGGTTCCCGCCGCCGGCACATCACTTGCCGGCGGTGCGTCGCGCAGCAGCGTCCGCAGAATGCGGCCATTCTCCTGCAGCCCCACCACCACCCCAATCGAGTTGTTCAGCACGCTGAACTTCAGGTGCAGCTCTCGGTCGAACTCAGCGAGCGAATCGGGGTCGCCCCCCGGGACCTGGGGCTGCCACTCATTGAGCCGTTCGACCAGAGCCACCAGCCCGCGGATCAACTCTTCGTTTCGTTCGCTCCAGACCTGTACCACCGCCCGGCGTTCGGCCAGTTGCTCGGGATGATTTTTCAAACCCCACTCGGCAGCCAGCCGCCAGCCATTCGAGAGGGAGACCAGAAACCGCAGCCGCTGTTCGAGAGGCCCGGCCAACTGGTCGAGATCGGTGTCGATGTGCGAGATCGATTCGTCGAGGGTGTCTCCCTGGTGCCCGTCATTGGCACTGTCGCGGAAGACCACGTTCTCGTACGCCGCCCCAAACAGCGGATTCTCTTCTTCCTCCGATTCCTCGGGGAGTTCGAACGGATCGAAGGGCTCGGCCGGTTCCTGAATGGTCCGGCGTTCTTCGGGAGGCAAGCCACCGGCCAGCTTGAGGTTGACCTTCCCCTCCCCCAGGATGCGGGGAGGCTGGGTCCATTCGCCCCCATTGACCTCGACCCGCTCGAAGAAGGTGCGCAGGCGATCCCAGTTTTTGGGATCGGTCGCCGGGCCTCCCTGCGGTTCGGTCGTGGTCATCCGCACCCAGTTCTGCAACAGGGGCCAGTAGGCGTAGACCCCCGCCTCGAGCGGGACCGTCTCCCCCTGACTGAGCCACTGGATCAGCAGGTTCATCGAGGCGACGGTGTCGCGTTTCCGCAGCAGCAGTTCGATGACGGTCGCACAGGCCCGGGCCGAGTCGAGCGTTTCGACGTGCTTCTTCCAGAAGGCGAGGTCCCCCGCCCCCTCTCCCGCCGCCCGCCACGCCAACAGCACCTCGCCCACCCGCCGGGCCGAATCGCACGAGATCTCGCCCAGCACCGGCTGCAGATCGGCGACCGCCGTGGAGGCGAATTGATCCCACCAGGTGGCAAGGGTGTGGAACCGGCGGTGCAGATCAGCCACCAGTTCGGCCTGACCAGCCGCCGCCGCCTCGCACTCCACCCGGCTGTAGGCGTTGAAGATCTGATCCATCATCGCCAGCAAGCGGTCGATGCGGGGATCGGGAACCGCATCTTCCCGCGAGGCGAACAGGGGGAAATGTCCCTGAAAGCCGAGAATGTTCCACGGGTCGGCCAGGGCTCCGCATTCGATTCCCCGGTGCAGCAGATCGACCGCCGCGTCGAGGCAGTCGGACGCCTCTTTGGTCTGCTGCTGGTCCACGCAGAGAATGGCCTGGGTCAACTGCAGCTGGATTTCGGTATCAAACCGGGTCGAGGCGGCGGGAATGATACGGGCCTGCCGGCGGGCCGCCGCGCCGTATCCCATGCGGGCGTACAACCACGCGAGTTGCGATCGCTGCAACTGCTGGCAGCCGTAGTTGGCGAGGTACAGATTGAGATGCTGACGGATCTTGCCAAACGGCTGCTGCACCAGTTGGGCCTCGCGGCGCAGCCGCTCGGCATGTTTGCCCGTCATCGATTGCAGCAGCATCTGGTAGAACGCGTCGCGCTGGCGGGCCACCCGCGGCAGCAGATTGGTGAGGCTGATGCTGGAATCGTGCGTGTCGGGACCGGCACCGCTGATCGACGAGGCCATCAGCATGGTCCCCGACAGCACGGCTGCCGCCTCACTGAGTTGTTCGTCTTCGGGAATGTCGGGGCTCGAATGCATCCAATTCAGGAGCGCATCGAGAATCACGCAGCGGACCACGAACCGACGGTAGCGGCCCGAGACATCGATGAGGTGCGGGTCCCACTCGCCGAAGGTGTAATTCGTACGGCGGTAGACAGGGTGCGAGTTGTCGTACGCACGCAGGTCGAGCGCCAGTTCGTCGAGCAGGTTGAGGTCGAAGTAGGCTCCCGCCAGCACGGCGGGAGGCATCGACCGCAGGATCTCGAGTGCCCGGGAGACCACCGGCTGATACCGTCCGTGGGCCACCCCCACCTGACGGATATAGAGGGGGATGGGGCGGTGCCGCTCGTGAGAGTAGGGCTGCATCCGCCGCCGGTTTTCGAGCACCGCCACCGGACGATGCCCGAGGTAGTCGTTCAACTGGTTGAGGGCCCCATCCACGAGCCGTTGCGTGTCGTTCCACGGCCCCCCTTGTGCCAACGTCGCCTCGAAGACCCGCGCCACGAAGAACGGATCGTAGAAGTAGCTGGTATCGATGTGGGCCAGCAGGTCGGCATGGAAGGTGCGGTAGGCGGGAATGACCTGATCAAAGACCGCTTCGATCACCCCGCGGGCCTGGGTGACATCGGCAAACGCCCCCCCTTCCGTCGCCAGCAGGCGCAGCCGGTTGAGCAGCAGGTCACGCAGCGCGGCCCCCGCCGCCTCCTGGTGCAGCAAAACACCAAACCGATTGAGCCGCCCCTGAAACTTGGCGTCGGGCTGACCATTCGAAAAGTTGAGGTAGCCCAGCATCTCGCGGAGAGCGGCGTCGTCCTCCGCCGAAGGGACAAATGCAGTGGGCAAAGCTGGGGAATCCATCGTGTGACTGGTTGATCTCTGAAAGTGTCAGAATGGTCGAATGGTAGTCGGTTGGAAGACGCTTGGCGAATGCTCCGGACCCCGGCCATGCCCCTCGCCGGCCGGGCCAGACCGGTCCCTTCCCCCCCCTGCGATCGGGCCCTGCCGCAGACCGGCTTCACCGCCAGCCTCAAGGGACAATTCGGCCGGATTCCCGCGACCAAGTCAGGCCCGTGCGCGACTGCGGCTGGTCTTTGGAGGTCCCCTTCGCAGTTATCGGGGCCCCTCGGGAAACTGGTCGGGCAACGGGCCAGGTGGACCGGGAGGGTGGGGAGGGCGCTGAAGCGGTGGCGACGGCCGAGGAGCGGCCGGTCGGTCGGATGTTTCCGTCGGCCGGGAGAACGGGGGGGTGAGTGGTGCGTTGCTGGCCGTGGTGTCTCGCGAGGGAGGAACAGGCGCAGCGTGACGGGGCCTCTCCAACGTCGGCTCGCGAACAGTTTGAGCCAGTTCGGAGTCTGCCGCGGCAGTTCCTCCCGGGCTCCCCAGCGACCGCAACCGGTCGAGCCAGAGCCAACCCGCCCGGCCAACGGCGACGGTCGCGGCGATGGCCAGCAGGGCAATCCACCCCCGGCCTCGCAACGGGGCGGGGGCCGGTTTTTCTTCACCGGGAAGCACGCGGGGATTCTTCCGGGCTGCGGCGGCGTTCACTTCCTGCCAATGGGCATCGCGCCGCTGCTGCTCGGCCTGCTGCTCGGCCAGGGACCGTCCCATCGCCAGGCCGGCCCACAGAAACATTGCCAGACCAATCGCCAGCCACACCAACCAACTTTTCCACCACGCGTCTGGCACCATCACACTTTCCCTTCAGTCACACTCAGGTCGTCCAATCCCAGAGCCAGACCACCGTTCCGCATGTCGCCCGGCACCTTGTCGAGCGCCCGTGGATTCCAGGGGGAAATGACTGTCAGGACGATGGCCGGACGTGCGGTTCCTCCAGAGCCGCTTGACCCTGTCGACCGCAGCCCCCTAGTCTCGCTGTCTGGGAGACGGATCTCCAGAGAGACCGCCTCGTACTTCCCCCTGGCGAACCGTGTCGAGACTCTCATGATTTTCGCGACCAACTCTTCCTTTCGCCAGTGGCTGGCGCTGGGGCTGGGAAGCCTCTGTTGCCTGCTGCTGACTCCTGCGGGACTGGCCGCGCAGGGGTTCCGGCTCGGACGGGGCCAAGCCCCTCCGCGCGCGGTCGTTCCTGCTCCCGCCCCGGTCGCGGTCCCGGCGGCGGGTACCTCCACAGGCCCGGCACTGCGGGAGGTTGCCGGTCGCAGCCGGCGGTTCGCGCTGGAGATCTTCACCAAGGCCGACTGCCAGCAATGTGCCGCCGCCCTGACGTTTGTGGAACAACTGCAAACCCGCCGCCGCGACCTGCAGGTGACCATCACTCCGGTCGATACCGACCAGGAACAACTCCGGCGGTTCTACGCTCTCTGCAAGCAACAGAAGGTGGCCAAACCAGGGCTGCCGGGAATCGCGGTGGGGGAGCAGTTGCTGGTGGGATACCGCGATGATGCGACGACCGGACGGCAGATCGAAGATCTGCTGACAATCGAGGTCTTCACCCAGGATGGCTGCCCGCACTGTGCGGCGGCGAAGCGGTTCCTCGATGGCTGGAAGGCCCGCAACCCGACGCTGCCGCTGGTCTACCGCAACATTGCGCGCGAGCCGGGCCAGCTCGACCGGATGCGTGAGATCGCCCGCCGGCACAACGTCGCTAGCCCGAACGTACCCCTGGTCTCGCTGTTCGGCAAGATCCAGGTGGGGTTCGACCGTCCCGAGACCACCGGCCGCCAACTGCAGGAGTTGGTCGAAAAGTACTACCCGCTCGAACCCGACGCCCCCGCGCGGCCCGAGACCGGTTCCACCGTTCCCTCGCCAGCGAAACCGGAAACCTCAGACCCCACAGCGAATCCCGCGGCAGCTTCACCTTCGTCTGCCGCTGAACCCAAATCGACTGCGGAATCACCCTCTCCAAAACCCGATTCGCCCGAGACACCGGCGACCGAAACACCGTCCCCAGAAGCTCCCCAACAAGATCGCCAGGTGCGACGGACTGGACCGGCCTCTGGTGTCATCGGGGCCAGACTCAGGCGCGCCGGCGGGGTTCCGGTTTGGGCGATTGTGCTGAGCCTCGCGCAGGTGGAAGGGACTGACAAGCCTTCTTCTTCACCACCCGCCGCCAACCCACCGGGCGAGCTGCCGCCGCTGGAACCAGAAGAACTGCCGATGCTGGATGAGGCGGATCTGGACGCGCTCGATTCCCAGGAGAACAGCCGGGATGGTCCGGCGGCCGACGCCCCGCCCGACACGGTCGCATTGTGGGGGCTGGGTTCGATCAGCGTGTCCCGGCTGGGGCTGCCGGTGTTCACCGTGCTGGTGGGTCTGGTGGATGGCTTCAACCCGTGTGCGATGTGGGTATTGATCTTCCTGCTGTCGGTTTTGGCCGGGCAGAATGACCGGCTGAAGATGGGGCTGATTTCTGCGGTGTTCGTGCTGGTCAGTGGGCTGGCGTACTTCGCCTTCATGGCGGCCTGGCTGACGGTCTTTCAACTGATTGGGCTGGTCCGCTGGGCACAGGTGCTGCTGGGACTGCTGGCCGTGACAATCGGGGCCATCCACATCAAGGATTTTTTCGCGTTCAAGGTCGGGGTCACGCTCTCGATTCCCGAGGGGGCCAAGCCCGGGCTGTACGACCGCATCCGCAAGGTGGTGGCGGCTCCCTCGCTGGGGGCGGCGCTGGCGGGGGCGATCGTGCTGGCCGTGCTGGTCAACATCATCGAGTTGCTCTGCACCGCGGGACTGCCGGCTCTGTACACGCAGATTCTCCTCTACCGGCAATACCCGCCGTGGAAAAACTACGCGTACCTCGGCCTCTACAACCTGGCGTACATGGCCGACGACTCGCTGATGGTCGCCATCGCCGTCAGCACACTGTCGCGCAAACGGCTGCAAGAGAAAGAAGGCCGGTGGCTGAAGCTGATCAGCGGCGTGGTCATCGCCCTGCTGGGCTGCCTGCTGCTGTTCAAACCGGAATGGCTGGTATGAACCACTGACCGGTCTGCCGGTCACACTTCGATCACGATCTTCCCGAAGTGCGAGCCCGAGGCCAGCCAGGCATAGGCTGCCGGGGCCTCGTCAAACCGGAAGGTCCTGTCGATCACTGGCCGGATCTGCCGGACTTCCAGGAACCGGTTCATCTCTTCGAAATCGGTCCGCGAACCAACATAGATACCCGAGATGTTCGCGTTCCGCCCGACCAGCGAGAACAGACTGCTTTGCGGCGGGCCGAAGCCGGTCAGCACGCCAATCAGCGCGATGTGCCCTCCGGGGGCCACGCACATCAGCGATTTCCCCAGCGTCCCCGGCCCCCCCACCTCGAGGATGTGGTCGATTCCCTTCTGCCCGCTCAGCTTCCACACCTCGCGGTCCCAGTCGGGAAACTGCTTGTAGTTGACCGTGTGCACCGCCCCCAGCGACCGGGTCCGTTCCAGCTTCGCATCGCTCTTGCTGATGACTGTCACCGGGCACCCCAGCGCCACCGCAAACTGCAGGGCGAAGACCGACACTCCTCCCGTCCCCAGCACCAGCACCGACTCGGCCGACTTCAAGCCCCCCCGGTTCATCAGGGCGTACCAGGCCGTCAGACCGGCACACGGGAGGCAGGCCCCCTCGGCATACGAGAGGTGACTGGGAAGCGTCACCACTCCCTCGGCCGACAGGTCGGCGTACTCCGTCAGCATGCCGTCGATCGTGCCCCCCAGATCCTGCTGGTGGTGACGCATCTCAAACCGGCCGCAGGTCCACGACTGGAAGAAGCACCCCGCCACGCGGTCGCCCACCTTCACCCGGCTGACTCCGGGCCCCACGGCCACCACATCCCCCGCTCCATCCGACAGGGGAATCCGCCCCGCGACTTCCCGGCCCGCCAGCTTGTTGAGGTTGATGTGATCGCGGTAATTGAGCGACGCCGCCCGGACCCGCACCACCACCCGCCCCGGCCCCGGGACCGGCACGGGCCTCTGCCCCTGTTCGAGTCGATACGCCTGCTCGGAAGGAACGAGTTGCCAGCAGCGCATCAGATCGGCCATGGAAAGCACCCGGAAGGAGGAACAGCAACAGCACCGCGGACAGGACCAGCGACCGCGTCCCCGTGGGGACCGGGCTCCACCGGCACCGGCATGGTCGACGATGGGAGGGGGGGACTGCAACTGCACGCAAGGATTCCCAACGCATTCACACAACGCGGGAGCGATCGGTCCTCACCCCTCCGTTTTCGGTGACGGCCAACCCACCGTTTTCAATCGCGGCCAAAACCGACCGGTCCTTTGACAGTAGTCGTCGTATTCCTCGCCAAACCGGGCCCGCAATTCCGCCTCCTCCTGAGGAGTCCGCCAGATCAGCAAGCCCAGGACGGCGAGGCTCGTCACGCCAATCAGCCAGTTCGCAGTCATCAGGGTCACGGCCCCCATCAACCACCCCGCCGCCACGTAATACGGATGCCGCACCCAGCGGTAGGCCCCCGTGGTCACCAGTTGGGCTTCCCGGCGAACCACCACCGTGTCGGTCAGATTTCGGCCCAGACTGGCGAGGGACCAGTGCAGGCCCCAGGCTCCGCAGAGCCCAGCCAAGACCCCGACCCAGCGGACCGCCGCTGGCACTGGCCACCGGCACCCGTCGCACCACGCCGGTACCAGCAACTGCCCCAACGTCGCCAACCACAACCCCAGGGCCGACAGCCGCAGCAACCAGCGAAACAGCGGCCCTTCCGCCGCTGACGAAATCACCTCATCCGTCCGGCGGGCGCGACGCCGGTGCCAGCCGGCGATAGCCGAGGTCAACACGACAATCCCCGCCAGAGCCCCTTGGAATGGAGTCTCGTCATTCATGGTGCGTCTCCTGAAAAGCAGGCGGCCCGGATGGCCTGTGGGAGACACGGCACCCACCGCGGCACAGGCACCGCGAGGCATGAGACGCGGACCGAGGCGGGAAAGTCCACGGGCGGTCCGCGCCAGTCCCGTTGTGAACGCTCAGCGGTCGAGGGTCCGCAGGCGGCCATCTTCCATGTGCAGAATCCGGTCGGCGATGTCGAGCACACGGTTGTCGTGGGTCACCATCAAAATCGGGCAACCGTTCGTGCGGGCGAGGTACTGCAGCAGATCGACCACGTCGCGACCAGTGACGCTGTCGAGTGCGGCTGTGGGCTCATCAGCGAGGACGAGCCGGGGCTGGGTGACCAGCGCGCGGGCGATCGCCACCCGCTGCCGCTGCCCGCCCGACAGCCGTGAAGGATGATAATCGAGACGTTCCGCCAGTCCCACCAGCGTCAGAATCTCCACCGCCTTCTGGCGAACGGTCTCGGGAGGGACTTCGGGATGCAGCTGGAACATCAATTCGACGTTCTGCCGGGCTGAGAGAAACTCGAGCAGGTTGTGCTGCTGGAAGATGAAACCAATATCACGGCGATTGGCGGTGAGGTCGGCCGCGGTCGCCCGATGCAGGGGCCGTCCCAGCACGCTCAGCTGACCCTCCGTGATCCGGCGCAGTCCGCCGATCAACGTCAGCAGCGTGGTCTTGCCGCTGCCGCTGGGGCCGGTCAGCAGCACAATCTCTCCCGAGCGCACCTCAAAATTGAGGTCGAACAGCACCTGCCGCCGCAGCTCCCCCAGGCCAAAGGCGAACGACAAGTCGTGGGCCTCGATCACCGGGCCCGGCGAAGGCGCACCAGCGGAGGATGTGGGGTTGGAGAGCAGCTCAGAAGACATCGGCGGGATCCACGCGACGAACTTTCTGGAGGGCGATCGTGGCCGAGAGCAGGCACATCACCACCGTCAACAGGAACACCGAGATGCCCCGGTTCCAGGTCATCGAGAAGGGCATCTGAATGGCCTTCGTCGCCACCTGGTACAGCCAGAGTGCCAGTAGAAATCCGGGAATGTACCCCAGCACCGACAGCAGCAGTCCCTGGTAATAGACAATTGACAACAGCGTGCGATCCGAGAACCCCATCGCCTTCATCGTGGCGAACTGCGGCAGGTGGTTGCTCACCTCGGTATACAGAATCTGGTAGACCACCACGAACCCGATGAAGAACCCCACGACCGCCCCCATCCCGAAGATGAAGTCGATCGGCGCACTTTCGCGGACGAATCGCGATTCGGAATCCACCAGTTGATCGCGTGTCAGCAGACGGGCTTCGGCCCCCAGCAGGGGACGGATTTCCTCGAGAACCCTCTGTGGGTTGGCACCAGACTTCAGGCGAATCAAACCGAGATCGATCGCTCCCGGATTCCGTTGCGGGAACAACCGCAGAAAATTGGTGGGGCTCAGAAAGAGATTCCCGTCACTCACAATCGAAATGCCGACGGGAATGGCCCCAATCACCCGCACCCGGCGATGATTGATCTCGGTTTCGAGGAACCCCTCGGCATCGAGGTGCTCGCGCACGGGACCGTAGGTGACCCGGTTGTTGCGGTCGAAGATGAGGCGATCGGGCAACTGCAGTTCGTCGGCCCGCGCCGAGTAGCCGGGGAAGTCGATAAGCGGCGACCGGGGATCAACCCCAAACACGGAAATCGGATGCTCGCGAAACTCCCACGGATTCCGCCAGCGCGCCTGGCTCATGTACATCTCCTGCACATGGTCGACCGCCGGATGCCCCGCCAGCCGCATCAGCAGCCGGCGAGGGAATTGCGTCGACTGGAAGATGGTCTTCGTACGGGGAGAGATCACGACCAGATCGGCCTGCACTTTGACCGCGATCGCAATGCTGTTTTCGAGAGCCCCCTCGCGGATGCCCAACTGAACCAGCATCAGCATCACGGCCACCACCACCCCGGCACAGGCGACCACCAGCTTCATCCGCTGGTAGCTCAGCTGCCGCCAGGCAATCAGAAAGGTGTCCCACATGGGGTCTTGAGACGCGAGAGTTGGGGGATTGGGAACGGCAGAGAATCGAGCCGGGCCGGAACCGATTGACTACCCAGGACCGCGATCAGCACCGGCCGACTTCGGTGAGGCCGGGGAAGCAGCATGCTCGGGCAACGGGTCGAAAGTCACTTCCACCCGGGCATTCGAGAGACGCTCGACCCGGCGCGACGACTGCGGCTCGAGTTGAACCCGCACCTCCACGACCCGGGCGTCGGTATCACTGACCGGATCGTTGGTCAGTACCACCTTGCGGGCGACGATGTTCCCCAGTTCGACAATTGTCCCCCGCAGTTCGTCCCGCGTTCCATCGACAATGATCGTGGCCCCCTGCCCCGGCACCAGCAGGCCGACATCTCCCTCAAACACCTCGGCCACCGCCTGCATTTGGGAGACATCTCCCAATTCGAGCAGGCCGTTGTCGCCGACCTTCTCGCCCGGCCGGGTGTGAATCTTGAGAATCCGCCCGGCGGTGGGATTGCGGACTTCGGCTGCTTCGACTCGTTCCTTAGCCGCGGCGACCGCCGCCTCGGCCGTCGCCACCTCGGTCTCCTGCACCCGGACATCGGTCTCGCGCACCTCGCGGATCGCGTCGAGCAATTGCCGGGCCCGGCGGAATTCAAGCGTGGTCTTGTCGAGCGCCCATTGGTACTTGTCGAAGTCTTCCCCCGAAATCACTTTCTGGTTGCGGAACCGTTCGGCCCGTTCGAGATCGCGGCGGGAGACGTTGATCTGCTCGGCCAGCAGGTCGACCGCCGCCTGCTGTGCCTCGATGTCGCCCGGTTTGGCACCAGCTTTGGTCTGTGCGAGGCGGGCCTGAGCCGCCAGCAACCGGGCTTCGGCCTCTGTCAATTCGGCCGCCTTGCGGGCGTAGGTATCGAGGCGGGCAACGAGAGTCTGCGGAGGAATCTCGTCTCCCTCGGCCACCAGCAGCGTCTCGACCCGGGCCCCATCATTGCCGGCGGGGGGAGCCAGCCGGACCACTTCGCCGCGCGGTTCAAGCCGCCCCAGTGCATGCACGCGCCGATTCGAAAACTCGCCCGGTCCGGCGAGGGACCCCGGGCCTTGCGGAGGAGCCTCGACCCGGGCGACCGTCTGCGCCCGCCACCGCAGCAGAGCCAACCCCCCCAGAAGCGCCACCACAAACAGGGGGAGCGACCAGAGCCAACGACGGCTGGGAGAGAGCGGGCGGGACAAAGAGGAAGCGGGGACACTCATCGGGAACGATTCCGCCGGCGCGCAGGGCGCGACGGAGTTGCAGGAGGATCGGAATGGGCCGGGTGCACCGACCGTGATTGCCGTTTCGCACGTCGCCCCGCGACGGGACTCTCTGCCGGATCAGTTGCCAAGGCGAGCGGATCGGTCGAGGCCGCGACGGAAGCCAGCGACGGCGGACGGCGTGGCGAGTTGCTGTCGGCACTTGTCGTGGGCAGCAGCCCCCCGGGAAACCCGGCATCCACCCTGGCCCGCAATTCCCGTCCCACCTGGGCGAACAGCGGATCGGCGCGGTCAATCAGCCCGGCAAACTGCCACAGCAACAGTCCATCCAGGGCCAGCCACAGCAGCAGTTGGTCGAAACCGTCGCGCGGATCAGCCAACAGCCGTTCGCGCACCCGATGCCCCACTGCCCGCAATGGAGCGATGACCCCCGGCTGGGTCGTGGCGGCAGCCAACACGGCGAGAAAGAACCGCTCGATAATCAACGGCTCGAGCATCTGGTCGGGCCAGTCGGCTGGCCGGACACCCAGTCGGTTCGCACCCGAGGAAGCGGCGTTGGCAGACTGGGGGTGTCTCGACCGAGCCTGGCTCGCGACGGTCGTTCGAGACGTCTTCGCCCCGTTCAACGACTCGGCAGCCGGCTCGTCGAACGTGCAGTCGAGCATCGCCCGGGCCCAGCGGTGCCGCGGGTGGGGATCATTGGCGACCCGCTCCAGAACCAGCCTTTCGAGCCGTTCTCCAAAATGCTCGACCACTGCTTCGAGCAGCTTGTCTTTCGAGGGAAAGTGGTAGGTCACCCCCCCCTTGCTCACCCCGGCATGCCGGGCGACGTTGTCGAGGGTCATCGCGGCCAGCCCCTCGCGGGCGGCAATCTCGATCGCCGTCTCACACAGCTTTTCGCGGGTGGCCTGGGACTTGTTCATCTGCAAAACCGACTGACTGGTCGGTTTTACTGTATGCCGCGGTCGGTGCTGTTTCAAGAGGTGCCCTGGACATCCATCGACCTCGGCACCCACCCGGCTGGGGGGCCCACCGCCTGGTCAGGGGGAGAACTCTGCGAGCGGTCCAGTGCGGAACCCCTCCACCCGCAGTTGGCCCTCGCGGGTGATCACACAGGTGATCGCGCCATGGTCATGAGTGGAGACAACCTGACAGTCGGATCCATACACGCGGTTCAGTCCACTCCGTCCATCCCGATGCCCCCCCGAAACCACCACCACCTGCGGCCTGGCCCAATTCGCCAACTGGATCGGATTCGCCAGACGCGAGCCATGGTGAGGAGCCAGTAACACCTCGCAGTCGACCGGTGCCTGCCGCAGCAGGCTCTGCAACCCGCGCTCTTCGATGTCTCCGGTCAGCAGAATTCGCCTCCCCTGGTATTCGATCAACAGCACGAGACTGCTGGCGTTGTCGGAGCTGAAGCGAGTCCCCCGGGCTGGGTGCAGCACCTCGACCCGCACCTGCCCATCCAGTTCGAGGCGATCTCCCTGCCAGGCGATCCGCAGCGGGACCTGATCGCGCGCGAGGTTGTCAATGGTCGACCGCATCTCCGGCACATCGAGAAACGAGGAGTGGACAATCACCTGACCAATTCCAATCCGGCGGGCCAGTCCGGGGATCCCGTTGAAGTGGTCGCCATCCGCATGCGAGATCACCAGCGCGTCGACCTGCGAACGTCCCCGCTCCCAGAGGGCGTTCTGCAGGGTCAGCCGGGCCCCCTGCGGATTGTTCATCTGCCCAAGGTCATAGACCAGCGAGCGCCCCCCTGGAAACTCCACCAGCACACCCAGTCCATGCCCCACTGACAGAAAGGTGCAACGCAGCTCTTCCCTGTCGCGCGGCCAGAGAGAGTGTCCCAGCCCCAGCACACACCACACCAGAATCGCCCGCCAGCCCAATCGTCGAGCCCACCCGCCGGGAACTCCAAACAACACCGGAATCAGCAGCAGATAGAACACGGCCACCCAGCCATCCCCCGGCCCCGGCAGATACAGGTGCCCGCCCGTGACCCCCGCCGCCGTCTCGACGAGACCGATCATCAGCGTCAACCCGAGATCAAACACCGGACCAAAGACCGCCGCCGCCCACGGGAAGATCATTCCCAGGGTCAGCAGCAGATAGCCCGCCCACAGTACCCCCACCGACAGCGGACCCAGCAGCAGATTCGCGATGAATCCAATCGGCGAGACCAGGTGAAACCGCGCGACGGTCAACGGCAGGGTGAAGATCCAGACCGCCACCAACAGAAGTGCCGAGTAGCGGAGCTGGTCGACGCACCACCCCCACACCCGCGCCTTCAGACTGACCGAGCGTTCGAGCTGTTCCAGAGGATCGGGCCGGGCGTCGGGCCGGGACCATTCCGCCCGCAGCGTGGGGGCCCAGAGCAGCGCCGCCACCGCCAGAAAACTCAGCTGGGCGCCGGTATCGAACAGGTGCGTCGGGTTCCAGATCAGCAGTCCAATCACCGCCAGCGACAATCCATTCGCCAGCGGACCACAGCGGTGCCAGGCCTGTCCCGAGACCACCGCCACCACCATCAACACCGCCCGCAGAACCGGGGGCTGGGCGTCGGCCAGGAACGAATACGCCCCCACCCCCGCGAGCACAAACAGCGCCGTCCCGCGCCGCTGCAGCCGCACGACGCGGGCCATCCCCCACAGCAGCCCCGCCAGGATTCCCACGTTCGCTCCGGAGATCGCCAGGATGTGCATCGTGCCGCTCTCGGTAAACGCGTTCCGCAGTTCCTCCGGAATCGCCGTGCGGGTCCCCAACAGCATCGCGATGCCGACCGGAGCGGTCTCTTTCGAAAGGTGACGGGTCAGCAGTTTCTCGGCCGATGTGCGCAGCGAGCCGTGCCAGCGCCGCCAGAAGGCGCGCCCCGGCTCGATCACCCGCACATTGTCCCCCTCACGACACGTGATCGTGGTGTGCACTCCCAGCGATCGCAGGAAGGCGCGGTAGTCGAACCCTCCGGGATTGGCCGGGGCCCGCGGTCGGCCGAATTCCCCCACGATCTCGACCACATCCCCCACCCCCACCGCGACCCGATCTGCCGTCATATCGAGCCGGGCCCGCCCCATGACCGGAATCGACCCGCTGGCCGACTCCAGCGACAGGCAGTCGACCACGCAGACATACCGCTGCGGAGGGACGCGGTCTGTGAGAATCAGATAGTCATGACCGGGAATGGCCACCGGCCGTTCGGTAAGGCGGGCCCGCATCTTGACCGGACGGAGCTGGTCGCGCGCGTACCGCGCCACTTCATTCGGTCCAACGGTCGACCACCACAGATGGTGCCAGCCGCCAAACAGACACGCCACCGCCCCCAGCACACACCCTACATCCAGCCACGCCGTGACGGGATGCTGCCGGACCACCGCCGAAACCCGCCCGGCACAACTGTGCCACAGCACCCACGCGAACCACGCCACGCCCCCCAGCAACAGCCAGAACGGAACGGGCCAACTCACCCAGCGATCGATGCCAATTCCGACCGCGGCAGCCACCGCCACCGTCACCGCCGGCAAGCGGCGCTGCCACGCCCCCCGTTGGCGCCCCACCCGCAGTTTGGGAGGCATTCGCGGATCGCCTGGAATGGTGGACATGACACGAAATATCTCAGGTCGCGGGGGCGAAAACGATCAGACCGGGGTGTAATCGGTCACCACCAGCCCGGGACGCAGCGACTTGAGCCGGTCGACGGCAGCCGGTGCCAGCTTCAGATCGGTGATCAACAAATGCCGCAAGTCGGGCAAGACAGCCAGGTGCTCGAGCCCCGCCGAGGTGATCCGCGTGCCGACCAGATTCAACTGCGTCAGTCGCGCACACCCCGCCAGATGCCGCAACCCGTCATCGGTCACGGGGCACTTGGCGAGGAACAACCGTTCCAGCGCCGGTTGAGGCCCCAGCGCCTCCAGCCCGGCATCCGAGACCTGCGTCGCGGCCAGATGCAGTTCGCGCAACGTCGGCTGCGGCCCAAGCCGCCGCAGTTCCTCATCGCCAAACGTCGTTCCCGCCACATCAATCGCCAGCAGTTGGCCCTCGGCATCGACCCGCGCCAGCCCCAGAGCCCGCAGTGCCTCGACCAGCGTCCGCCCCTGGTGTTGCACAAACAGAGTCACCACTCCCGCCAGCGAGATCTGAGATCCCTGGATCTCCAGCCGGGCCAGCCGCCGCAGGGGAGCGAGAGACCGCAGCCCCGCATCGGTCACCTGCGTCCCCGACAAGCCCAGCTCGGTCAATTCCTCCAGGGGCGCAAGGTGCGTGAGATGTTCATCCCGCACGGGAGTTCCCGCCAGAGACAACCGCTGCAGCCTGGGTTGCCGGAGCAACTCGCGCCACGCAATCTCGGCCAGCGGCCGATCCTCCCACCGCAAGACCAGCGGGTCTGAGACGGGTGTCGGCGGGTTCCCGGTCCCCACCGGCTCACCAGGCACCCGGATGGGAAAGACCGGGGCCGAGGGGGCTGTCGCCGTGGCACGCACACCGGCCGGACGGCCCGTCAGTTCCGCAATCGGTTCGCCCGACGGCAGCAGCGGCACCGGCCGCCCCACTTCGTTGATCAGCGTCTGATTCGTCGCAATCCGCAGCGCGTGATAGATGGTGGCCAGCAGATCCTGATAAGTGACCGGGCGGTCTTGCGGCTGTTCTCCCCGGCTGTTGGTGGAACCCACCACCTGTCCCATGACCAAGCCTCCGCCATACACCAGGGCACATCCCGCCGGCCCCCAATGCTCGCGTCCCGGGCAGCCCTTGTGAACATGAATGCGTGGCGTCCGGCCAAACTCTCCCGCCACCACCAGCAGCACCTCGTCACGCAGGCCGCGGGCTTCGAGATCTTCGATCAGCGCGCTGACCGACTGGTCGAACTGCGGACCACGCTGCCGCATGATGTCGAAGATGTTCCCATGCACGGCATGGTCATCCCAGCCAATCATCGTGCGGTCATAGTCTCCCCGCCCGTCGGGAGAAAACCGGACCGCCACCACTCCCGCGCCCGCCTCCACCAGCCGTCGCGCCAGGAGACACTGCTGACCAGCCAGGTGCCATCCATAGCGGTCCCGCACTTCGCCCGGCTCGCGTCCCAGATCAAACGCCCGCGCCGCCCGTCCCCCGGTCAGCAAGTCACAAGCCTGCTGCCGGAACTGCTCGGTGGCCCGGAACAAATCGAGTGGGGCCGCCGCGATTGAATGCGCCGGGGCCCGCGCCTCGAGCGCCGTCAGCATCGCCTGCCGGGTACTGAAACGCACACGGTCGGTGGTCGCATCCAGATTCTGAATGGCGAACCCGGGCTTGGCCGGATCCCCCGCCACCTGAAACGGTCCCTGCATCGGTCCCAGAAAGGCGGGCCCCCCACGGTGCAGCCCGCTCCCCAGATCGATGTACGCCGGCAGTTCTTGCCCCCGGCTGGGGGTCCCCCCCGATCCTGCCCGCCGCATCCCTCGCGCCAGCCGCGGATCGGTCGTCGCCCCCAACGCCACGCCCGGGTCGAGATCGAGGCCCCGCAGGTGGTGGATCACACTGGCCAGGTCGGGATACCGCGACCGCCCGTTGCTGGTCTGGTCGTACCAGCCGGTGAGCACATTGTGCGAACCGACCACATGATCGGACGACGGCTGATGCAGCGAGCGGATCACCGCCGTCCGATCGGCCAACTGAGCGAGCCGGGGGAGGATCTCGCAATACGCAACCCCCGGCAGCCGGGTCTCGATCGCCCCCAGTTCCCCACGGTACTCGACGGGGGCCTCGGGTTTGGGATCAAACGTCTCGAAGGGACTGGGCCCGCCATCCTGCCACAACAGAATCAGCGACCGCGGACGGGTTCCGGGGGGGGCCGCCGCGACGGCCCGGGCCCCCTGCAGCACCGGCCCGCTCAAGAGCCCCGTTCCGAGCATCGAACGCAGCCAAGCCCGGCGGCTCAGATCCCGATCCAGCAGCCCCGAGAGTTGCCACATGCTTGCGATCGCCGTGCCATGGTCAGGCCCGGGAGGTTGCGGAGTCGATCTCCGCCACTGGCCCACCCGGCTACGGCCCCCAGTGTACCGCCGTCAAGGCCCGTGGTCGATTGCAGCGGTCTCCCCGGCGACGCAACCGGGAGGAGACGACATGCCGGGTTCGCCAGCCAAGAGGCGGCAATCGACGTTCGCCAGCGGGCCAGGAATCAACTCGCGGCGAGCACTTCCTGCAGGGGATTGGCCTGGGGATCGACCAGCCGCACCGGCCGCCCGACGTTCGACAGGTTCTGCTTCTGCGGATCGAGCCCCAGCGCGAGGCACGCGGTCGCGAGCAGATCGGGAACCGCCACCGGGCGGGCGGCGACCGTCATGCCGTCGTCACTCGTCTGCCCGACCACCTGTCCGCCGCGAATCCCTCCGCCGCACAGCACGGTCGACCACGCCGCCGGGAAGTGATCACGCCCCTGCTGGGGATTGATCAACGGAGTCCGGCCGAATTCCCCCATCCAGATCACCAGCGTCGAGTCGAGCAGCCCCCGGTCCCGCAGGTCGGTCAGCAATGTGGCCCACGCCGGATCCAGCACCTCGCACAGGCTCTTCACCCCGTCGAAGTTCTGGGCATGTGTGTCCCAGCCCAACCCGCCCGCGCCTCCGGGAACGCCGTTGAGCGACACCTCGACGAAGGGAACCCCGCGCTCGACCAACCGGCGGGCCAACAGGCACCCTTGCCCAAACTGATTCCGGCCATACCGCTCGCGCAGTTCGTCCGACTCTTCCTCGAGATCAAACGCCTTCCGGGCGGTCGAACGCATCATCCGCACCGCCGAGAGATACGCCGCCCGGTGGCTGGCCCCGGTCACCCCCGGATGCCGTTGCAGGAATGATTCCTCCAGTCCTGACAGCAGGTCGAGCCGGGCCTCGGCCTGCGCCCCCGACACGCTGCCGGGAGGGGCCAGGTTTTTCACCTGCAGCGACTGCCCGTCATCGTTTGTTCCTCCCGGTTGCCCCTCCCCCACCACCAAGGGGGCGTACCGGGGTCCCAGAAAACCTGGACCAAACGCCCCTGGCGACAGGAACCGGAACGGGGCCACGCTCACAAAGTTGGGCAGCTCGGCATCGCTGGAACCCAACTCGCGGCTCCATGCGGCGCCAACGGTTGGATACTGCACGGGCCCCTGCGGCAGATACCCCGTCCGCAGCAGGTACGTCGCCCGCGAGTGATCTCCCTCCTTCGTCGACATCGAGCGGATCACCGCGCAGTGCTGCATCTGCTTCGACAGCCCCGGCAGATGCTCGCTGATCTGGATGCCAGGAACGGCTGTGTCGATCGGCTGGAAGGGCCCGCCGTTGGCATGCCCCGGCTTGAGATCGAACGTGTCGGTCTGGCTGGGCCCGCCGGTCATCCACAGGAGGATGCACGCCCGGTGGGCCGGCTTGTTGCGGGCCGCCTCATCGGCCAGCGCCGCCAACCAGCCCGACTGAGACCAGCCCAACGCCCCACAGGCCGAAAGCCGCAGCCAGTCCCGACGGGACAGTGCCGGTCCAGAACCCGCGGGGTGGGCAGAACGCCGATGAGTCATGAGGGAACACTTCCGAAACGGCAAACGAAAACTCCGTCCGAGCATGGGGGCTCAGCGGTTGAACAGGAACTCACTGCTGTTGAGCAACGACCAGAACACATCTCCCAGGGCCTGCTTCCAGTCGCCCGTCGGTCCCCCCGTCTCGACGTAGTTTTCCAGCCGCCGCCGTTCCTCGGCCTCGGGGGGCCTCCCCAGTGCCGCCAGGTAAAGCGTCTCAATCCGCTCGCTGTGCGTCATCAGGGGGAAGTCGATCAGGGCGGCCAGCGTCTGGCTGTTCTCGGGACTGGTGGCGTCGGCGACGAACTTCCCGTTCATCATCGCCAACGCCTGCAGGATGGTGGTCTGGGTCTCGGTCTGGGAATCGCGGGTGTTCTCGAACATCTGCACGAACTCGGCCCGCAACGAGTTCGGATCCCCCAGCGGAGACAGATTCCGCCCCCGCTCTTCGCGAAAGCCGGTGGCCTGCGCGATGCTGTCGAAGATCTGGTCGGGACTCAGCCCCTTCACCGCCATCCGCGAGAAGAGCCGGGGGTCGGTCTGCGACGTGTCAGTCTGCCGACTGGTCCGCTGATACGCCTGCGTCGCGGTCAACACCCGAATCACCAGCTTCAGGTCATGTCCCGATTCGACGAACATCCGCGCGAGGCGGTCGAGCAACTCGGGATGACTGGGAGGATTCTCGGCGGTGAAGTCGTCAATCGGATGGACGATGCCGGTGCCGAAAAACTGCCCCCAGAGCCGATTCACCAGCGTGCGGGCGAAGTAGCCGTTCTCGGGCGAGACCATCCAGTTCGCCAGAATCCGCCGGGGCGAATCACGAAAGCCCAGCGTCGGCTGCGATCCATCGAAATAGGTGGGTGTCACTGTCTTTCCCTTGAGGGGAATCTCCAGTTGCGTGGGCCCCAGGGCCTCTTCGATGGCGTTGATCTGCATCATCGCAGCATCGGCGTTGCCGTCACGTTTCAGCCCGGCGAAGAACGCGGCATAGCCCCAGAACTGCTCCTGCTTCCAGTCGTCAAAGGGATGGTCGTGGCACTGGGCGCACTCGATGCGCACGCCGAGGAACATCCGCGCCGTACTGGCCGCCAGGTTCTCGGGCTTGAGCTGCTTCGACTGGTAGTAGCTGAGCGCGTTGAGCCCCACCTGCGGCTGGAAGGGATTCGCCGCCTGCCGGGGATCGACCGTCATCTCGAGGATTTCGCGCACCAGCACGTCGTACGGCACATTGTCCAACAGCCGCCGACGCAGCCACGCCTCGAATGGGGGGAGCAGGAACCGCACCTCGGGGTTCGAGTCGGCCTCGGGAATCATCACCCCGCGCCAGACACGGGCGAAGTGGGCGACATACGCAGGACCCGCCAGCAACTCGTCCACCGCCCGCCGCCGCTTGTCGGGACGCGTGTCGGCCAGAAACTCACGCAGAGCGGCGACCCGCGGAACCCGCCCGGCCACATCCAGCGAAACCCGCCGGAAGAACTCGGCATCGTCGGCCAACGGTGCCGCCACCACCTGCTCTTGCGCCAGGCGGGCATCCAGCAACCGGTCGAGTTCGGCCGCCAACCGGGCCACCCGTTCATCGAGCGCCTCTGCCGTCTCTCCATTCGACCGGGCTGCCGGGGGAGACGCCTGGCGGGCCGAGTCCTGGGCCCAGGCAACCCCACTCAACCCACACACCAACACCCAAACCAGCCGCCTGCCCACCCGCCGCCCCCAGGTCCATGGCAACCGCGGGGCCCCACATGCAGAGAACGCGACACCCCAGTGCCCCTGCCAAGACCAGCCGCGGCAGCACTCCTCAGCCCCGCCCGCGAGGTTCGTGCCGCTACGACGGGCCAGGTTCGGTGGTGGGAGGGCGGAAGGCATGGCTCGGCACCAAGGTTCGAAAGGGCCGGGAAAGGGAGTGAGAAACGAGGAAGACCGGCCAAACAACGCCCGGTGGATTGCCGTCGCTCTCTCTCCAGATCGGGGACCGCCAGATTTTTGTCCAGACAACCGGCCGAATTTCCAACCGCAGCAGAACGGGTGTGCGCTACTCCAGATCGAGCACTTCGGCGGGGAAGATCGGCCCTTCGACGCAGGTCCGGCGGTAGTCCCAGTCGCCGTTCGGTTCTTTGACCTTGGTCACACAACTGAAGCAGGCACCAAACCCGCACGCCATGGGGGTTTCGAGCGAGAGCCAGCAGCGGGCCTGGAACCGGGCGGCGAGCTGCGCGACCGCTTTCATCATCCGTTCCGGGCCGCAGCAGTAGACGGCGACCCGCTCGGCGGCGGCGGGGGTGCCGGCGTGCCGGGTCAACCAGCGTTCGGCCAACTCGGTTACAAACCCCCGGTGCCCGCGCGAGCCATCATCGGTCGCCACCTGCAGGTCGATCGCCAGCCCCTGCAGTTCCTCCGTCCCCACCAGGTAGTCGGCCGACCGGGCGCCGTAGCAGAAGGTGATGTGGTCCGCGGGCAGCGGCGGGGCCATCTGTCGATTCACCCCGTTCGCCCCGGCTCCGGTTCCATACCGGTGGGCCCCCAGGGCTTCTCGGATCACCGCGGGAAAGGGCGTGTTGCCAATCCCCCCCGCCACCAGCAGCAGCCGGTCGCAAGCCGGCAGGGGAAACCCATTCCCCAACGGGCCCCAGACCTCCACTTCGCCCCCGGCGGACCAGGTCGGCATCAGGCGGGTTGCCTTGCCGAGGATCAGGTAGACGAGATCAATTCCCGCCAGGGCGGCGGGGTCGTCTCCCCAGACGTCGTACAGGGCGAACGGCCGGCCGAGAAGCGGATCGGTCTCCCCCGGTGCCTTCACCATAAAAAACTGCCCGGGCAGAACGGCGGCGGCCAGTTCGGGACAGGCGAGCCGGAGGCGAAACGTATCCCGGGCCAGCCGGGTTTGCTCGACCAGGGGAACAGTCTGCTGCCGGGCGCACGGAACCAGCCCGGGAAGCGGTGGCAGAGGGAGTGTGCTCATGGAAACCATGGTAGTCGGGCGGGACGGAGGGGACAATTTGGGAAGAGGGTGGGCTGATTTTTTTGAGGCGGAGCGTCGGACGATCGCGATTCCGGCGTATTTTTCTGAGAAGATTGCGATTCGCCCGCCGAAACCGCTCACATTGACCAACCGGATCTTTCTGTTTAGAATGCCGGTCTTCCCGAGAGGGCAGGTTAACTGCCTTTACATGAGCACCGGGGCGTGGCTCAGCCTGGTAGAGCGCTTGGTTCGGGACCAAGAGGTCGCTGGTTCGAATCCAGTCGCCCCGACTTGAGATGAAGGCCCTTCGGCAACCCTGCCGAAGGGCCTTCTTTTTTTTCCGCCTTGGCATTCATTCGGCGACATCAACCCGGGCAGCGCCCCTCATCGTGCCGTTCACCCACGCCCCTTTCACGAACAGGCTGACAAGCCTGTTCCAGTGCGCTTGTGAAGGTGTTGAGCTTGCAGGGTGCGAGTCCCTGTCAGTGCTGGATGTGAGCACTGTAACTGAACGAAACTGCGTCGCCGCGAGGCGGGGTG
>Ga0315906_10002832_pt1 | contig 23594 bp, 36 predicted proteins | sample LakEriMetagenome_4_FD_203526 | JGI IMG/M metagenome (GOLD analysis project Ga0315906, IMG submission 203526) | Freshwater fungal communities from buoy surface, Lake Erie, Ohio, United States - Buoy 2 MA122 | ecosystem: Environmental > Aquatic > Freshwater > Lake > Lake biofilm | place: USA...
CCATCTTGCCTTACAGGAAGTCGGGGCGGGCAGCCCCATGGGTAAACATGCGAAAGCGCCTTTGAAGGTTGGTAAAGGCGCTTATCGACTTGGCATGTGTAGTGCCGGGAGCAGCTGCGCTGTGGATGATTATTGAGATGGGGGACGGGACCCCCCCAAAAGCCCCAAAAGCCCTCAGCTGGCCTGGCGCCCTCCTAAGGTTTACTCTACGATCTGCCCTGAAGTTCCCTAGGTGGGCCAAAACAACGCTGGCCCTAGCCCCCTCCTACGCGCGCGCCAATAAGGGGGCCCTAGCTAAGTACTCTGCCTTCTACCTCCTTCTGTGGTCCCTAGAGTGGTTTGGCGAGGTGTCAGTTGAGCTAGTGTTATTGGCAGCATCGGGCCTTTGCCCCCTTGTGAGCCTCTACCTACCCAAGCCCTCCTCCGCCCTCAGCTGGCTAAGGAGAAGGCTGGCTGCAAAGAAAAAAATCCCCAGGTCGCATAGGCCGGCGGTTGTGCTCCTAGCCACCATATACGGGGACGCCCGCCGCTTCCTGTCCAACCCCCTGTCAAGGGTGGTGGGGGCTGCAGCGGGGGGGCCGTCCATGCTTATCTGATTGTCGGCCTCCCTCGCAACCCTTTTAGAGCTCGTCCTGCGCCCCCTCCTGGTCATGTGAAGAGGTGGGTGGCCGGAGAGCTACCCGTCCCACCAACAGCAAATGGGCCGTATGATAAGTGAGTTTTTGGCTCACAACGACCTAGACGCCACCCCCAGCCTCCTAGGGGGCTGGGTAGTCAGCTTGGCTGCTTACCTGGCCCTCAACACCCGCATGGCCCCCCCGAGGGGCCAGGACCCTGCAGCCCTCATAAGGGTGGCCTTTAGGCGTTTGCTTGTTACCCTCCTCGCCGTACTCGCATTTGAAACTGTTGGGGTCTTTGCTCTAAACTATGCTCTTGTCTACCAATCGTCCTTTGGGCTCATCTACGTGGCTGCTGCCTACTCCTTCCTCCCCGCCCTCTGGTGGCTGATTTACTTTAGGACGTTTGAGCACACCTTTTACAAAAGCAAAAAAAAGTCAACCGCCCTCTTCTGCTCCCTGGTTGGGGAGGGGCCCCACGCTCACCCCATAGCCCCGCTGCGCAGGTTCCTTGACAGTACACCGCCGGCGGTGGCTTTTGCCGTGCTGGGTTTTTTTTACCTGGCGGCCAAGGCCGCGTCCCCGGCCCTCTAGTCCGGGCAAACTTCTTGGCGCCTTATGGGGTCAGCCTTCGTTTTATTTGCTTTCAGTGGGATCTTCCTTTACGGCCTCTCCTGAGGCTCCTCCTCCCCCCTTCTAAGACTTTCTACCGGAAATACCCTTTTGCCCATTTTGGTCGGCTACAGCACCTACGTGGTACTAGTTGGCTTTACGCTTAGTTCAAACCTGTGCGCCCCCGTTGGCTTAGCGAGCGGGGTAGTAGACTATGCCCCCGCCGGGTGGGGCGCTATCGAGGTGGGCGTTTTTGGTGCCCTCCTTGGCGCCGCGTTACCCTTTTTTGTCTTATCTCAGACGAGGCCAGCAACGGTAGTGGGGCCCTCTACAATGGCAGGCTTTGTCAGCCTGACAGCCGGGTTGGTCTTTTTGTCCACAAACAGCCTTTGGCTGATGTTTGTCGCCTTCGAATTTTTGCTGCTAAGCGCGTTGTACATGCTACTCCTCACCTCCAAGTCTGAGCGCGTACGGGACGCCGCCCTAGAAATGCTTTTATGGACTTTGGTGGGCAGCGCTGGCCTCCTAACAGGGCTGGGGCTAACAGGAAGCCCGGCTGTGGGCGGAGCGGCCCCCGCTAGGTGGGGGTTTTTGACCGGGCTGTGCTTTGTAGTCGGTTTTGGCGTTAAGGTCCCCCTATGGCCCGCGACTTCATGGCTGCTAAAGGCCCACGTAGAGGCCTCGGTTGAGTTTTCGATACTGTTGAGTGGGTACATAGTTAAGGTGGGGGTTTTGGGGCTATACCGGACCCTAGCGGTGGCGGAGGCCCCCTCGTTGAACCTTCTGACGGGTGCTTTAGCGGTTGTGGGGCTTTTTGATGCTGGGTCTAGGTTGCCGGCTCAGCGCGACTTAAAACGGGTAGTCGCCCTTACGACGGTCATAGAGATGAACTGGGCTGTCTTGGCTCTCAGCCTGGGGGGGGGTCAGCAGGACAGCGTTGCTGGTTATCTTTGTTTAGCCCACTGCTATACGACCACGGCCGAGTTCTTTTTAGTCGAGATCCTTACCAAACGCTTTGGGACCCGGGACATCAGCTACATTGGAGGGGTCGCTATCTCAGCCCCCCTTACGTGGCTGCTGTCAATGGCTGCAGTGCTTGTGACAATAGGCTTTCCCGGAACTTCACTTTTTTGGGCGAAGTATGTATTTTTTGTAGGGTTGGTACCCACCCTCCCCGGCCTGGCGGTGGCCCTCGCTGCCCTTTTTTTGGTGTTCCTTCCTATATTTTTTATACGGTTGTGGGCAATGGTTTGGTTTGGTTTCCGGTCAGAGTCTAGGCTAGTCTTAGACCTGAGCCTCCGTGAGGTCTTTATTCTCTCCTTTGCGATAGGCCTGGGCCTTTTGATGGGCCTGATGCCGGGTCTAGTATTTTGAAACCTGGCCCTCTGCTCCTAGCCCTAAGCCGGCCAGGACAGCCCTACGTGGATAACCCCAGCACTGAGGGGAGGCCTAGATCGATTGAGTGCTACGGCTTAGCCGAAAATTGGGAGAAGTCATAACAGCCATGCGAGAAGGCCGGGCTTACCCCGGAGACCTTGCTAGGAGACGACGGGTAAGGGGCCTAGGCCTCTTTTACGGGCTATGAGACCAACTGCGGGCAAGGTTTGAAGACCGCTGAACCACGGACCTTACGACCACGGGCAGCTGTGGGGGTAACCGGCCCTAGACTGGGCTGGGGGCTCTACAGCCCTCTATACGGGTTAGAAGGATCCAAACACAAGGTAGGCCTATTCTTGCTCCCGTGAAGTTAAAGCCCCCCACACACTTCCAAGTATAAATGACAAAAGGTAGCGAAGCGAAACATCATAGTAGCTACTAAAAAACATAACAAGATACGAGTCAGTACCGGTGAGGGAAAGCTCAGAGCCAGCGGACTTATTTTTATAGGAGAACGGGAGGCGTGTGGCGGCTAGCCATCCGTTAAAAGCCCCCTAAGGGGGCCCCAGGTTTTCTAAGTACAGCGTTGCGGCTAAATGCCTTACTTGGAAGGAGCCTAGCCTACCCCAATCCTCAGAAGTGCTCTAACATGAAATTCCGGTTCTGAGACTACGCCAACAAAAAGGAACGCCCACCTCTCCTCGAGCAAACTATGTTTCTACCCCGCCTCTCAGCGTACAGGCAGGTCGGGGGCGTGGGCCTACGGTTTAGGCACGAAGAGAAGAGGTCCACTGACTACGATATGGAGTCGCCGGCTAGCCCTATGCTAACGTTCTTAGCCACCCCCCCGTGGGATAGCACAACCGTCCCCATTGGGCTTCGCTTTGCAGAGCTGCCACGGCTAAGGGCCCCACGGTTCAACGCGGTCCCCTGAGCCCTCCCAGCCCACTTTGACCTCGGCCAGACAGACCCCCTAGTAAATTTTAAACCCGCCTTTTTAACCCCTACCTTTCAAAATTTGGCGGTCGGCTTTCCTGACAGCTCAAACATAGCTGCGCTTGGCCCCGCCTTTCTCGAGGGGCTGGGGGAGGAGGTCCGCGCTGTGAGAGGGGAAGATGTGGGCCTCCTTGAGCGCCTGTTGTTTGAGGCTGGGGAGGAAGTGGGGACAAGGATGGCAGGGGACTTTCTCAAGTGGGTACGGTTCCTAGCCAAGGGCAGTGCGCGGGAGATAACGTTTACAGATAGGGCCGTTGTTGCGTTGGCCAAAGTTGCGTCGTGGGTGGGGTTTTGGCTTGAAGTTGTCCTTCAAGACTGGTAAACCACAAGCAGGGCCGGCACGGCTGCCGCGAAGGCGGTGGCTACAGATGGGGTTAGACTGAGCTGCTTTGCGACTAATGACCCTAGTTGGTTGGCTACGAGTGGGCTCGGTGTGGCCCCTCACGTTCGGGCTAGCATGCTGCGCAGTCGAAATGATTCATGTGGCTGCCAGCCGATATGACTTAGAGCGCTTTGGCTTTCTGTTTAGGCCGGCGCCCAAGCACACAGACCTGATAATAGTGTCGGGGACTTTAACAAACAAGATGGCTCCCTACTTTGCTAGGCTTTACAACTTGATGCCCCGGCCTAGGTGGGTAGTGTCAATGGGGAGCTGCGCAAACGGGGGGGGCTACTACCACTACTCATACGCCGTCGTCAGGGGCTGTGACCGTGTGGCTCCGGTTGACATTTATGTCCCCGGGTGCCCCCCCTGTGCCGAGGCCCTCATATACGGGTTGATGCAGTTACAGGCAAAAATCCTTCAGGCAACCGTAGAGCAGACTGTAGCCTTGTCCTAACGTGGTAGCAGATGTTGACAGCTGAAGCCCTCCTAATGCTCTTTTTATACCTCCAACCCCCCTTTGTGGGGCTCCTCCTCTTCGTTCTAGGGTACCGGCGATTGGTCCTATCAACAAATTTTTCTGTCGTCGGGCTCCTAAGGCAGCGTAGGCCGGGGGTCCGGGTGTTCGAGTGCGCAGTCGGAGGTAGGCTTGGCCCAGGGGCCTCAGGGCCCCAAGGGGGGCTAGAAGGGCCCTACCAGGCTTTCATAGCATTGTTTTTGCTGTACGACTTGGACTTTCTGTTTTTTCTAAGCGAAGCCACCTTCTACCACCACTGGAGCGGTTCCCAGGCCTTTCTAGCCCTCCTCTATGGCCTGCTCTTCGTTTTGGGGGCGTGGGTAGACAATAATGTCTACAGCCCTACGTGGACGTACCTCCCGTAGCCTCAAAAGGGGAGGCTGCCCAACTATGATTGCATCAAAGGGGCTGGGGACGAAGGTTCTACGACTTAGGCTGCAGCCCCTTTATGGGGTGAGCACCCCCGCCCGCCCGCCTAGGCCACAAACAAACACCATGGCATTGAGGGTAACACAACCGGGGTTGCCGTCTTGGTGGAGGCTCGCGGCTCCAGACCTAAACTGGTTGGGCACCTTCGTCAACCATATTTCGTGGGCGGTTCTCGCTTTGGCCCCCTCTCCACTTCTAATCGCCAAAAACATCGCCCTTAGAGCAGACTGGGTGGCCACACGACACAGGTTGCTAACCCTAACCCGGGGGCCCATGGCTAGGAAAAAAAAGTCCAGGGTGCAATTTTTGATCCCCCAAAGACCGATGGAGCTGAGGCTTTCAGCCGGGGCACAGCCGGTGCTGAGCCTGTCCAGGGCCTCCCTCGAGGCGCGGCTGGGTCAGGTTCGAGGCGAGGAGAGCTTTTGATTGGGGGCTTGGCCCACCCCCGCAGCTGTTACAAGGACCAGGCTGGTGGTGGGGGTTAGCGGCCTGGGTTTTTTACTGTGGTTTTAGTGAATTATTATGACAGCTCACACTTTCTGGTACTTAGAAGCGCTTGAGGCCGTTTCGGGGGCTCTTAATTATGGCACCCCCACCACCCTACGCACGGCCCTCAGGGCTACGGTGGGCCGCTTAACGTTGCCCATCGGGCTAACCCGGGACAACTTCGGCCCTGACGAGGCTCCCTTCTTGTTTGGTAGCCTTGACCCCGCCTTCGCCTTTTGCTCCCTCTGGTGTCTAGGCCTAGCCCTCGGCGCCTCGGTTGTGGCAAGGGGGCTCCTGGGGCCAAGGTACATAACTGCCCCGTACCCTAGCCACCTAGCGCCGGGGTTGCTTGTGAGCCTTTTTACGGCCCTAGCCCCTATAGTCTTGTGCAACCCTACAACGGCGGGAGTCGGGCTCTCAGCTGCTGCAATCCTAACGAGCCTCGCAGCCAACGAGCTGTCTTACCACACAAGGGGCCACAGGGGTGACTACCTAATCAACGAGCTGGGGCCCCTTGGCCATGACGTCAGCGCTAACCTTCCGGGGCCGGCCCTCCCGAGCCTAGGCTGGTTCTTCCCCTTGGCGAGGTGAAGTAGGCTTGCAGGCAGCCTTTCTTCGAGATCAACGTCAAGGCTGGTGCTAACCGCAAAGGCAGCTCACTTGCTTTACCAGGGCTGGTGGTACAGCCGAAAGTACAGGCGTACGAGGAAGAAGGTCAGGCGCATCCTCGAGAGCCCAATTAGGTTACGACGGTGCTGGTATCTAAACTTTCGGTGGTGGGCTAGGGCGGGGCTAGCATGGCTCGGCGTTCCTTTTAGGGTGTACCCCCAGTTTAAGGCTGCCAACACAGCGGTGGGGCCAGTAGTAAAATGAGTGGGCGCCCTGCTGTGGTTTGTGGTTGTGTCGTTTAGGGCCCAGGCCCTAGTAGGGGGTTTACGTAGGGGGCTATCGTGGTTAGTGAGCAGGGCTAGGCGGGCGTGAAACGACCGCCCCTCTGTCATTCAGAGCTTTTTTGACTGGTTCCAACCCGATGCCCCAGCCTTTACTCGTAGGGGGCATACCATAGTCCCCCACTCCCGTAGACGAAGGGTGGTAAACCTCGTTTCAGACCTAGAGGTGTTTATAAGCCGAGGCGGCAGCTTGCTAGTCTTCAAGTTTCTAGTGTGGAGCTTCTTTGCCCGCGCCCTCCTAGTTTTGTGTTTGGTAGCCATCCTCTAGCCAGGCCTGCCCCCCCATGAGGACACTCTCGCATTGGCAGTGGTTGATTTTAAATAGGAGGGGGCCCAACGTTGGGCCTCTTAAGGGGGCCGCTGCCCCTGTTTGTCGTGCCCCCCTGAGCCAGCTCAGCCTGTTTCATAGCTTGAACGTCAACGGGTGGTGACGGGGGGCTAACACCTGCTTGGCGGCAACGAGCAAAGCCACCCGCCCGGAAGGCCCGGCTCAATTTTTCGTAAGGGCTCCCGCCGGCCTGCTAGTTGGCCGGGGAGGGCCAAGGCCGCTACGCTCCTTGGATCACTGCTTCCTAACATCCGGCCTTCTTAGGTTCGGCGAGGAGCTTAGCGGGTCTGCCTTTAGCCTCCTAATCCTTAGAAACCTGCTGGAGACGGCCACCCCACCTTGGCTCTTACAAGTTCTTTTCCTGTATAGCCGCCTTGCACAGCTTTTTAAGCTGTCGAGGGCTAGAAGGCCCCTGTCAATAACCTCACCTGGGCACCCTTGGTACGGGGGGGCTCAAATAATTGTCAGCGCCGTCTGCAGCCGAGACCCATTCTTGTTGACGCAGTGGGCTAAAAAACGAATGGGCCGAATGAAGCTCTTTGCCCACAAAAGATTTTTACGCCTATTGGGGTCCTTTTTAAGGGGCTACGTAAACTTGGCATCCTCAGCCACAACAGTCCTAGGGTTCAACCTAGTTACCACCGGTAAGATCTCGGTTACGGGCAATGCCATGTCTAGGACTATGTTAACCCGCTTTGGGAAGGCTGGGATAAACAACCTCAGCTACAGGGCCTCGTCCTCCTTTACTCTAATTAAAACCAAAACCGGCTGTCTTGGGTTAAACCTAGTTTTTTACTACTAGTAAGGCCCGGGCCTCAGCGCCGTGCCCTTAGATGGTATTAGGCCCCCTAACCTTTATGGTAGGCAAGCGAGCTGTCCTCTTTTCCCGAACCAGTGGGGGTGGGCTCAGCCCCCTTTGCCTGATAACCCCGGCTAGCAAGACCCCCTGGCTTTGGATGTACCTAAAGTGGAGCCTGTTAATAGCCCCTGCTTGGTTAGTCGAGCTGAGCTCCGCTGAGCTTCCCCTACCCCAGGCCGCGTTTAGCCACAGCTTAAAAACCAACGTTGGGTACCTCACCTGGGCCTTGTTTGAGGGGGGGGGCCGACAGAGGTTTTTAGTGGTCCAGGTTGGAGCTACGGTTGGGACCTTAGAGGCCTTTTTTAGAAACGCAAGGTGGCTTGAGAGGGAGGCGGGCGAGATGGTAGGGGTTTTTTTTCACGGTAAGCGGGACAGGCGCACCCTTTTTGGGCTCCCTATATTCTATAGCAACCCCCTCAGGAGGGCCTTCCCCGTTGGGGGCCTCTTTGACTTGGGACTTTGCCCCCTAACCCACAAACTGGCCTTTAGGCACGTTTCATGGCTTTCGTAAGTGGTCGGACTTGCTTTGCGATGAGGCTAACCAACCCCACCTGGTTTATTCTGAGAAGGGAGCCATTCTATCACAAGCTCCAGTATTCAAAAGTCCCAAAGTACGACAGCAGCGCTGCTATCCTCGGTGCGGCTCTGGGGGCCTTTGGGGGCTATTTAGCCTTGGCAACTGTTGGCAGCGGGGGCACAGACCTTACCGACCTCACTACGCTCGTAGCCTGGGCTTTGATTGTCCTAGGCGGTGTAGTTTGCAGCACGGAGCTTCGCAACACCTACACCTTTGTCTTGTTTGCCCCCCTAGCCATTTGGGTTAGGCCTGTGGCGGCCCTTTTTCTGTCGGCCCTAAACCCCTTTGGGCAACGCCCCCGCGGGTAAGAGCCGTGGCTGTTTATGTATGAGCCCAGAAGTCCCAGAGCTAGAAGGCCCTTAAAGAGGCGCAGCGCCCTGTTTCTTTCACGACCGCTGACCCCTGCTGCCTTTTGGCCACATAATGGCTGGATGGCGGTGCTAACGTTGGGTGCGACCGTTGTGCCCCCAAGGGTGGTCCCTCGAATTTTTACCTTCATAAAAAAGCTCATTAGGTACCCGAAAACACGCTCCCGGTTCTGAGTTAACGCCCAATGCGCTTTCTTAGTAACGCGGAAGCCCCTCAATGTACGAATGGGCAAAGGCAAGGGCTCAAAGGTTCGGTTCTATACTAAAATTAGCCACTCTACTACCCTTGCTGCCGTCTCCAGCCTTAGGGCTGGGTTTAGAAAAAAACTTAAGCGCTTTGTCAGCATCCGGCTTGGCCGGGAGGTAGTCATTCTTGAGCCCCCAAGGGTGAGCTCGGGGGTGGAATGGGCTCATCGACACCGCACCCAGGTAGATTTTTTAAGGACGCGCGCCAGGGAGGTGAAGGCCCTTTTGGCCTTCGTACGGCGGCCCGCCCTAAAGCTTTTTTTTGGTAGGTTATTTAGAGCCGCTTGGCGGAGGCCGAGGCTCCGGTGGCGGTCAAAATGGCCCCTCCTACCCAAAGTTAGTATGAGGCTGAAGGCCCGGCGTAAAAAGTGAGGCTCGGGTGCCCGAGTTGTGGCGCCGATCTGGGCCGGTTTGGCAAGCTTGATGGCCGGGGTTCGTAGAATTAGTACTAAGACCAACCCCGCTAGGGTGGCCCTTAAGAGGGTGCGTAGCCGTCTTAGGAAGGGCTTTCGAGAGAGTAGGGCTCTATTTTTTAGGGCCAAGGGCCGCTTCATTCCACGGCGGGTGGCCCTATCAACGAGCGGCGCCTTCTATCGGACGCTGTGGTCACGGGGTATCAAGGCGGCGCCCCGCCTCTCACCCCAAGCCCACTTGAGGGTCCCCCTAGAAAACCCTTTGGGGCCGCTAGCTTCCCTTTGGTCCAGGCTAGGGTTTAACTTTCATGCGCGTGAGGGTCGTCCCGTGTTGCCAGCTCGGGCGTCTGCGTTCGCCGCGCTGGCTCGGGCGGTAGCCACGCTGGAGAGGGCCCCCCTACTTCTATACGGGGGGCTGAAAATCTCTGCCAGGGGCGGCCCTATAGTTGTTACTGGGGCTTTAAGCCTAGGTGGGAGGGGCGGCGGAGGCCGCCCGACCTCCATGGATGGGGGCTCACTCGTTCTAAACTTTGTAATGGAGGACGGCTTTGTGTCCCCTTGGCCCCCTACAAGCCTAAGCCCGCTTGTACTAACCCTTGTTACCCTAAACGCACCCCTACAACTCGTATAGGTTGGCTCCCAATGATAGCGAAGAGAGTGACGGCCAGCAACGCCCCCCGGGGCTACCTTTTAGCCAAGTATTCTTTGTTTAACACATATATCGCGGCTCTAGCCCTGAGCTCCTATCCTAACTTCCAAGCCAACAACAGGCTCTCAGCCCTCCACGGCCTCACAACAAGGGGGGGGAGGGGTGGGTTGAACACCCAGCGATGGGTTTGGCTTATAGGTCCCCTGTGGGGGTCCTGGAGCGCCTGGTTTGACTCCCTAACCCAAGCCTTTCAGCACAGGGGCGTTTGTTTCACCCACGGGGCCCCCTCGACCGAGCTCGTTAGCAGAGCCCTAACTTGGCTGACCCTAGGCCGGACCCATTACAGCCAAAACCTCCCCTGGCGGCCCCTGCCACAGGGTAACTTAAACCGGGGGCCTAGCCATGCTCTTCCCCCCAGAGCCTTCTGGCTACTTCCTACGAGCCTCCGCCGCTTTAACAGCTTTGGAGCTCCTACCTTCGCCCTGTCCGGTAGCAATGTTAGAGCCCGAGTGGGCTGGGCAGTTCTGCCAGGGCCCTCGGATAACAAAGCGCTGAGTAAGCTCGTTTTCTTAGCCGCCCTCGCCGCGTATCGTAGCTCAGTGGGTTAGCGGGTGTAAACACCCTCGGCGGTGGTTCCAAATGGGTCTCATCATTCTTGTGTTTTTTACCTGTGCGTTGCACAGCTTAGCTTTGTGCTGGGGTCGGCAGTGGAACGTGCTTGCCCTACTACTTTTTGTTGAGCTGTCGTGGGTTTTCCTAGCCGGGGGGTTCGGGCTCCTAAGCTTGTATACCCTAGACTTAGCCTGGCTCTATACCACAGCCCTAATTGCCATTCTGTCAGGGGTAGAGCTTGTCCTAAGCTTGTTTGTTTTCGTCGCTTGACATAAAACTACGGGCCAGCTTTTTATAGACTACTCGACCCAGAACCTTAAATAACCAGCAAGGCAGGTGGGCTCTTATGTTTTACCCCATTAACGGCTTGTCGGTCAGCCTGTGGCACCTATGCCAAGTTAGCTTTGTTAACGCGAGCCAAAGCCTTATAGCCAGGCTCTCTTACTTTGTCACCGAATGGGTCCTATCTACCAACCATCGCAGGATTGCCGTCCTCTACTTTTTTTTTGTACTGCTGTCGGGCTTTACCGGCCTTGTTCTTGCAACTATTATTAGGTTGGAGCTAGCCTACCCCGGTCAGTTCTTTTTAACGAATAACGCAGAGAGGTACCTAACAACGATATCCCTACACGGCATCGTCATGGTTTTCTTTATGATCATCCCTGTTCTTTTTGGGGCCTTTGGGAACTTCCTCCTTCCGACCCAGTTGGGGATCCGCGATGTTGCTTTTCCCAGGCTAAATAGCTTTATGTTTTGAGTGACACCCTCGGGTTTTGTTTTGTTGCTACACATAATCCTGTTTGACCGCTCTTACAACCTGACCTATTGGCTAAACTACGGTGAGGTAAAAGCAGCCCTTAGACGTCGATACACTGACCCTGTCAACACCGGTGCAAGCTTGTTCCCCCACGTCCCCTCTGAGGTCAGTTGGCGCCTACTTACCCACACCGACAAGGCTAGCCCCCTTTTTGGGAGCAGGAGCCAAGCTGACCTGGGCGGCCTAGCTCACCACACCACCTGGGTGGGAGCCTCGCCGTTCTATTCCGGGACCGGCGTTAAGGGGCAGCCAACGCCCTCTGTCCTAAAGGGCTGCGACACCAGCCCCAAGGCCCATGCCTCCTCCTCGCTAAGCCCTGATAGCGGGGCCGTCGCTCTAACCTCGGCCCACCCCTGGGGGGCACAGCGCTCAGCCCAGCTGGTTGAGGCTATGGCTAACTACAGGTGCGGTGGCCAAGCGCAGGCCACCGAGCCGTCTTCTGGCCCCTCGCAATACCGCTTTGGCTTACCGGCTGAGGCCTCAGCCCTAGCCAAGCCGAGGCCGCTTGGGTCACCCCTTCTTCCGGGCACTGACGTTACAATGGACTGGAGGGCCCTAAAGCTGGAACGTGAGCTGTGGCGGTCTGCCGACTTTTTAGGGCAGGGGCTGCAGACTTTTTTATTTCGCCGCCGCTATTATACTGACCTCCTGTCCCCTAGTACCCTGGTGAACAAGGTTTCAATTTGGCTGCCGAATCACCTGATTCCTGGCTGGGCTTTTGTTACGCCCTACTCCTCTCGGTTAAGGTACACGGCCCTAGGTAAGGTTGATATCGCCCTAATTGTTGTTTTTTTAGCGTCATTGGGCTCGGTTTTTAGTTCCGTCAACTACGTTATTACGTATAGGTACATTGGGGCGCCGATCTTCAAGGGCCGTAGGGAGCTCAGGTCCTTTTTCATTGATGCCCTTTTAGTTGGGTCACGGATGATGATTTTAGCGAACCCAGCACTTCTAATTGGGATCATCCTCCTCCTATCTGACAGGCACTTTGGCACCTCCGTCTTCGACTTCTCTGGGGGCGGGGACACTATCCTCTTCCAACACCTGTTTTGATTTTTTGGCCACCCCGAAGTATACATCATCATCATACCCTGCTTTGGGTTTATGAACTCCCTACTTCCATACTACCTACGCAAGCGTTTGTCCGGTCGCCTGTCGCTGCAGTTCTCAATGTACACTATCGCCTTTATGGGGTTTGCCGTTTGGGGCCACCACATGTACATGGTCGGCTTAGCTAATAGCGTGCGAACTCTTTATAGCACCATGACCGTTATGATTTCTGTTCCCGCCTCAACTAAGGTCCTACACTGATGTGTCACTATACTGCAGTCGAGCCCAACCCTGGACGTGGGGTTTTGCTTCCTCCTGAGCTTTATGTACTTTTTTGTTTTGGGCGGGCTCAGCGGGATGTTTAACGCCCACATTGGGTTTGACACCCTCCTGCACGACACCTTTTATGTCATAGGCCACTTTCACGTTATGCTTGCAGGTGCGGGGATGTCTTGCGTCTTTGCCGCCTTTTACTTCTATTTTGCTTCTATTTTTGGCGTCAGGTATAGCAGGTTTTTTGCCTACCTCCACTTTGTTTTTTACCTCAGCGGCCAGCTTATCACCCTCATCCCCATGTTCTGGCTGGGGTATGCTGGCATGCCCCGTAGGATCATGGACTACCCCTCAGCATTTGGTGGCTGGCACAGCCTCGCCTCCAGCGGCCACCTACTTACGGTCTTCTCGTTTGCCTTCTTCCTACTTATGTTGGCCGATAGCTTTTACGAGAACCGGGCACCAATTTCTAAAACAAGGGGGGTCAGCCGCCTTAACACGCGCTTGGCATTTTATACCTATGAAGTAAGGAAGTTGGCTCACTGGCGGCAACGGAGCTTAGTTCTACTTCGACCCCAAACCACCCCTTCGACCCCTTCGACCCTGTACAGCTTGGAAACGTCAGCGGCCGAGTACGTTTTTACCTTTAGGGGCTAACCTCAGCCTGTTGGATCATGAGGTTGGGACTTCGGAAACACCTTTGCCTGGTCCACAGGCTAGCTCACGCTCAGAGGAACCACTACCTTCAGGCGAGCGCTCTCCTTGTACCTAATAGCATACTAAAAAAATCTCTTCTTTCCCTCCTCCGCTGTGGCCTAGTATTACACTATTACCCCAAGGGCTTGGGCCTGCTAAGGGGGGCAGACAAAGTTCCTTTTTGCCTTATCCTACGCTATTGAGAGGGGCGGCCGCTTGTGTCAGTAGGCGCTGCACCCAAACTAATGTGCGGGTACAAAAGCTTACAGAGGCGGTTCAAACACGGCGGGGGGGTAACATTTTTGGTTTGGAGCGGGGGGGGCCTTCTTACAAGCGACGAGTGCCTAGAACAAAAAACCGGGGGGCTGCTGTGCTTGTCTGTGGTGTCCTAGGCTCGATGCCTATGGTGTGCCTTCACATGACCTACCTCATCTGCCTGCGTTTGACCTACCTGAAGGGCTTTTTTTGGGGTGATAAGTTTATGAGTTATGGCAGGAGGTGGGGATGCAAAAATACCCGAGCCGGGTGGGGTCGATTTCAGCAGGGGTACGCAAGGGCCCTAACAGACGGTAAGTACTCAGCCCCCCGGTCCTCACGAAGGCCCTTCCCGTATGGGTTAATGCAAAATTTCGGCCTCTGCCTCTTGGCTTACAACTTGGCTGTCCTGCCCAAAACAAGGCCCTGGGCCTGGGCCATAGTGAGGCAAATCCAAGCTCGGTCATACCGGAGCTCCCGGTACAAAATAGGGCTGCCCGCCAACGGCCAACGAACCCACACTAACGCCACCACAACAGGCAGGGTCGCAGATGAGGGGGCGAGGTTTGTAAGGAAGAAGGGTATTCTTCCAAAGATATGGGAGTCTCGTAAGCCGGCTAGGTTTGTAAGCAGGTCGTCGCGCCCCAAGGCCTCGAAGGGGGCCAAAGCAAAAACCACATCAAAGAGCGGTAAGACCATAAGGTCAAAAAAAAAGATAGATGTTTGAAAGTAACTAACCCAAGACGTGGTAGAACATGGGTAGCCTAGTGGCCCTTATTCAGAACTCTGCTCTCCTGCTTTCGTGGCTTTTCGCCTCCCTTAAGGTTGCCTTTATATTTTGTGCAATAGTCATGGTCCGCATCTGCACCCCCCGCTTTGGCCTAGGGGCCGTCACCCGCCTCGCCTGGGGTTCACTTTTCACCTACTTTATTTTATTTTTTTTAATCTACCTTTTAGGGCTTCTGTGGCTCTAGCGTTGGGCAGCCCCCTGGGGGTGTAGTTCAATGGTGGAACAGCGGCCTTCAAAGTCGCATGTTGCGGGTTCGAGTCCTGCCATCCTCGTTAGAGCTGCGCCCCCTAACCCCCCCCCAGGTTTTAAGGGCTAAACCGATAACGTGGCGCGAGCCCCTGCGGTGCATCCAAATGTCTTAAGTGGCCCTAACCGTTGTTAGGGCGTATGGCCGAGAAGTTAAGGCGGCGGGCTGTAAACCCGTTGGGGCTACCCAGCGTTGGTGCGAATCCAACTACGCCCAAGTGAGTCCCCATGACTTTCATTAGGCACCTTATTAGTCTATCTGGTTGCAACCCCCTAGCCCCCCTAGCCCCCCTAGCCCCCAAGGCCAGGGGCGGCTGGCGCCGTAAGTTAAGTGTGCGCACTCCCCTCTCCCCCTACCGTAATCCTCAAGGCCTCACAGAGGGGCCGACCCCTGTTCGAGCCAAAGTCAAAGCCGAGGCGAGGGCCCTCCAGCCTAATACTAACCTGCGGGGTTCCCCATCGGCCAGACGTATAAGCCTGTATATCAACCTTGGGGCAGGCCTGGTAGGCGCAGCCGGTGCTCTTTTTGCCTCGAGTTTTGTCTCGAGGCCTCTCTGGGGGTCTGCCGTAGTGGTCCTGGCAGTAGCCGGGGCTTGTCTTCTCGTAGTCTACACGCGTAGGAAGAAGCCTGGGACATATCGATATCGGAGGCCCTGACGCTGAAGGTGAATACTCACAACCTTGTCCCTCGTCCCCCAATTCTTAGCCTACGTGTCGTTGATGGGTTTCTTATACGGCGTTTGTAGGGGGCTCGAGGTTGACTCAACCTTTGCCATGGTGTCCGTCGCCTTACTTTACATAGGCTTTTATGCTATGGTTAGCCGCGCCCTTTATTTTGTTGGCACCGCGCGGATAGGTGGCGTGAGAACAGCCAAGATCGAACTCTTAGCAGGAGGGGCAGCCCTAATTTGCTTAGGTTTTTTTTTGAGATTCGCACAGCTTCTTGTGGCAATGATATTTCGGCCCAAGGACGATTGGCTGCTCCTACTCGGGGGGTGGGGTGGGCTCACGATCGTGGCGGCTCTTATTGGCGGCCTCGTTGCTATTCTTGTAGGCCTCCCCCGAAGGGGTGTTAACAAAACAGGGGGGGCGCTGCGGGGCCGCGAAGGGGCCCTGCCCCAAACCTGAACTGGGGACCTCAAAAGGTACGAGGCCCTTTGTAAAACCCGCCCCCTGAGTACGCTTTGGCGCGGCGTGATGCAGCTAGAGCCCCTCCCTTCAGACCTAAGGTCTGAAGTGTATTACGTAAACGGGGCAAAGTTTCCGGTTGAGCTAGAGAATCCAGAGTGGCCAATCCTGGCTCGGAGGGCCAAATTAAACTTTATTGCCTCCTCTCTAGCCAGCGTAGGTAGCCTAGAAAGCTTGATGCCGGCCCTCCCGCCTAAAATTGCGGATGCTGACTTGAGCCTTACAACCCTTGTGGAGGACGTCCTACTACTGCAATATGGGAAGGAGCTCAACGGGCAGGGTGAGTTTCTTATAAGCTTTGCCTTTCTATCAGCTGAGGCTGCGCGTGTTAGGGACCTCGATGGGGGGTTTTGAGGCCCCCTATATGCCTTCCGGCGCCTCTTTCGCTCTGATGGGGGCCTGCTAAGAGAGCTCTGGATGGCTTCCCTTCTTTGACTAGCCGCTCTGGGGTTGGTGATGTTACCCTGCCTATGGGCCCGGGGGCCAGTCTGCCGGCTGTTAAGCTTGGCTTTTATACTTGCCGGCCTTGCCGGCGCTTGGGTCGCAAAAGAGAGCACAGAAAGCTGACTTGACGAGGGCCTTTGAGGCGCCATGCCGCCGGGCTACCCCGTGAGAATGCAGCGGCGCCCCCACCGTTACACAGCCTATAAGGACGGCCGAAGATCCCCAACCCTCATCCTCGCAATGTTTTTTTTCCTAAGGCTAGCCAAACCTAGGGTCGCTAGTCAGGTGGAGGGGGACTCAAAGGAGGCCGAGCTGATACCCCATGCGCTTAGCTAGTTTTTTCGAGGCGGTAAGCTTACTTATACTCTGGTCCCTCCTCAGCTTTTTTTTCCTTGACGAGGAGCCCGTTTTTGACTTCTCAGACTGAAACCTGACCCACGTTTTTCTCCTAGTCCTGGGGATCCTCTCTTTCAGCTGAGAAAACATCCTGAGAGCCCGCAGCGGCGCCTATGTTTATAAGGACCTAGTTCTGCTTTATGCCACTTTTTTCTACGCCCACAGCTTAGAGAGGTACATGCAGCTAATCCAGGTTATATTTTTTTGTCACTGTCTGGCCCCCCTTGAGGCCGACTTAACAGATTCGGGGCAGGCGTTTCTAGAGTACTTTAACCTCGCCTCCATTTACCTTTGTGCAGCAGCAGCTCTGGCCTCCTGCCTGGCCCTAGTAGCTGCTGTCGGAGCTACCAGCCTTAGCCTTGGGAGGCTTGCCCTCAGTCGACTTTGTAGCACGATTGTGTGCCTAGGCTTAGTCGACGCCTGCCTAGTTGTTGGTTGGGACTTGAGCATCAACAGCCTTGCCCTCTTGGGCGCAGGGGAGGGGTCCGGGCTGCTATACGCCCACTGCCCCACCTCGATGACTTACAACTCGATAAGCAACACCCCAGACCAGTTTGACTGGCACAAAGAGCAGATTCGCCCCTACATGTTTCGGTTTGAGGCCCTCTACCTTTGAGCAATGCAGCTACTTATGCTCCTCTCCCTGGGGTTGGGGGCCTGGGTCTGGGGGCTAATAGCCCTCGACGGGGTAAGCAGCACCGCTAGGGCAGCAACCTTTTGAGGTTTGGGCCAGAGGCAGCTAACACACATATTTGCCACAAACGTGGCGGGGTTCGTAGTGCTAGGCCTCCCCCAGTTACGTGCCCTGCTCCACGTGCCGGCTGAGTACTCCATTCTAGGGTAGGTACCGCAGCCCAAGGTTACTTAGTCATAGTTTTTAGCTTTCCTGCTGGGTACGCCTGTAGCTCCCCTAGCCGTGCTCGCTGGGTATCCTGGCTCTGAGCCTTGGGTGGCGCTAAATGGGACAGCCCTCACACCCTAATGGGTCTAGAGTAAACAGCGTGCAGGTTGCGGACAACGCAGTTTCTTGAAATGGGACCGATAGGGCGTTTTACTTCCAGTCGTACTTGCTTGCAGTCCTGTTTAAATTTATTAGGCATTGGCTAGCTGCCAGCCTTGTGATACCCTACCAAACACCTTGGTATAACGGGAAGCTAAACCGCCTTGCTAAGCTTAGGTCTCGGCGAGCTAGGCCCCCCGAGAGGGGGATTATCCCGGCTCTCGATTGGGGCAATAACGCCCCGAGGGCCCTGCAAAAAACAGGTCCAGGCAGGATATTAAACGTGGTTGTTACCCGCTACTTCCGAAAGCTCCCCCAGTCGCTTGTCCTGAGGGACAGCGTCGAGGACCTCATTAGGCCCGCTATAACGGTAAAGCGGCCTAGATACGCCTTCACATTTTGAAATAGGCCGAGGCTTCTGAGGTGCACTGGGGCTATCTTTTGCCTCCTAAAGGGGGTGGGGGCGGGGGACAAGGCCCCTCGGGCCTTTCCACCAAGGCGGTGGCGCCTTAGGGTTAGGCGGCAGGGGCGCTGAAAAGCCTCCCCCTTGATGGTCGATAACAAACAGAGCGTGCCGTCCCTTCAGTATTGGCGCTTGGAGGCCTAAGCCTATGTCTGGCGACTTTGTTTTTTTATGCCCAGGCCGTTATACCACCCCTGCATTAACAGCCTAAGGCCGCAGAAGAAGGCAAGGGCGGCTAGGAAGTACCTACCCCGGCCTCTCTTACTACTACGACGCCCCCGTGGGCCTCTTTCAGGGAGCCCTTCCCTAGTTTACAGGGTCCTCCCCTTAAATAAAGCCTACCTTACCAGCACCCGCCCCCAACACTCATGAAATTACACCTTACCCGACTTGGTACTAGGCTCCTTCGTTAGGATGGTTTCGGGAATCTTCATGCAAAGGGGGCGTACTCTAACCATGCTTAACCTCTTTAATACGCTTAGGGGCTTAACAGGCATAACACTGGCTGCCCAGGCCAGCTATAAGCCTCTCGAGGCCTCCTTCCCAGTGGCTATGGCCCCCATTACTGCTACCCCCCGGTTGGCCCCACTTTGCACCATTTCTGACGTGGGACCATTGGGAGCCCAAAGGGTTAGACCAGGGAGGTCCCGGGCTCTGCTAGGAGCTTGCAGGGCTTTAAGCCTTAAAAAGCTCCTAGCCTCAAGCCTCAGACGGGGGGCTAAGGGGCTGCCCCTTAGCCTAAGCCGGGGGGCGCCCCTCCTAGCCCTAAACCACGTTGGCAGAGCTGGGCCCTTCCCCCCCAAGCAGAACAGTTTAGCCGTTTGAAATCTCCTATACCAGCAGCCCCTTTTAAACTACTCGTTAAAGTACTGCCGGCTAAGCCGTCGAGTACGAAAAATTTTAAAAAACAAGTATAGGTACTCAAAGTACTACTTCATCATCGCCCCCTACAAACGCCGCCTCTTTACCCTGCACCTATGGAAGTACGTCCTTAAGTTCCATGACGAGCGGACCTTCTTCCTTAGGTTTGAGGCCCTCTTGCAAAATTTTTCCAACCCCGACGAAACTGCCCTTTTGTGATCCCTATTTTACGCTCAGCAGCGATTGGCCCTAAAAAAACTCTTGGGTAGGTAGGTCCAAACTTGTATTGCTATGAGGTTGGCCCTAAAGCTGGCGTTACGCTCCCTTAGCCTAAGTTGGGGCTACGCTCCAGTGGCCTCCCTGGATAGGTCCCTATTTTACCGTGACCTACTGCACACTTTAAAGGTGGGCTCATCCCTACCAACGTCCAAGCTAAGCCTGGTGAAGGACCCACGTAACCTCGCCGTAAGGTGGCTTACTTTTAAAATGCCCCTGACCCCGCTGCTAGCCGGGGAAAAAAAATCCATAACTGGTTTTGACCTAAGGCTTGCGGCCCTAAAGGGCCCAAATAAGATAAAGCACACCCGCCGTCGGGGTGTGGCCCCCTACCCGGAGCTTTCCACCGGCCGTGCACCTTTAGGCCTTGGTGTAAGTCCGATATTCTCGTTCGTAGGCCAGGGCCCCGGATGGGGGGGCCAGAGCTCTAAGAGCCTTGCGTACTTTGGAGGGACCTCCTTCGTAGGCTTTAAAAAGGCGGCCCGGGTTGGCTTTTTTGGCCTAAGTTACCTCCCCTCGGACATTTTGGTAGCCCACAGAAAAGGGTTGCAGGGGGGCGAGGCGGCGAAGGGCATAGTCCTCCCCTGTGGCCACGCGTTTGTAGCCGCGGATGTTAATAGCATGGGGTCCTTTCTGGTCGAAAGGGCTTTTTTTGAAGCCAGGGGTGGGGGGCTAAACATAGGCCCAGACGTACCCCCTGCCCCCGTTGACATCGAAAGCCTTGATGAGGGCTGGAGCAACCACCTCAGCTGAGCTACCGGAATTGGTGCAGCCTCCCCGTTCTACTCCGCCTTAGCCCTATTAGCCCTATACAAGAGCCAAGCCGCAATGAGGGGTATACTATGCCCCCTCTAGGGGGCAAGCCTGGTACCTTATGGCCGTTCCTAAAAAGAAACGAATAGGTTACCGGATTTTAAACAGGGGGGCCCAAGCGCGGGCCTGGCACTTGCGGATGATCAATTTGACCGCCTCGAGCGTAGCCTCTGCCCCTCTAATGGGTTTGCTAAACTTTCAACGGGGAACTGCTGCTCCTAACCCCCTGCTACCCCACCCCAAACGCAGGCCCCTAGGTGGCGTGAACCCCACCAAACGCAGACTTTTCGGCGAGGAGGGGAGCCCTTTTGCCCTCAGGGCGTTAATAACCAACTTTGGGTATAGGCCCTCCTGAGGCCCGGATCGGTTGAGTGGTGCCTTACCACCCGCCTTGGGTCTTTTTTTAATTAGGCACCCCCTAACGAGGATGCTTAGGCCGCCGCACACCTCCTGCAGCCCCCTTCCCCTGTACCCACTTACTACAAGCCCCCAGATGGCTAGGCTTGCTCTAAAGAGACTGGGGGTAGCGCTACAGCTACCCCACAAGTGGGGGGGGCAGGGTAACTACCTTCTAAGGCGGTGAGAGCTCTCTCCAGCCCACCTCAGCCTAGGCACATTTGGACCCGGGGGGTCCAAGGCTTCCTGGGGCTATCTCAAGCTGAACCGCCCCGTTAATTTAAGTGAGCCCACAGGGCCTTCTTTAAGAGACCTCTGACTCTACATAAAGACAAACCCCAATGAGGGCTACTGAATGTACTGTATGTGACTCCAAATAAAGAAAAAATGAAGACGTTGGGTTCGCTTCCCCCTACAATTTTTTATGAGACGAAACATCTGACAACGGACCCTCCTTTGGCCGCTTTTTTATAGGACCCTGGACCAGCACAGGCTAAAATTCCCCAGCGTAAAGAGGGTGACTGTGCTTAGCTGGCTTCGAGCCGCTATCACCCAAAAGCAAAAGTTTAAAAGAAGCAACCCTTCTTTGTTAACCCGCTTGGCGCTACGGGTCAACATTTTTATGCCCCTAAGCCTTCCTAGACCGCCCGGTCGGAGATCGTTAACCGTGATGCCCTCCGAAAGGGCGCCCCTTAGACGGATGGGACGTAGGGCGGCATCTTGAGGGGCTTGGCTATACTCGTGCTGGAGGCGTTGGACCCAGCCCCCCCTTTAAGGGGGCTTTTTGTTGGGCCGTAATGAGGGGCCGCGCTGATAACATGAAAAGTACCCCCCCCAACGAGCCCGTTACCCCCCCGGCCAGGTTTGATGCTGATGCTCCCACGGCTGTGCCCACGCTCGACATAGCCGAGGCCCCCAATTTGCCTGCAGTCTCAGGGGTTGACGTTAACGAGCCCCCCCACCCAGCTACCGAGGTTGGCCGTGATCTCGCTATTTGTGAGTTTGAGGTTTATACAACCCAACTAGGAGACTTCCAGCCCCCCAACCCCAACCCCAACCCCTGGGAGTTAGACCACAGATTTTGAAGGTTTGAGCTCAATGGGCTTGAAGACCCCACGGGCTTCGCAGGGCTGCTGCCCAGGCTCCACATTTATATGTTTCAGTATCCCCCATTACTTAGGACCATGGCCCCGCACCTCCCCCCCCATTTTTGGGATCCTCTAAACTGCCATGTCCATCTGGTAGCCTACCTTGGGGGGGGGGGTACCGCTCCTGGGTACCGCCCTAACTTTAAGGCAGAAAATTTCCTATTGGAATTTAGCCAAACCGCCGACCGACTAGACCGCTGGAACCCTGGCCGTACCAAGTCTAGCGTCGGCCATACGTGGACCCGCTGGACCCCCAGTGAGGCGGGGGGTAAGCTTGGGCACGGTAACTGCCCCGGATCGAGTCTAAACAGGCTCCGCCCTACCGATCAGGTAGAAATGGGCTGACTACTTTTTAATCCCCCCCTCAAGTTGACGAGGTCTGGGGAGCAAATTCTGGGCCTGTTAACCAGCCATGACCCCCTCCCCTGCGGGAGGGCTGCGCTGGAGTTGACGGCGGCGGAGCTCCTAGACACCCAACCCTTTGAGGTTGGCAGGTGGTACGACCCGCAGTGGGGTTCCAGGATAGGCGGTACCCTAGTTAATGATTTCTGCGTGTTCTTAGAGGGGGCTACGAAGGCTCTAGGGGATTATATCAGCCTTAGGCTGGGGGAGGTGCCCTCATATAGCTATAAAATTTTTTTTATTAATAAGTTTGGTTGGATAAGGGATTACCACTCGTCCGTTCTAGGGGTTGGTGGGGGCTCACCGGGCACCTTCCTTGCTTCTTATGGGGACCGGGTTTCGCTGAGCGGGGCCGAACTCAGCGCGGTACTACGGTGGGGATCCTGAGCCTTCCACACCAGCCCACCTTGGGCCCTTGAGGGGTTTAGTTGAAATGTGGGGCGAATCATCACCTCCAGCCTTACAAGCTACCTCGAATTGTGTACTGAATTTTATTCAGCCGCCCGAGTGGGGGAGGCCTGTGTTACCTTGGGCGCAGCCCTTTATGCCCTTTGTTGTCTCGCCTCCCTCCCACTTGCGCGCCTAGGGTCGATTTGCCCGGACCTCTACCTAGTCAAGTTAGCGGTGGCGTTAAGTAAAGCTTTACTTTATGCAATGGTCGCCCTCTCTTGGCCTTTGTACCTCTTCTGAGCTGCAGGTGTAGGCCTCGCCGTCGTAGGTGTTTGTGGCCTAAAATCATGCTACTCCAAAGGGCTGCTCCTACGGGGGGAGCCCCCCGAGTGGCTGCGAGGGCTGCTATCACAACCTCTAAACGAGAGGGGCTGGCTCTTTACCTTAGCTTTCCCCCTCCTTGTAAACACAATCTTTGGTTCACCAGCCCTATTGCCCTTAAGGGAGCAAATGCTCGTTTCGGTCTTTATACTAACTTATTACGTTGTACGCCTTAGTGTTAGGGGTTTGGCCTACATGGGAGCCCTCGGTTGGGATAGGCTCTGTTCAACCCCCCTTCGGGGCATGATACTTGGGCCCGCCCGCCCCGTGAAAGTTAAAACGGCGGGGCCGGTGGCAAGGCGGCACAGCCGTTTCGCTAAGTGGTTGGCCCTGCTTCCGTTCCTTGTGGGGGCGGCCCTTCTCTTTTGTGGTATGCTAGCCCTGGTGGCCCTGTCGATAAACTTAACCGGTGTATTGGGTGGCCCCCTCTTCTTCAAAGACTGGGCGTCGTGGTTCACTGAGTACAACAGCCAGATCCTTAACCCTAAATGCCAAAAAGCCCAAGTTTTTCACAATTCTCTGTGGGAAGTCCCAGAGGTCGTAAAGTACGATCCCCAAATTCATGGGTGGCCGAGGTGGGAGGGGCACATCTCCAAAAGGACAGGGCTACCCCTCTACCCCGAGGAGTTAGCCAAAGAGGTGGCTGAAGACTACCCAGGGTGTGCTAGCTGTAGGATTTTAAACTCTCCTCGTATAACTTATGTGCGCAGGGCCATTTACCCGGGTGGATTTTTCAAGTAGCTCTTTCCGTGGTTTTTAGGTATTAGGGTTTAAAATACTAAGCATTAATATACTTATGGCGAGGAGAGGCGAGGAGAGGCGAGGAGAGGCGAGGAGAGGCGAGGAGAGGCGAGGAGAGGCGAGGAGAGGCGAGGAGAGGCGAGGAGAGGC
>Ga0315906_10002835_pt1 | contig 23574 bp, 15 predicted proteins | sample LakEriMetagenome_4_FD_203526 | JGI IMG/M metagenome (GOLD analysis project Ga0315906, IMG submission 203526) | Freshwater fungal communities from buoy surface, Lake Erie, Ohio, United States - Buoy 2 MA122 | ecosystem: Environmental > Aquatic > Freshwater > Lake > Lake biofilm | place: USA...
AGATGACTATGTATCCTTTGGATGAGCCGCAAATGTACCTGCAAACGCTCCCCGAAAATTATCTCGACGATTATGGGTTAGCAATAAGCAAGCTACTTACCTGGGAAGAAGGACAGGAATTGAAAATACAGGGTCGGATAGATTATTTCTCGCAGTTCTCGAATTCAGATTTCGGGGCTCGGCAATGGGAGGTTTTCGGGCAAGATATTTCGGAAGAGCGAAGGGATTTGCTAAAGAACCTGACTTTTTCCTACACCAAAGTTTGGGAATCAGCGGCGAGGACCAAATTCACCTTGTCTTATGGCGAGCGTGTTCCAACAAACAACGAGCGTTATGGTTTTTACCTATACAATCGCCAGGATCAGTTCGATTATGTAGGTAATATCCGGTTGAACCCGGAGCGTTCCATACAGGCAGAACTTATGTTTTATTTCGAGGAGGGAAGGTTTTCCTTCACGACCAACGTCTTTTACCACCGTATTAACGATCTCATTTATGCACAAGTGCTTGAGGGTTTCGGGCAGATGACTATAGGAGCATTGGGTTTAAAGACATATAAGAATATTCCTTTTGCCAATAGCTTTGGATCCGAACTGAGTTTTTCTGCGGTTTTATCTGACAAACTGAGCCATATTGCTGCTCTCCGTTATGTGTATTCGGAAACTAATTTTAGTGAACCTATGCCCTTAGTCCCCCCTTTGAAATTACAACAAGCACTGCGTTTCAGGCATAATTTATGGGTTATTCAGGCAGAGCATGATTTTGCTGCCTCGCAGCGCCGAATCAATGTGGATTACGGCGATAGAAGAACCCCCGGGTTCAACCTGTTTTCTGTTCGGGCTTCCCGGAATTTTCCATATAAATCGATGGTTTTTCAGGGTGGTTTCGCCGTAGAGAATATCTTCGATACGAGCTATCGGGAACATCTGGATATTGGAAGTATTTTGCGTTATGGCAGAAATTTTCAGTTGAATGTTGGGGTGATGCTATAGCCATATTTCGCTTGAAAATTTGGCCAAAATCATGTTGAAAGATTTGATTTCCAAGATATTTTCAACTTTGTAATTACTTTAGGTAATTAGTCGAAAAGGCTTTCTTAGACGAATCCTGGTGTCTTTAATAGTAATGTCGGAAGCAGATATTTTCCAGGAGCTTTATTACATATACAGAGGCGAAGATGGGTTTCTTTTTAGGAGATATTAGCAATCAAATAGCCCACGTATGCAACGTAACTAATAAACATTGCAGCTCCCTGCCAGCGTTGAATTATATGGCGCTTGCCAATAAAAAGCAAAACAAATAAAAGAAGACTCGCAAAAATGGTCATAAAAATATCTGTATTTGATGTACTTTGAAACGGAAGAGGGCTAACTACAGCACTAATGCCTAAAATCCAAAATATATTGAAGATGTTTGAACCCACTACATTGCCAATAGCAATGTCCATCTGCTTTTTATATGCAGCGACTACAGAGGTAGCCAGTTCGGGAAGAGAAGTGCCTACGGCGACAATTGTTAATCCAATTAACGATTCGCTTACACCCATAGAATTCGCAAATTTAACAGCGCCGTCAACCATCCATTTTCCTCCGAAGATAAGTCCGGCAAGTCCCAAGAGAATAAATAGCGTTGATTTCCACAGCGGCAATATTTTTACCTGACCATCAGAAGGGGAATCATCTCCGGAAGCCTTGGCAATGCCAAATGTGTAATATAAAAATATAATAAAAAAACAAATTAAAACTAAACCATCAATGCGCGATAAGAAGGAAGCTCCGGCTTTATCAATGAAAATATCATTAGCCATTATACCCACTAATAATGCTGCTAACAAGCTCATCGGGATTTCTTTCCAAACAGTATTTCTCAAGGTTGTTAGCGGCATAATTATAGCAGATAATCCAATAATAAATAGAATATTGAATATATTACTCCCTAAAATATTTCCAATGGCTATTTCAGTATTTCCGTTTATGCTAGCCATAACGCTCACCACAAATTCTGGCATGGAAGTCCCGAAAGCAACTACCGTGAGACCAATGCTAATATTGGATACATTAAACCCCTTAGCTATTGATGCTGCCCCGTCAACAAGAAAGTCTGCTCCTTTGACAAGAATTATGAGGCCGACAAAGAATAAGATATAAACTAACATAAGAGCGTTTTATATAGGTTTCGAGTCCGTGAAAATATTGAAAGGAATACATTCTTTGAGAGAAATTCTTTTCAGCGCTAAAAGTATTACCCTTTTGGAGAATGTTAGCTATGTGGCAGTATTTTCTTCTGGAGATTAAACTTTTCGGAGTGTATAGGTTTAAGCTTCATACCAATGTCTGTTTGGGAGTCGCAGTTATCATGGGAAGGCTTTAATTGCCTGTAGAACTCTATGTGAGTTGGTGTTCGTGCTAAGTGAATATTACTTTAAAGTCGCAATTCGGCAGTTGTATGGGGACAGATATTCAGCTTGAATGAACTAGGTATATTCGATCCTACATGAAGGCATAAGGGCGATGGAAGTACGTCCAGTTAAAAATGGGTGATTCATAAAATGAGGGAATCTCATCTCTATGGACTCTGACGGGATTGTTGAAAATGTTTCATGGATCATGTTAAATGACATACTGTCAAGCATTCCATATCGTTGCTCGCATGTGGTTAACTAGTTGGAAAAGATAGTATAATCATTCCTTTTTTACAGGATAAACATCTTACTTTTAGCGATATCTACTGATAGTGGTAGGGTGGAACCATTTAATAAATAAATAGATGCGATTTTTTTTGCTTACAGCCTTCGTGGTAGTGATGGCACTTTCTTCGGGGGCACAGTTTCTTTTGGAACCGCATGGTCAGCATGGTCATAAGTGTAATCATCATTCTTGTGGATTGCAGGCCTTGGATCATACCATGAACACGCAGATTGGTCCTCCGGCAGACTTTGTTCCTGGAGGAGTGCGCGCAGCGGTTATTTCCGTTAATTACACGGGCTTTTCGGCTCAGGCTCAGACAGCTTTTCAATATGCCGTTGATATATGGTCTTCCCTAATTACCTCTTCGGTGCCGATTACGGTGAATGCGAATTGGACAAACCTAGGCGCAGGCGTTTTAGGAAGTGCTGGCCCTACTACGTTTACCCGTGACTTTGTCGGCGCTCCTCAGGCGAATACCTTTTACCCTGCTCCGCTCGCAAATTCAATGAACAATTCGGATCTTAATCCACTCAATGTTGATATTGATTGTAATTTCAACAGTGCTTTCGGAAATTGGTATTTAGGTATCGACGGAAATTGTCCGTCGGATCAATACGACTTTGTTTCTGTGGTATTGCATGAGCTTTGCCATGGCTTGGGTTTCGTGGGATCGGCGTTTTATATTAGTCCGAATGGTTATTACGGCTTGGGAAGTCCTGTATACCCGGTAGTATATGACCGCTTTTCGGAGTCTTCGGCAGGAACAGACATTCCGGCATTTGCCAATCCCAGCGTAGCTCTTGGATCTGCTTTGTTGAGCAATGACCTGTACTGGTTAGGTTCCTTTGGAAATATTGGGAATGGCGGTAGCCGCCCAAGACTGTATGCTCCGAATGTATGGGCCCAGGGTTCAAGCTACTCACATTTGGATGAATCTACTTATCCTGCGGGCAATGCCAATTCGCTAATGACATACGCAATTGGCATGGACGAGGTTATCCATAATCCCGGCCCGGTAGTTTTAGGCATGTTTCAGGACATGGGATGGGCCATGGGCGCTGTGAGCGGGTGTACAGATCCGACTGCGTGTAATTACGATCCCGCTGCAGCAGAGGACGATGGGTCTTGTGTGTATGCGCCGATTAACGATGAGTGTTATTCAGCTATTGAGGTAATTCCTGACGGTCGTCTTTATGCGGGAGATAATTCTTTTACGTGCTTCGACTTAACGGAAATGTCGTGTGGCAATTCTCCGGGAACGATGCCTAAAGATTTGTGGTATTCTTTCGAGGCGAATGGAGGGCAAGTGGAAATCGAAACATTTGCCGGGAGCCTCTCCAATACGAGAATTGCCCTGTTCGATATTTGCGGAGGTGTTGAAATCGGCTGCAATGATGATTTTGCTGTAGGATCACAAACTGCAGTTATTTCAATTAGCTGCGGTCAACTTACAGCCGGTCAAACATATTATATAATGGTAGCGGGATATGGGGATCTTGAAGGGACTTTCGATATTAGTGTAAGCCAAGGTAACGCCCCAGGATGCACGGACCCCAATGCCGTGAATTACGATGCCCAAGCAGGGTGTAATAATAATCTCTGTTTATTTCTCAATGATTGTGGAAATTTGATTACATCCGATGGGGCAGGAATAAATTTTCAGGGGTATTATGATCCATCCAATTGGACCATTAACACGATGGCCGGTAGCGGATCGGTAGATATTCAGCCTTCGCAATTAATTGTTTATGGTAGTAATAACAACGTTGCCGATGTAATAACTTCTGCCCAATATATAGCCATACGGGATGGTTTCTATGCCTTCGACTGGTTTTGGACAACGGCGGATGAGGTTTTGTATGATCCTGCGTTGTATATCAATGGCACACCAGTTCAGCTAACGAATCAGTTTGGAACAAGTCCTCAGTCAGGAACTGAGCAGTTCTTTGCTTCGGCAGGTACGGTTATAGGTTTTGGTATTAATTCTACCGACGGAGCCTATGGCGCGGCACGATTGGAGATAACCAATTTTTTCTGGCCAGGCGATTGCTTTTACGGATGTACTGATCCATCGGCCAGCAATTACGATCCCCTTGCCAATGTCGATAATGATTCCTGTATCCTACCAGGTTGCACCGATGCTAATGCTTGTAATTATGACCCGTCAGCGACATTAAGTAATAATTCCTGTATTTATCCCAATGCCTGTTATCTGGATTGTGCGGGTAATTGCTTAAACGATACCGATGGCGATCTTGTATGCGATGAGTTCGAAGTTTTCGGCTGTGGCGACCCTTCGGCGCTGAATTATAACGCCTATGTTAGCGAAGAGGATGGTACCTGCCTCTATGCAGGCTGTACAGATCCTCTGGCCTTGAACTATAATCCTCTCGCCAATTTCGAAAATGGTTCCTGTGCCTATACTTCGGGATGTACGTATAACGATGCAGATAATTACAATCCGGGAGCACAGCTTGATGATGGTAGCTGTATCTTCCCGCCGGTGGTAAATTCCTGTCCGGCGGACATTACCGGCGATGGGTTTATTAATACCAACGATTTATTAGATCTGCTGGGTTTCTTCGGCAACAGTTGTCCTTAAGATATCGCTACATTCACATAAAACCCTTTCATCATAATCTCATGGTGAAAGGGTTTTCTTTTTTCTATATTAAAGAAGTTCACAGGTCCTGCGGGTGACTCAAGTGGTTGTGATGTGTCCCTTAAGAAGTCTCTTATTTACCTTTTATAACTCCTGCTTCAAGACCGAAAAGATTCCTCTGTCAGGCTTGGCGATCGCGAAAGGAATGATACAGATGCTACTCTCATCAATTGCGTGATGGATAATTTTGGTCGGTAGTTGTTATTTCTAAACCGGATCGAAGATGGCAGAGCCAGGGAAGACCTGCATCGGTATTTTCTCCAAAGTTCTTTTTGACGTTTAAGAGCTTGTTGGCTCACGGCGATAGGCTATTTCCTTTAGCAGGAATGAATTTTCCTGATTGAATAATATCCTCCCCTTTTTTGCCAAAATGTTTGTAAGGGCCTGATATATAAAGCGGAGCCTTTAGCAAGTGCCTTGTACGTTTATTGCTTATACCATTCTTTTTTTGGTGAACCCGGGCCGAAGCAAGATTTCAATTATTCCTTCACGAAGGGTTGTCGCAGTTGTATTCCGCTGTCGGTAATAACTTCCAAAAAATAGACACCTGAAGAAAGCGCAGCAATCGTTATTTCGTTGATTTCTGAAGAGCCTGCGAGAACTTGCTTTCCGCGGCTGTCATAAATGAAATATCCTTTTGCAGTGCCGAATTCCGGGTTCACCCGAAATGCAAGGGCAGAGGAGGCTGGAACGGGAAACATACGCAATCCGTCGGAAACATCTATGCCCGCAGTGTAGGCGTCTTCCGGAAAAATCCCCACCAAACTTTCTGCTCCTGTGCCGCTGGGATCTAGCCAGTACTTAAGTCCTTGGAAAATACTTTCCGGATTCCACATCCGATCAAATCGGGCGAAAGCATCGGATCCATTACCTCCACAAACCGTGGTTCCGTCGATTAAAATACCAATGAGCCGTCCATTATGGTCTAGCAATGGACCGCCCATACTTCCGGGTTCAGTAACGCCTTCAGACCATTCGTTTACTATCCACATGTCCTGCAATAAAGTTGGGGAGTAGGATAGGCAAGAAGTTTTCTTAACGTCGCCACCGGGATGGTGAATGCAGCGTGCCTTCTCAGGATAGTTAGGACTTCGGTTCCATCCGGCCAAATGCACTCCCCAGTTTTTCGGAGGCAGTGAGCTCAGCTCTAAAAGAGCGAAGTGTCCTTTTTCAATGCCTTCGAGGGAAGTGAGTAGGGTAGCACCACTCATAGAACGGCCCAATGGCGAATAGCGAAAATCGCTCTCGCATTCGACAGAGTTATAGTTGAAGTAAAAAACCCATTGACCCGGATCGCCCATCAGGGAATTATATCCGGTTAGAAGCAAAGGCTGGCCATTGTTTCCGGTGTTATTAACCATAATGCCGGTGGCCCATCGCGTGCCATTATCTACCGTAATCATTACCACCGACGAGGCGGTATTTCTGTCTTCCTCTTTAATCAGGCAATCCACATCGATATTGCATTGGCCTGAAATGCCGATGCTTCTGGAATCGCTCTGAATTAGGCGGAAGGCATGAGATACCTTAGCGATGTTAAGTATGCCTTTGCCCCGAGCAGGGAAAGGTTCGAAATATTCCAAAATAATCTTGTCGCCCGAAAGGATGCTAGTTCCAAGTTTCGAAAATGAATTATTATCGGAGGTAAGTGCGCCGAGAACTTCGCTCCGGTCGGGTTTGTAAATGAAGAGTTTGGCGCCTTCGGGCAAATAAAAGTCGTTAAATATCAGGCTAAGGGCAAGCGCACCTGGACTTTCGATACCCATCATCCACACGCGATCCCCGTTTTTAAGATTCAGCCAGCGCCCATTGTTGGCAAGATTGTAATTTACGTTAAAGGCATGTGCGAACTTTACGGGAAGGTCTTTTCTGTTTATTTCTTGCTGAGACAAAGCGTCGACTTCGTCTTGGCTCAATCCCGGCAGACTGCCATAAGCAATATATTCTGCCGCCAGTTCCTGATCATTCCAGCTTAATGGATATCCATTCCGGACAATTTGAGCAGAAAGAATTCCTGATAACAGAAGTGCACCAAGAAAAACAAGTGTCTTTTTCAAAAAGAATCTGATGATTATCATTGGGAAGATAAGAAAAATCTGTGTAAATTCCAAAAGTCATCCAACCTCCTTAGGCTGTATGATCTCACTGGTCCGTAATGTACTATACCCTGCAAATGCTATGAAAATCTACAGCCATTTAACCTTTTTGACCTCGGTTTTGTTTTTTGTTTCGGCTCCTATGGAAGCACAGGTTGATTGTGTAAATCCGAATCAGATTGATATGAGCCAGATCTGCACACAACAATTCGATCCGGTGTGCGGATGTAACGGCCAAACCTATCCGAACGAGTGTTACGCTTATTATTATGGTGGACTCAGCTCCTGGGTATCCGGAGAATGTCCTCCTCCACAGTGCGAAGACGTGGGCAATGCGGATTTTGGCGATTGCGATATGGTGCTTGGAATTGCCTATGTTAACGGGGAATGTCAGAATATTTCAGGTTGCAGTACGACTGATCTAAATACGGGGGAAGATTTGGCTCAATACTTTTTTACTGATATTAATGGCTGTGTTTCCGCCTGCGGTGGGGGATTACCAGATTGTCTGGACCTTTCGGGAGTGGATTTTGGACCTTGTGATATGCTTATAGGCATAGCGCACGTAAATGGATCATGCGTTATGCTTAGCGGTTGCGGAACTACGGATGTCATGGGGACGGACTATTCACCCTGGTTTTACGAAAGCTATGAGGAGTGTTTTACTTCTTGCGATGCTCAGCAATGTCCTGACGAAAGTTTTATTGATCCTTCGCAGGATTGTGCTGAAGGGTGGTTTGAGCCCATTTGCGGCTGCGACCAAATTACCTATGCTAACACCTGCACGGCCTTGTTTTATAATGGTATCACTCACTGGAATGTCGGCCCCTGTGGTGATGTGCTGGAATGTTTTAACCCTGTTCAGGTGGACCTGTTCTATCCCTGTACCGAGGAATTCAATCCTGTTTGCGGCTGCGATGGAGAAACTTATTCAAATGCATGCGAGGCATATTATTATGGCGGATTGCAAAGTTGGGAGCCCGGCCCATGCGCTACGAACATCCAGAATGCCGAACAGGAGCAGTTTAGGATATGGCCTAATCCAGGGTCCGACTGGATAAATATCTCCCTTCCTTCGGCTCTTTTTGGGAAGCTTGTTCTCTCGGATGCTTTGGGAAAAGACCTAGCTGTATTTCCAGTTGAACCCAGCGTTTCTCCCAAATTTCGACTAAACCTTTCATGGCTAGAAAAGGGTGTGTACTATTTGCATTTTACCGGTACAGAGTCCCTGATTTATACAGAGAAAATAATAGTTAATTAATTTTATTGGTATAAAAAAATTGGAAATTATAAATATTGCATTTTTATACTTATGATCCATCATGCAATAAGAAAATAATTGGATGAATAAAATAATTTATTATAAACTTATTTAAATAATAATTTATATTGTTTGAACGTCTGCGAGCGGGTGGAAACAGACTTTTCTTCCCGGCTTCTCCTTCAAATCCTATCTTTGTGCTGTATGCGTCGGGTTTTAATTGTAAGCTACTATTGGCCGCCGGCAGGTGGTGGTGGAGTGCAGCGCTGGCTAAAAATGGCTCGCTATCTTCCCGAACACGGCGTTGAAACAATAATTTACACGCCGGCTAATCCCGACTATCCTATTCTCGATCCTAGTCTTCAAAAGGATGTTCTGCTGAATCAGGAAATCGTAAAATTTCCTATCAGGGAGCCGTACCGAATTTTTCGCCGCCTAACGGGTAAGGGAAGCGGTGCTGTAGCAGCAGGATTTATTTCCGAGGTGAAAGGTCAGAGCCGGATACATCGCTTATTGGGAAAAGTACGAGGTAATTTCTTTATACCGGATGCTCGTATACTATGGGTAAAGCCTTCCGTGAAATTTCTCCTTAAATGGCTGCGCACTAATCCTGTGGATGCCGTAATTACCTCAGGCCCCCCTCATAGTATGCACTTAATCGGCCTGCAACTTAAAAGAAGTATCGGTATTAAATGGATTGCTGATTTTCGCGATCCATGGGTTAATATGGATAATTTTGATTTATTCGGGATGAGTGAACGCGCCTTGAATCGGCATAAGAAACTGGAAGCTGATGTATTGCGCGAAGCCAGTGAGGTTGTTACTGTAGGATGGAAGATGTCTGCAGACTATGAAAAATTGCGGGGCTCGAATGTTCATGTAATTACCAACGGCTACGACCACGAAGATTTTGAAGGACGAAAAGTTCAGAAGACGGATCGTTTTATTATCGGTCATTATGGCACCTTTGGTGCCGATCGCGATGCTCCCGGGTTATGGAAAGCTTTGGCAGAACTTAAGGGTAAACCAGGAATGGGTTCGCGGTTGCTCGTGGATCTTGCGGGAGCTACGGATGTCCATATAATCGAATCCGTGCGTAATGCGGTAGGTGATGATTGTATTCATTATGACCCCTGGCTTTCTCATAACGAGATTGTAAATCGCATGCTGAATGCGGATGTTTTGCTCGTAGTGTTAAACGCCAATGGCAACGAAGAGCATCGATTAACCGGCAAGGTGTTTGAATATCTTGCCGCAGAGAAGCCAATCCTTGGCATTGGAAGTGCTACTTCGGATTGCGCCAGAGTGGTTGGTAGGAGTGGAATGTTTTTCGACCGAAACGATGCTGAAGGTATTTTTGCCTTCTTAAATTCTGGTGATTTTAGTACGTGCTGTTTCGCGAATCACGAGCAATATTCTCGCCGGAATCTGGCTTTGGCTTTCTCGCGACTAATCTGACAAATGAATGAAACTTAGTGTAATTGTAGGAGCCAGGCCCAATTTTATGAAGGTAGCCCGCCTGTGCAGCCTTCTTCGCGAGGAAAAGCATATCGGGTTTCGCCTTATTCATACTAATCAGCACTACGATCCGGAATTATCCTCGGTGTTCTTTACGCATTTCGGAATTACGCCGGACCGATATCTTCCTACATTCCGGGTTCAACCGGCCAAACGACTCGGTTTACTAATATCTTGGTTAAGCGATGATTTTGCAGTTTGGAAACCCGATTACGTACTTGTTGTCGGCGACGTGGATTCTACGCTTGCCGGTGCGCTTGCCGCCAACAAACTCGGAATACCGGTAATTCATCTGGAAGCGGGTTTGCGCAGTTTCGATCGCAGCATGCCTGAAGAAATTAATCGTATCGTGGTCGATGAAATTGCAGATATACACCTAACTACCGATGCTTTTTCTCACGCGCAGCTTATTTCAGAGAGGAAGTTTCTTGTGGGAAATACTATGATTGACTGCCTCGTGCATTTTCGCAGTTTCATCGAAAATTGCAGTCTTGCAAAATATGGCGCCTTCGTTCAGGAGCCGTACGTACTAATGACCATGCACCGCCCTGGAAATGTTGATAATCCCGAGCGATGGAAGATGATTCAGCGGCTAATCCAGGACATACTTCCTTTTTACCGAATTATATTTTCTACCCATCCGCGCACAGCAGATACTATGCGCAGAGAAGGATCATTTTCGGGTGAACCCGGGAGTTTGCTTATTACCGGCCCGCTTGACTACTTCGAGTTTCAGAAGCTGATATCCGGATCTCTCGCTGTAATTACCGACAGCGGAGGCTTACAGGAGGAAACGGCTTGGTATGGGATTCCTTGCTTTACGCTCAGAGAAAATACTGAGCGACCGGTTACAATAAGCCATGGAACCAACTACCTTCTAACGGAAAAGGCTCTTTTACACGTTGATATAGTTTCGCTTATAGAAAAGGGCATAGGAACATCTAAGCAAGGTAGCATTCCCTATTGGGATGGGAAGGCATCGGAACGCATTGTCGAGGTTCTTCGGAACCTATAATTCCTTAGAGCTTACAATTTCCTTCGCTATGTATGCAATACTTAAATTGGGCGCAGCTCGCCGTCGAGCCGTAGTTTATCCTTCAATATCTGCGCCAAGCGATTTGAGATCTTTCCAAAAGTCTGGATAGCTCTTTTTTACGCATTCGGCACCATGGATACGAGCTCCCTTTGCTCCCAAAGCTACTATTGCTGCTGCCATAGCTATGCGGTGGTCGCCCCGGGCATCTACATCTGCAAAGTGATACTTTTCGACCTGGGGTTTAACTATAATTACATCGCCGTCTAACTCCATGTGCACTCCCAATTTCCCTAGTTCTTCCTGAAGGGCTACGGCGCGATCGCTCTCTTTATGTTTCAGTCTGCCTGCTCCTTTTAACGTACTTTTTCCTTCGCAAAAGGCGGCGAGGGCGACCAGGGGTGGGAATAAGTCCGGACTGTCGGTAGCGTCAAATTCGAAACCCCGAAGTCGCCCTTTGCGAAGTCGATAATTATCATTGTCTCGTTCCAGCCGACATCCTGCGAAAAGCAGGGCTCCGGTTATTCGTTGGTCTGCATGACTAAACGGCCCCCCACATTCTTCAATTCGAAAATCGCTTCCTCCGGCCACAGCTCCTGCAGCTAGCATTGTAGCACCCGCACTCCAGTCGCCATCTATAAATATACTGCAAGCCTGATAGCGCTGATTGCCCGGCACTCGAAATTCGATGTAATCCCGATGGATTACATGAACTCCGAAATAGTCCATTACTTCCAACGTAAGGTCTATATAGGGTTTGCTGACAGCTCCTGTTAGATGGATACTACTATCGCCTTGCAACAGAGGTAATACCATTAGTAATCCGCTTAAAAACTGGCTGCTTTGGCTTCCGTCCAGTCGAATCTCTGCCGGATGCAAGGGGCCACGAACCCTAATGGGAAGAAAACCGGGTTCATCCGGGAACGTTACTGTTGCTCCTAGGGAGCTCAGTGCGGAAACAAATTCGAACATAGGGCGGGTCAACAAGCTTCCGCGGCCGCCAATTTCAGTTTTGCTGTCGAACAGACAGGCAAGCGGAATTAGTAGACGTGCCCCTAATCCGGATTCGCCGGCGTTGAGGTCCGCTATCGGAGCGGATAGCTTTCCGTTAAGCACAATTCCTTCATCGCGTGCATGGATGGCTATTCCCATGTCTTCAAGGGCATCTAAAACTGCAAGACAGTCGTCGGAAAAGCTAGGATTGGCGATAAGGCATTCTTCTCCGCTGAGTGCGCAGGCGATTAGGGACCGCTGCATCAGGCTTTTTCCAGGGGGTATCCGTATGGAGCCTTCTAGTCGGGAAGGATGAATTAGCAGGGGTTTCATTTGTGTCCCCAGTAAATGGTAGCTATACCTCCGCTAAGTCGTTTCATTCCGCAATCGCTGTAGGCACAACGTTGCATAATTCTTAGGAATTCTTGCCCCTCGGGAAAGGCATCTACCGATTCGGGAAGATAGGCATAAGCTCGGGGATCTTTGGAAATGCGTTTGCCCACGGCTGGCATAATTCGCTTAAAGTAGAATCCGAATGCCTGTTTAAATGGAAAGCGATGAGGTCGGCTGAACTCAAGAATTATACCTTTACCTCCGGGCTTAAGTACACGATACATTTCCCTGAGGCCTGCATCGAGGTCTTGAAAATTTCGAACGCCGAATCCCGCAACATACGCATCGAAGGTATCCGATTCGAATGGCAGGTTTTCCGAGTCTCCATGTTTCAATTCAATTATATTCTCGTAGCCTGCTTTTTTTACTTTTTTTCTTCCGACCTCGAGCATTCCTTCAGAAATATCCACGCCGAAAATACGGCTTGGTTGAAGGCCATTTTTCATGGCTTGAAGAGCAAAATCACCTGTTCCGGTGGCGACGTCAAGAATTACACGATGCTTTTTGGGGTCGAGCATCTTCAACGCTTTTTTTCGCCAGATTTTATCGATGCCCAGCGAAAAAAAGTGATTCAGAAAGTCGTAGTTGCCGGCAATATTGTCGAACATGCGCGCCACTTGTGCCTTCTTGGCATCGTTGTCTGCGTATGGTTTTACGGGTTCACCCAAAATAATTGTTTTAAGCTATAACTGAATTGCGGCAACAAAGTTCGCATAAATCAGCCCACCATGGTATGTCCCTGGGGATAGCTGTAATTTCTGCTGCTTACTTTTCCGAAAAACAGGAAGGCGATGGTAAGGGTGCCTACGCGGCCGATAAACATACTGAGCACGATAATGATTTTTCCAGGATCGCTTAATGCAGCGGTAACTCCGGTAGAATATCCTGCCGTCCCTATGGCGGCGACCTCTTCAAATGCCAGATCCAGTATGGAAAATTGACCGCTCATTAATAAATCGCTTTCAGAAATGCTCAGCGCGAAGATGCAGGTAAATGTGGTAATAAGGAAGAACAGTAATACGGAGTAAGCGCGGGAGATAAGTGTACTCGATATAGTGCGTTTATACAGCTCGGTATTTTTAGATCCTCTGAGAGTGGAAATGATGTGTGCGTAGATTATCGCAAATGTGCTTGTTTTAATACCGCCCCCGGCAGACCCTGAGCCACTTCCGATAAACATTAAAAGCATGAGGAACAGTAGGCTGGGTATTGCCAAGGATGCAGTATCAATGCTGTTAAATCCGGTGCTTCTGGCCGATACACTTTGGAAAAAGGCTGCGGTTATCTTCCCGAAAGTACTGTAGCCAGCGCTGGTTTGGTTATATTCAAAAAGAAGGAAAACAGCAGTGCCAATTGCGGTAAGTATAAGCGAGAAATACAAAGCAATCTTTGAGCTGAATTCGATTCTTTTCCAGGGAAATCGCATCCGTTCCCGCAAGGCAGCGATGTCAAAGATGTCGAAAACGGCGAGCATGCCCAGTGCTCCGAGAAACATTACAAAAATCAGTACCCAGTGAAAGAAAAAATTATACCGTATTATTTCATTAAATACGCCGCCTTCGAAGGTTGAAAGCCCTGCATTGTTGAAGGCCGAGATAGCGTGAAATATGCATTGAAAAAATTTATTTCCCGTAGTTGGGAATGAAACGCTTTTATCCAGTGTCAAAAACAGGCCAATGGCACCGATAAATTCAATGGCGAGGCTCCATATTACTGTCTTTACCAATAATTTATTGGCATTAATCATTGAACTTTTGTGGACGAAATCTTCCAACACATCGTGTTGCCTCGCCTGTACCCCGAAGCGGGAGGCAAGTACCATAAAAGAGCCAAAGGCAATGAGGTTCAGCCCTCCCAGTTTCATTAATAAAAGTACAACCCACTGCCCTCGCAATGTTAAGGCTGTGGAAATGTCTAATGTGGATAACCCTGTGGTGGTTGTTGCGCTGGTGGAAATGAAAAGTGCATCTAGGAAAGACATTGAGCCCGGCGTCGTTGTCATTTCAGGCATTATCAGCAGCAGGCTTCCCCCGAGAATTAGGATGGTAAAACTGGCGATGAATAAAAAGGAGGGGTGTACTTTGATTTTGGGTAGAAGAATGGCGCCTTTTCCGAATTCGACTGCCAAAATAAATAAGAAGTAAAGCTGGATTATTGTTAGGGAGAAATCCCGGTATGCGAAGAGGCCGGATCCCCACAAAAGTTGCTCCAGTAGCAGCGTGCCGGTCAATTTAGAGAATAGGGCTTCCGCAGTAAGCAAAAACATAAACAATCCTTCAATCCAGGTGCTTTTTAAGAATTGGAGGGGGTGGAAATCGTAAACGAAACGCACCACATAGTGCAGAACGTAGAACGCAAAACTGCTCTTGAGAATGGTGGAAATTACGCCTTCTTCCTGTTGATTGTGCGGGTATCCGTAGTGAAAAATAAGAGTGAGAATCGCTCCAATGGTAACGATTACATTAAGGAATTTAAAGACAAGCAATACGCGCTCTTTGTTTCCGTATAACCAGAGGTTCGCTTTTTCTCGAAGTTTTTGAATGGGCATTCTTTATAGTTTCAATGCTTCCCTAAACAAATTTTCTTTATCGACAGGAACAACTCCGGTCTTTTCGCAAACCAGTCCCCCGGCCAAATTTGCCATTGCTGCAATGGTAGGGGCATCGCAGCCCGCAGCCAGTGCAAGAGCAGCTACGCTAATAACCGTATCCCCGGCACCACTTACATCGAGTATTTCCCGCACATGTGCCGGAATATGATGCCATGAGTCTCCTTCTTTAACAACAACCCCTAATTCGCTGAGCGTAACGAGCGAAATCCGATTATTCAGGCGATTTTCCATGCTGATTATAGCATGTTGAAGGGCTTTCAAATCTTTCTTTTCGAAATCTTCTTTTACCCCATCTTTCAGCTCTTTTAGGTTTGGCTTGAATAAATCTACCCCTTTGTAGGCGAAGAAATTCTCTTTTTTAGGGTCCACCGCAGTGGGAATCGATTGTTCTTTCGCAAAAGCTATTGCCGAAGTAATGAGGCCTTCACTGAGAACGCCTTTGTTGTAATCTTCGAAAATAATTACGTCGGCACCTTCACGAAGGGCGATTTCCCTAATTACATGCAGCAGCTTTTGTTCATCATGGCTGCTAATGGTACGTGTGGTTTCTTCATCGATTCTCAATAAATGATGTCCCTGCGAAATTACTCGCGTCTTTACTGTGGTCGGGCGATTTTCGCTTTGAATAATTCCTTCCTGAGTGAACCCGGAATTACGCAGGAGCTCAAGCATTTCCTCTCCTGCCGAATCCTTTCCTATAACGGAGCATATAATGGCCTCTGCACCCAATGTTTTTAAATTAAGTGCTACATTTGCCGCTCCTCCAAGCCGCTGTTCTTTTTGGGTGATACTTACCACCGGCACAGGAGCCTCCGGAGAAATTCGATCTACCTTACCCCAGAGATAGCTGTCGATCATTACATCGCCTACCACGAGAACTGTGGTAGCGCTGAATTTCTCATAAAGCTTGTTTAACGCTTCTTTATTCATTAGCGCAATTTATCGAGTGCCCGGTGAATTCGGGTTACTGCTTCCAGAATTTTGTCTTCCGAAGTAGCATAGGCCAGTCGGATGCAATTATTGTCCCCAAATGCTTCTCCGTTCACACAGGCAACATATTCGGTGGCGAGCAGGTAATTGGTCAGGTCGCTGGAATTTGAAATTGTGTATTCACCTGAGGAGCAACCATAGTAGGCGCTCACGTCCGGAAATACGTAGAAGGCTCCTTCGGGGCGATTAAATTTAATCCGATCTATGGCGCTGAGTTTTTCGAGCACCAAATTCCGCCGGCGCTTAAATGCTTCAACCATCCTAGAAACTGATGAGGGATCTGCCTCTACCGCTGCCTTTGCCGCCATCTGGGCAATGCCAGTAGGGGCAGAAGTGAATTGCCCCTGCATTTTTGTGCATGCTTTGGCTATCCAAAGGGGAGCACCTATGTAACCAATCCTCCAACCCGTCATGGCAAAGCCTTTAGACACGCCATTAATCGTTATGGTGTTTTCATACATTCCGGGCAAAGCAGCCATACTTGCATGTTCCCCACTGAAGTTAATGAGCTCGTAGATTTCGTCGCTTATTACCAGAATATTCTTGTGCTTTGTCAATACAGCGGCCAATCGATGCAGTTCTTCTTCGGAGTAAACGCTCCCGGAAGGATTACATGGGGAGCTGTATATGAGCATCCGGGTATTTTTTGTGATCGCAGACTCCAGTTTCTCAGCGCTTAATTTGAAGTTGTCTTCGACTCGTGTAGGAATAATTATTGGAGTACCTCCGGCCATCTTGACTTGCTCTTCGTAGCTAACCCAAAATGGCGCGGGAATAATTACTTCGTCGCCTGGATTAATGATGGCAAGAATAGCATTGGCGATACTCTGTTTCGCTCCCGTAGAAACTACTATTTGTTCGGCGCTGTATTCTAAGCCATTATCCCGTTTGAATTTGCGTGAAATTGCTTCTCTTACTTCAGCGTAGCCATTCAAAGGAGGATAGTGGCTATAGTTATCGTCGATGGCTTTTTTGGCAGCTTCTTTGATGAAGTAGGGGGTGTCGAAATCGGGCTCGCCTAAACTCAGACTTATTACATCCAGTCCTTTGGCGGCAAGTTCGCGGCTTATCCGGGCCATTGCCAGTGTGGCGGGCTCGTTAAGTCGCTGGAGCAATTGGGAAACTTCCTGCATGGAGTTCAATTTGCCAACAAAGCTATGAAAAGCGGTTGGGTTGCGAAGGAATTTAGGATAATTCGAACGCGATGGCGAAACATATCAAGCATTTATATTTCGTGCGCATGGTGGGCAGCAGAAACAGAAGCTTTGCGCGAGAGCAACCACAAGCCTACCCACGTAAACAACGCATTAAACGCAATAAGTTCAGCTCCAATTTTGTAATCGGATTGCCAGGAAGCATTCCATTGCAGGAGCATATAGGTTAGTACAGGAGAAACAAGGGCTACTGCGACGATCTTGGCGCCCGAAATAGCGCGGTGGCTGTAAAGACCGAAAATAAACATCCCGATAAGTGGTCCGTAGGTAAATCCGGCAAGAAATACCACCTTTTCGATAGCGCTTAGCTCTAGAACTCTATGCAAAATCAAGATTACAACGAATAATACCAGCGAAACAGAGATATGCACCCGTTGTCGCATTTGGGTTTGCTCTTTTTCAGCTTTCTTATTGAATCCAAGGAAGTCGATGCAGACAGAAGTAGTCATAGCGGCCAGGGCTCCGTCTGCGCTGGAATACGCTGCGGCAACCAGTCCGATGATGAAGAAAAATCCTAATACTAAAGGTAAATCAGAGGATAATGCTAGTTCCGGAAATAACAGATCGTTTCTCTGACTTCCATTCACCAGCGGAATTTCAATTCCAAATTTTGATACATATTGGAACATAAGGGCGCCGAGCACCAAGAAGGCAAGGTTGACAAAAAACAAGACTGCGGCGAAACTCAGCATGTTTTTTTGAGCGTCCTTCAAATTCCGACAGCTGAGATTTTTCTGCATCATGTCCTGGTCCATACCGGTCATTCCAATACAAATGAAAAATCCGCCTATAATATCTTTCAAGACGAAATTTTTAGTAGATCCGGGTTCATCTAAGAAGAACCATTGGGTGTGGGGGCTTTCGGCGAGTAAAGCCCCGAGGCCCCCACTCCAACCATGCAGTGCATCGCCGATATAATAAATGCTCACGCCAAGCGAAATGAGCATGAATAAGGTCTGAAGGGTGTCTGTCCATACAATCGTTTTTATACCGCCCTTAAACGTGTATACCCATATTAGGCCAATGGATACGGCTACGGTGACTTCAAAGGAAATGTTCCAGCTTTTAAAAACGAATTCATACAATACACCGGCTACCAGCAGCAATCGGATGGCGGACCCGAGCATACGTGACACTAAAAAATAGAAAGCACCTGTCTTGTAAGCTGCGGTTCCAAATCGTTTTTCGAGATAGGTATATATGGAGGTAAGTTGCAAACGATAGTATACAGGTAAGAGCACCAATGCGATAAATACATAACCTAACAAATACCCGATAACAATTTGCATGTACGAGAATTGCAAATTGGGGTTTACTACAGTTCCGGGAACAGAGATGAATGTAACGCCGCTGAGACTGGTGCCTATCATACCGAAGGCTACAAGATACCAGGGCGCAGCGCGGTTTGCCAGGAAAAACGTGCGGTTATCAGCACCTTTTCCCGTTTTCCAGGCTATGAAGAGTAAGGCGGCAAAATATGCCGCAATAATCAAGAGCAGAGTTTCAGCTTTCATGGTCTTTTGTTAAACCAAAGAAAATTCATTTGAAGGATGTAGTCTCCGTCAATGCCTCATAGTTGTGAACAATACGGACGGAATTACGTCGGTTTCAAATGTTATGCGATATTTTGGTGTTTTAGCATTAAAAGCCTTCGCTCTAAAGACAAGTGTTCAATCCTTGCCTTATTTTTGCAACGATGAATCTTCCTTCCAAACTGCTTGAAGATGCCGTGGATCAGATGGCTTCCCTGCCCGGTATCGGCAGGAAAACAGCCTTGCGCCTAGTGCTTCGGTTGTTAAAACGCGATGTGGACCATGTTCGCAACTGGGCTGAATCGTTCACGAAGCTAAGGGAGGGAATAAAAGAGTGTTCGCGCTGTTATAGCTTAAGCGACAGCGATATTTGTTCTGTTTGTAGCGATCAGAGCCGGGATAGTTCTACGATTTGTATAGTGGAAGATATTCGGGATATCTTGGCGCTCGAGGCTACCGGACAGTATCGAGGATTATATCATGTTCTTGGGGGAATCATCTCACCCATGGAGGGCATAGGCCCTCAGGACCTCAATGTGGAAGAGCTGTTGCAGCGCCTGCGTAATCCGCAGAATCCGGTTGCCGAAGTAATTTTAGCTCTTAGCACCACCATGGAAGGGGATACAACGGCATTTTATCTATTCAGAAAATTGCAACACTTTGATGTAAATGTGAGTGCAATTGCCCGCGGGGTCGCTATTGGCGATGAATTGCAATATGCCGATGAAGTTACGCTTGGCCGCTCTATTGCTCAGCGCCAGCCTTATGAATCGACGCTTCCGCGTTCATGAAACTTTCTATTGTCATCGTTAATTACAATGTCGAGTATTTTCTCGAACAATGCCTGCTTTCGGTAGAGAAGGCCAAGGCAGGCTTGGATATTGAAGTATTTGTAGTAGATAATAATTCCGTAGATGGATCGGTGAATATGGTTCGTCAGCGGTTTCCTTGGGTGATACTTCTTGAAAACTCCGAAAATGTTGGGTTTTCAAGGGCTAACAATCAGGCAATGTTGATTTCGTCCGGTGATTATATTCTGCTTCTGAATCCCGACACTGTTATTGAAGAGGACACTCTTTTGAAGTGCCTCGCATTTATGGAGAAACATCCCGATACCGGAGGCCTAGGTGTAAGAATGATAGACGGAAAGGGTGGTTTCTTGCCTGAATCCAAACGTGGGCTTCCCAATCCTGCTACGGCCTTTTATAAAATTTCGGGAATATCGGCTCTCTTTCGCAAATCCCCCCGTTTCAATTACTACCATCTTGGGCATCTCGATCCCTCTAAAATATGGGAAATCGATATTCTTTCCGGAGCTTTCATGATGATGCGTAAAAAAGCGCTGGATAAAGTCGGTCTGCTCGACGAAGCCTTCTTTATGTATGGTGAGGATATCGATTTGAGTTGGAGATTAAAAAAAGCAGGTTACAAGAATTATTATTTTCCTGAAACTACAATTATTCATTATAAGGGCGAAAGCACTAAAAAGGGCAGCCTTAATTATGTTTTTGTCTTTTACAGGGCGATGTTGATTTTTGCCAGGAAACATTTTAGCACCGGGAATGCCCGAATTTTCAGTGCGCTTATCAATTTAGCTATATACTTGCGCGCATCGCTAGCAATTGCAGTGCGATTTTTCCGTCAAACAGCAGCACCCATGCTCGATATCGCGGGAATTTTTGCTTTGCTTTGGGTTACTAAAGAACTTTACCAGAGGACTACCGGGATTATATATAATGACAGCCTTGTAGCATTGGCTTTATTATCGTATGCTCTGATTTGGGCCTCGAGCGCGTGGTTATCCGGAGCCTACGACCGGCCCTATAAGGTTGCAAATATTCTCAGGGCTGCTGTGTTGGGTATGGTTCTTATTCTTCTTGGATATTCCATGTTGCCCGAAGAATGGCGTTTTAGCAGGGCAATCATTTTGTTGGGATTGCCGGGGGCAACAGCAGTTTTTTTTATCGTAAGAACATCGCTGTCCTTCCTTTTTTCGGCTTGGTTTGCTTTCGCCGGAAACAAAGAAAGGAGGTATGCTATTGTTGGTGAGCGCGACGAAGTGGAGCGGGTAAATACGCTCCTTGCTCAAACAGGAAGACTTATTGGAATTGCTATACCGGTTTCACCGGATAAGATGGATTCCCGGGATTACTTCGTGGGCAACTTGGCACAATTGAGCGAAATTGTCCGTGTCCATAAAATTGATGAAGTTGTGTTCTGTGCCCGCGACATTTCAGCCGGAAATATTATGAGCAGTATGGGCACGCTTGGAAATTCTGGAACTGATTTCAAAATAGCGCCGCCGGAAACGCTCTACCTCATCGGTAGTAATTCGGTAGATAGCTCGGGAGATCTCTTCGTTATGGATGTAAACGGAGTAAATCGCCTGGAAAATAAAAGGGCCAGGAGGCTATTGGATATCCTGATTTCTCTGGCAGCTATGCTGATCTCGCCAGTCTTAATCTGGGTTCAAAAGCGTCCCAGCGGATTAATTCGAAACATAGTTAATGTGCTCGCCGGAAGAATGACATGGGTAGGCTATGCCCCGGGGGGAAGCAGTATGCGTTTGCCACGGCTTCCCCAATCTGTGCTTAACCCGGCACAGGTATTGCCTGAATCGGTTGTAAACCAGGAAACAATAGACCGAATAAATGTGGTTTATGCCAAAGATTATAGTCCGTGGAGGGATTTGGCGTTGTTGATGAGTTCTATACGCCAGCTTGGAAGCCGTGAAGAACCTGTTACTAATTGACCATAGGAGCAGGAAGTTCCCTATTGAAATCCGGCATTTTTAAGGTATTTTTGTGCGGCACAGAAATAACGCGGAAATGTCGCAAACCGAGGTTTTACTACCCAAAATGGGTGAGAGTGTGGCCGAAGCCACTATTATTCGATGGCTTAAAAACGAGGGAGACCGGGTAGAGGCGGATGAGCCTATTGTTGAAATTGCCACTGATAAAGTAGACTCTGAAGTTCCCGTTAGCGATGCAGGATTTCTTCTGAAGAAATTGGTGGGAGAAGGTCAGGTGGTGCAGGTGGGACAGCCAATAGCTATACTGGGATCTGAGAAGGGGAGCGCTGTAGCGGAGCCGGTTGGTAACGAGATTTCAAAAGTGGCCTCCTCTACCGTGGCTTCTCCAACCATTCAAGAACCGCCATTCCAGCCGATTTTGTCTGCTGCTACAACAGCAAGCGCCAATATTGAGCCTCGCAGTATCGCCGGCGAAGATCCGGGACGAAATGATGGTACGGGTCGTTTTTTGTCTCCCCTTGTTCGGAATATCGCGAAAACAGAAGGAGTGAGTTTGGCTGAGTTGGAAGTCCTACAGGGCACCGGCAGGGAAGGACGCGTTACTAAAAAAGACATTCTTGATTATGTTAGTAATCGCTCAGTAACTCCAGTTGTGCAGGTCCCCACTTCCGGCGGAAGTTCCACCGCGATAGCTCCGCCAGTGCGGGTTCAACCGGAAAGCGCCAGAGTAGGCGGAACGGGAAATGCCGGTCTTATCATCGGAGAAAATGATGAGATTGTAGAAATGGATCGCATGCGCAAGCTGATTGCTGAGCATATGGTAGTTTCCAAGCAAACCTCTCCGCACGTTACTTCCTTTGTTGAAGTGGACGTGACAAATATCGTATTGTGGAGAGAAAAATGGAAAAAGTATTTTGAGGAAAAGGAGAAACAGAAGCTTACGTACACGCCCATTTTTGTCGAAGCGGTTGCACGGGCCATTAAAGATTTTCCGGGGGTGAATGCGTCGGTAGACGGCAGCAAAATAATCCTTCGCAAGGATATAAACATCGGTATGGCCGCGGCTCTGCCAGGCGGCAATCTTATAGTCCCGGTAATACGAAATGCCGATCGCTACAATCTGGTAGGGTTGTGCGCTGTGGTGAATGATTTAGCAGATCGTGCGAGGAAAGGCAAGCTTTTACCCGATGAAATTCGGGGAGGGACATATACCATTACCAATGTAGGGACATTTGGAAACGTAATGGGTACGCCGATTATTAATCAACCCCAGGTTGCTATTTTAGCCATAGGAGCTATACGCAAAAAGCCGGCGGTTATTGAGACCGAATTCGGCGACACTATCGGTATTCGCCATATGATGTTTTTGAGTCATTCATACGATCATAGGGTGGTTGATGGTATGTTAGGAGGAAGTTTTGTTCGTCGCGTAGCTGATTATCTCGAACAATGGGATAGCAACAGGCAGCCGTAAGCAGTTGGTTACATGTCTATTGTGTAGAGTTCGTAAAAAAAAATTACTTTTAGACGCTTTTATCTTCACTCTAATTCTAAAGTAATGATATTCAGGCTTGTAGGAATGCTGTTTCTTTCGCTTGTTCTTTCGCCGGTTTTCGGGCAAACGGGCAAGAGCGATTTCGGACTCAAATTCACCGAGGCCAACCAGTTAATGGAAGAAAAACAGTGGAATAGCGCTATCGCTATCTGGAATGAACTTTTACAGTCTGATACCTACAACGCCAATATTAATTATAAAATAGGCTGTTGCTACATGGAAACGGCTACTGAAAAGTTGAAGTCGCTTCCACACTTGAAGGCAGCCATAAGCGAAG
>Ga0315906_10002838_pt1 | contig 23557 bp, 27 predicted proteins | sample LakEriMetagenome_4_FD_203526 | JGI IMG/M metagenome (GOLD analysis project Ga0315906, IMG submission 203526) | Freshwater fungal communities from buoy surface, Lake Erie, Ohio, United States - Buoy 2 MA122 | ecosystem: Environmental > Aquatic > Freshwater > Lake > Lake biofilm | place: USA...
TAATGCGTCCAAAATGGAGGCTCTCCGACGTGGCGCTCTCTCTCGCCTCTCTTAAGACCAAGATTCTCAATATTCTTCAAAAAGAAACCAGCTACCAAGGGTTTTACACCGACTCTAAGCTTGAGCAGGGTATCAACGAGTCGATGGATTACATCGCAGCTAGAGCCATGCATGAAATGGGAGAAGGGTGGTTTCAAGAGCTTACCTACATCACGACAACGGCGGCAACGGCTTCCTACGCACTCCCAAGCGGTACGGCTCTCGTGCGAGAAGTACGCTACCTTTCGGGAGATGTGTATATCCCTCTGCGCCCTATCGAAGCTGTTGACGAAGCGTGGCTTCCTACGGACGTGCAAGTCGCCTTTCCTTGGCGGTACGAGCTCATTGGCGGAAGCATCGTGTTCAACCCGGTGCCATCCATCGTCGGGACGAACTATCTCCAGCTCAAGGTAACGAAGTTCCCCACAGCTTTGGCCACAGGTACAGACACCCTTCCCACGCAGTTTACCAACGCGCTTGAGTGGTATTTGATTTACCGAACAGCGTCTCTTCTCGTTATGGCTGTAGGGAATCCTAGCCCTGAATGGCAACAGAAAGAGGGCGAGTGGTACAACGTCATGGAGTCCATGATTACGGCCCGCATCAAGAAGCCTAAGTTTGTCAAGGATTTTAGGTTCTGATAGGGTTCTGTGGCTCCTCTTCCCCTGCGCAGGGATGAGGGGGAGAAATCTCACTCATAGAGGAAGAGGAGTCTAATGCACGAGCCCTTTTCGTACATGTGCAGCGAATACCACCACATCTTTGTCGAGCTTGGCGTGCCGCAACTCGACATCAAGCGGTTCGAAGATGGGGAATGGGCCATCCGCGAGTTCTACCGCTCTCCTGTAGTCCCTTCGTTAACTCGCTGGAAGTACGTTCTCACCAAGCTCCGGAACGTCGAAATATCCGAAGGCTTTATCCGCCGCTATCTCTGGCAAATCGACCCGCGCACCAAGGCGTTCTGGGAAAAGGACGAGGCCGAGAGAATCGAAAGAGAGTCCACACGCGCGTATTATGAGAATGAGAAGGCCGAGCGTATCATGCAGCTTGGTAAAGAACTTTCTAAGAATGAAGACTTGATGGAGCGCGCCCGTCGGATAGGTCCGGCAGCGTTCGACCTCGAAAACATTGGCCGGAAAATCCACGCGGAACGGCCCTGGAAGCTAAAGGACCTGTGAATGATTATCGGCTGCTTCTCGCCTCTCATCAAAATATTCCTCCCCTCGTTCTGGGTGCCTGTTCTCGACGAGAAGGGTCAGCCCGTCCTGGATGAGCATGGAAAGCCAAAGGAGAAGCGCGTCAAGCAAACAGAGCTTCTTCAGAATCCTACACGCATTGTTGAAGATGAGCAGATGCGCTTCGAGATTCCCCGCTCTGTGGGCGCGTACCACATGCGCCTCAACCGCCCTGTGAACCTCGATGACAAGAACCTTGCCGTTTATCTCACAGGCGACGACATCGGCCAGCAGCTTGACGAAGAGTTCCGTATTCACACCGAAACGGATTGCTATGGCGTTGCAGCCATCCCTCTGCGCTCCGATGTTCAAGGGATGCTTGTGGCGTCTCTTGCAAGCGGAGACGGGGCTGCCGAGCAACTCCTTCTCGAAGAGCGCAAGCAGGCAAAGGAGGCTCACGATAGAGCCATCAAGATTTCCCACCACAGGTGCGTGCGTGCGGCAAAGAAGATGGTTGCAGCACTCAAAGACCAGCGCCAGAAGGACAGGGAGTCTAACCGAGGCTCTTACGTCCCTTCGCCTTCGGAGTATCTCGCTGCCTACTACCTCGCAGAACAGGAATCCGAGGAAGCAGAGAAGATGCGCGCCGTCGTCGACCAGTTCTCGGGCATGATGGACAAAATCGAGCAGAAGGGCCTCCAGCTCGGTCGATGATGCGTGGTAGCCTTTGGTCATTCATGACTGGAGGGCGCTGCCTTGAACTCTGATAAGCTTGTCGTCTTGGAAGTTCCCGAAGAGCAAATCGACTCGGGGTTAGACTTCCACTACCGCTCGTTGCACCCCGTGCTTTCGTTTGAAGAGGGCACGGTCAACGTTTCTGTCGAGAAGGTGCAAGGTGTCGGCCCTCGTTATGGCATGGAGCCTGTCATCGGGAACCTTGCCGACAAGATTACGGGCGCTCAGATAAACGGAAGCAGGTACCTTACAAACCTGATTTATGGTGAGCGCACATCAGCCCAACAGACGCCAAACTTCTCTGTGAGCCGCGACAGAAAGAAATACTACGGCACGGTTTCGTTCCAGATATCGGCGCCCAAGGCCATTGATGAGCTCACGGAAGCTCAAAACGAGCTCAAGTCGACGACCGTCTACGTCCATCTTGGCGCAGAGTTTAACTCGGTTTATGGTTACAACCTGTTCAACTTCTACGCAGGTTCCAGTGTTCAAAACTATGTAAGCTGGGATGTCGGTCTCTTGGCACAGGGTGCTATCTGGAAGGGCGGCCTTGACGCGGAAATCACAACCAACTCTTTTGTGACCGCAAGTCAGCTTCAGGTTCACCGCGTTGGCAACTCGAACACTCTTGCGACGCAGCAGGCGCAATGCGGAACGCTCGCGCAGTTCAAAACAACGACCCCTAACTTCATCAAGTTCGCAAACTTCTCCGTGGACAACGGAGAATACCCTTGCGGCATCGTGACGTTTAGAAACGACCTTTTTACGGTCGCGGGAACCACCACAGTCAGTGGTGCTGTTGGGTATGATTACAAGATACCTCGCACGCTTATCTACAAAAACCTTCCCGAGAAGAACTCGACCATCAACGTGTATGTTACGGCAGTCAGTGGGGGCATATGGAAGACGTGGAAGGTCTGGAACTTCCCAAACGTCAACTTGAAGTCCTCCATTGTCGGCTCTCCTGTGCCATATACAACGACAGATGACTACAGGTGCCTTGACTTCTCCCTTGGATCTCTGTCTCCGACTACGGTTTCCACAACCGCCGGGACGTTTGCGGATGGTACTTGTTTCTACAACGTGCAAGGCTCTCCGTTTACGATGGCGTCGAAATACCACGCTATTTGCGTTGCGGCTGAAAAGCCTATCATTGGAATCATCAAGGATGAAGAGCTTCCAGTAACAACGTTTGCAAGTGGTTCTGCGAATAGCTACGTCCAATGGGCTGACCCGACGTCTTTGTATATCCAGCCTAGGGATAAGACGACACGAGAGGGAAATGGCGCAGTAGGCGCATCCAGGCCCCTTCTTATCGAAACAGGACTAGGTTCGAACAAGAGCGTCTCGACGTGCTGGGACTACTTCGCAGGTTTCGACTACGGAAGCGGAACGGGGCTTTCAGCAGACGTCGGAGCAGCAGATGGCGCTTTGCATTTCACCTACGGGGCTGCTGGTACGGGCATATTCCGAACAAGCACGTCGTACGAGTTTGCATACTCCATCTTCGACAAGTCGACGGGTGTTGAGTCGAACGTAGGCACGCCTGCAAAGGTCAGAATGCCCGCTGTCGACAACATTTACATGACCATCTATCGCAAACCCACGACAGGCACCCTGTCTGGCGGCTGCCCCTTCTCGTGCGAACAAGCAGGCATCCAAGGAAACACGGATGCCACAGACGGAAGCTCGAAAAACTTCAACGCCCTTGTGTTCAAGTTCTACTATCGGGAAATCGGAACATTCGAATGGCTTCCCTGTGGTGAGCTTGAGTCTTCGTCTTACAGATTCAACGGCGAGCTTCCTTACGTGCGACTCGGGGAGAGGCCTATTGCGGGCCTTCCTGGGCCACAGCCAGGAGGCTTCAGAGACTCGTCCTCTCTTCCGACAGACCAATATTTCGACGTGCAGAACTTCCTTGGGCACGCCTTCTGGATGTCGAAAAACAACCTTGTTTACTCGAACAAGAACGACGTCTTTACGTACCCAGTTCTCAATGCCGTTTCTCTCTCCAAGGGCTCTTACCTGGGCATGATTCCGCACGCCTATCCAGGACAGGCAAACCAGGATTCGAGGCTTGTCATCTTCACCACAGAGGCTGTCTACATTGGCAGGTTCAAGGGGGATGGGTTCTTTCAAGATGTGGCTGTGCGCGTGTCTTCTGACACTGTAGCAACGTTCCCTCGTCCTGGTTCAGACTTCAGCCTCGATATCTGGACCTCCTCGACTTCCTACTCAGGACGCTCCGCAGTCAACGCAGATGGCGTGCTTTACTGGTGGGGCCCTCAAGGTCTCTTTCGAGATGAGGGGAACAGCCTTCCTTCGAAAGATTGGTCCCTTGATATCATCCCGTTCCTTGAGAAGGACGCAGACCCGCAAAAAGCAGACAGAATGCATGCTGTCTACAATCCAAGAACATTCGAGGTCATTTGGTTCTACGTTTCTAAGGCAGGAGTTCAAAAAGCCCTTGCTTACAACAGACGAGCGGAGTCGTTCCATATCTGGCAATTCGACTCACTGTTCATCGACCACTCTCAAACCATCCAGGCTGTCTACAATCGCTCTGTGACCACAGAAACAGCGGGAGGCTTACGCATCCTTCTGTCTGTTCGGGATTCTTCGACCGGCATTCAGCGCCCTATGTTCATGGACGACTTCGTGAACAATGGCGACTTGCGTGTCACTCGTTACCTCATGGTACAGACTGTCACCTCTCCAACGGCAACAACCCGAAGGCTCACGTTCAGGGCTGACACAACAAGAAGCTTGACTCTTCCGACAACGGGAAGCGTCACCATCCCGCAGATGAGCAGATGGACAGGCAACGGCCTTTCGTGCTCGGGAATCTTCACGATTGTAGGTTCAGACACATCGACCTACATCGACATCAGCACGCCTGCTGCTCTTTTGTCTCTTACAGGCGACCCACAGACAGCATACGACGCCACGGGGACGTGGGAATTTCCTGTTTTCATCGAGTCGACACACGGCTTTAGCTTCAACATGCTGACAAGCTATTACGCCCCATCCATGCAGTCATGGTGGCGTTTTATTCACTGCCACCATGCGTATGACGTGCGTGACTTGCTCCCAGCGACAACGCAAACCATCACGCTTAAATGGCGCTCGAACCAGGGCACAGATTCAACCGACAGAACGTCGACCATTTCCGACAACAGCCGAGGCATGTGCCAGATATTTAGCCAAATCGTGTTTACGAAACTCAATCACGAGTCCCAGGGTATCAGCATTCAAATCACAACGTCTTCGGGTCTTTTCAACGGCTCACGCTGGAGGCTCCAGTACCTCGCTTACCACTGCAATCCGATGTCTGGCGGTTACCTGCGCTCGTTCGAGGGGTAGGGTATTGAGAAAGCCTTGCTATCAAACGACACTAAACGTGTGAGGTGAGCCATGGTGTGGGAAAAGAACCTTTTTGCTTCGACGGGCGTTCCCTGGACGACAAGCACAGCCAAAAGCCTTTTTAAGGGCGATTTCAAGGGCGCTGGGGATAACTTTGTCAAAGGGTGGACCGACACGTCTACCATCGGCATCTCCGCCGGGATGCGCGACAAGAAGAAGGGCGAAGAGGAAGCCGCGCGCAAAGCCGAAGCTCTCAATCAACAGATTGGCCGAGAAGCAGCGCAGAGCCTAAAAACGCAGAGCTCTTTGAATCAAAGATACACAGGAGAGCGAAACAAAGCTCTCGCTGGCATGGACCAAACAGACTTGGCCTACCGCGACAGGGTGCGAGGGCTTACGCGAGAGGCGCAAAACTCTGCTCGTGACGCCTCGCAAGTCTACGGGAACATGTCGAACCAATACCGTTCGATGCAAGAGAAAGCTAACGAAGACGCCAACAATGCCATGTCTCTGCGGGAGTACATGGACCCGAACAACCGCGTCGCTACGTCGGTTCGAGGGCTTTACGACGAGAGAGCGGAGCAAGAGCGCCTTAGAGGACAACAAGACTTTGGCGTCCTCTCGGCACTTGGCTCGCAGGCTACAGGCACCATGGCAGGCGGCATGGGTCCTTTGACTGTTGGTCAGCAAGTCGCCTTGCAAGCGCAAAACCAACGACAAGCAGGCGAGGCTTACTCAAGCGCGCAACGCAAGATGCAAAACCTCAGGGACCAAGGCTTGCAGATGGGCTTTGACCGTTCTGATGCGGCTTACGCAGCAGGACAGGGCGCGCGCGACAGACAGGGCAATCTTCTGCAAGACAGGCGAGCGCTCGAAAACGAGTTTCGAAACTTCGAATTCAGCTCTCGAGGGGAGCGCGAAGGATTCAGCCAGAACGAACGCGAAGCGGATATGTCTCGCTTCGGAAGAGCGACGAATAGGGCGGGCGAAGACCGTGGCATGGCCATGGAAATCGAGCGGGCACGCATGGCTGAAGTCATGCGCTCTGCGGGCGCATCCGAAGCAGCCATTCAGCTCAAGCTTCAGCAGATGGCCGCAGAGCAGGCGCAATACGCGTCCATGGTGGGCTCTGGCGTCTCGGCTGTGGGAAGTGTCGTCGGCGGCATGGCAGGAGGCCCTGCGGGGGCGGCGGCGGGGAATGCTGTCGGCCAAGGGATTGGCAATTCAGGGCAGGCAGGGGCGCAAAGCGCAGCACCTTCAGCTTCTCGAACAGCACAAGGGATGAACCCTAACGCAGCCCAACCATCTTCCTTTAACCAAGGCAACACGCCAATGGCTGTCATGCCCCAAAGACAATCAAGCCAATCAAGCCCGTTTGGTGATTACCTCCAACGCAAGTATTCTTCGCCCGGCAGAACAATCGGGTAAAGGATACACTCATGTTTGAAGTCGGCATCAAGCGGAAATTCTGGTTCGGTTACACTCGTTACGTTGTTAAGAAGGCATTCATTCGTGGATACACACGCCTTTATGACGCAACAGACATGGCCTTCGATGCGCCCATAAATCCGTACCTTGTTCTCATTAGGCCAGACGGCACAGAATTCTACATCTCGGATATCGAGAGACGCGATTGGTACTCAAAGGAGTTCAAGGATGGGCTTTCGAAGACTTCAGGCTGAAGAATACAACCCAGCGATTCCCAACTACGCAGAGCAGATGCGCAGCATTTCTGACCTCACCAACGAGGAAACGAGGCGCATTCAAGACATGCGAGCGCGCGGCCAAACAGAGAGACTTGCTCGCGAAGAGGAAGGCCTTTCGAACCTTCTTGGCGGCATCAAAGAGGGTGTCGTCGGCGGCATGGACCGCTTCAAACAAAACCAGCGCGAAGCTAGGCAAGAGAAGCGTCTTCAGACAGAAGAAGAACGCGCTGCGCGTGCGGAAACCCGTGCGGACAAAGTTGCAGCCATGCAGGAAGAGGAGTTCGGCCTCCGCAAGCCAGAACTCCAAGCTCAGGCAGAAACCGCAAGGCAGCGCGCAGCACTGGGCATCCGGGGCCAAGAAGCAGGCATTCGCCAGTCCGAAGGCTCGGCAAGACTTACCGATGTTCAGGCGAAATCCGCAGAGCGCGAGCAAGCGTACCTTTCGGCTCAATCGACTCTGCCTGGTGCGAGAGTGGGAGAAACAAACCAAGACTACATGCGTCGCAAAGCCGACGAAAAAGACTTGGCCAACTTGGACCTTGCGAAGGAACAGCTCGCAAGCGTCAAAGAGCTTCGCCCTTTCCAGGTGGCACAAATCCGTTCTGGCATCGCAGCCCAGGGCGCAGCGACAGAAGCCCAGCAGATGCAGACGGCACAGCTCAAAGAAGACATGGAAGTCAAACGACTCACAGCCATCGCAACGGCTCCGACGCCAGAAGACTTGCAGCGCATGGCTCCAAATCTAGCCGCCAAGGTAAACAGCGGGGAAATCTCTCCCGAGCGCGCGGCGCAGGTTATTGGCGCAATCAAAAGCCAAGAAGTTCAGAAGGCCCTTCAACAGCAACTCGTCAACAACGCAAGCCCACAATATCAAGACCGCATGGCTCGCACATTCGCTGCGCAAGACAAGGCAGAAAATTACCTCTCTGCCATCGCGGAAATGGAGTCGGCCCTTGCTGCCAACAAGGCCAACACGTTCTTTACCGACGATGGAGCTCGCGAGCGGTTTGCTTCTATGCTCGATGGTGTCGGCATGAGTTCGGAAGCCGAGAAGATTCGCAGAGGCGTAGACATTGGCGCCATTGGAGACGCAGACAACCCACTCGGCCTCACAGGGCGCATGGAAACCATTCTCGCGAAGGTAAAAGCGTCTGCTCGCGCCCAGATGAACGTGCTTCCTGATGCTGTCAGACAGGACCCGAAGGTCTCCGAACTTGTCACACGCATCAACTCCATCGACAGCTCCGGGGCTGTCGGCGGGGCGAGCAAGCCAAGTCTGTTCGGCGCACCTCCACAGCAAAACGCAAGCGGCACTGTCACCCCTGGAGGGTTACAGCCGCTGCCTAGCAAGAGTGCGCGCAAGCGCGTCGCACCCGCACAAGTCGGAGGTCCTAAGAAATGAGTCTTCAATACACCGTTGAAACACCCGATGGTCAATCCAATAGCTACGGCGCGGACGAGATTCAGCAACAACTCGCGCAAGCTGGATATCAAAACGCGCAAGTGAATCCCGATGGGAAAACCATTAGCTACCAAATCAACGGCGAGACGTACGACGACGAGATTCCTTCTCTTCTGGAGACGCTAGGCCACAAGGTATCAGGCATCGCGCCTATCCAAGCCGATGAGAGCTTCGTGCAGCCGACGTGGCGAGCAGGGCTTGCAGCTCTTCCTTCAGACGACAACGTGCGCAAGGCCTACGTCGAATCCAATCTCAAAAAAATGGGCATGAAAGGCGAAGTTGTCGGTTCGGGCGACGATTGGTACTTCCACAACCCTGACACAGGCAAATGGTACGCCACGACCAATGCCAAGGGGTTCGACATGACAGACCTCATTGGCGGCGCGGTCGCAACTCCGCAGATGCTTGCAAGCATTGTGGGTGGCGGCATTGGCGCAGCAGGAGGTGCAGGGCTCGCCGGACCTGCGGGAGCGGTGGCAGGAGGCATGGCAGGAAGCGCGGCAGGCGACCTTGCAGGTGGGCAGCTCACTCGTGCGTTGGCTCGCTCCTTTGACCCCGAGTTGAATCAAGTCTTGTCCGAGAAGGGTGGCCAGTTTGGCACTGAGGACCTTGTAAGCGCAGGCATCTCGGGGCTTGGCGGCGGCATCGCGGGCCTTCCCGCTCTTGCGAAGGTCATGAACAGAGGTCTTTTGACACAAGCAGCCAAAGGCGTGGGCGGCGTATCCGAAGCCGCGGGAACCCTCACGTCGAAGGCTGGCAAGTTCGCAGCCGAAAGCCCGCTTGTGACAGGACTCACGACCGCGCTTACACCAGGGCTTGGCACTGTGCAGGGTGCGGGCCTTCTCGCGCGCGCAGGTGAGCTTGCCCCTTGGCTCAACCGACTTGTGGGCAAGGGTGCGGGCAAGGTGTCGGGGATGGCGGACGACGCACTGACACAAGGTGGCCTCAACGCAGAAGAAGCAGCACTTGCTCAGGCCATCAAAAGCCGTGCGGCGAACACACAAGTAAACGCCATGGCGCGCGAAGTGCCAACCAATGTGAACACCCCAGGCTCTCGACTTAATCGACGTATCTTTGGAGGCATCGATGCGGCGGACGTCAACGCTGTCGAGCAGATGGCTGAAGAAGCAGCTCTCAACAAGGGCGCTGTCCGAGGTTTTTACGAGAACGTGGGCGCCCGCTTGGGTCGGACAAGAGACATGGAGATGCGCCCCGGCTTTGTTGGTCCTGCCAAGCCAGGGCGCATTGACTTTACGGGCGCGGGCAAGACAGCGGGCAAGCTCGCAGAGGCAGGCAGCAACGTCGGACGAGCGCTTGAAGGAACAGCCGAGGGCATTACCAAAGCGGCGTTTCGCGGCGTTCAAGGCGCGGGAATCGGCATGGAGAAAGGCGGGCGCCTTCTTTCAAGGGGGGCTGGCTTTGCCCAGCCGTGGGAAAATAGAATCCTTCTAAACCAAGGTTTGCAGCAGGGCGGAGACGAGGCGCAAACTCTTTACGAGATAATGACTCGCTCACGTCAAAAAACACCGGCATTTTCGAGGTAGCACATGGCTTTCGCGCTCTCTAAAGCATACTTTTACAAGGTGGACACGCCTTCCCATATTCGCAAGTGGGGATTCCAGGCGGCTGAGTTCCACATCACTCGCACGTCATCAGACACTGACCTAGACCTGGGCGATGTCTCGGGAACGTTTTGGACGGCTGTTGGCGCAAGCGGAATAGGGGCCGTCGCACTGCCTCTTTGGCGTTCTGTGCTCCCCAACTTCGAAGAGCTTGCAGGCCTCCAGCTCACAAGCGACTCGGGTTTCCTCGTTCAGTCTCCTGGAGACGCTTACCTATCCGCGACGGGCTCGCACACAGCCGTGTGGGCTGGCGGAACAGCCGGAACAGCGCTCAACGCCAACTCTCCAAACCAGACCATTCGCTATCAGCATGACGGCGAGTTTGTCACTCTTCAGATTCCTGGCTACCAAGCAGCAGCTAAGGGTGCATCTCCTGGCGCGGTCATCATCCTGACTGGTGCGACAGTTCTTCCTGCGGCTCTTCGCCCAACAGCCGATGTGGTCGTGCGCACGCGCAAGATGAACAACGGGTCGTTTGTTTCAGGCGCAGGCATGGCCATTATCAAGACAACGGGCCAGATTGAAATGTACCTCGATGGCGTTGGCACGACAGCGTACACCGTGACTGCAAACATTGGCTTTGACTCGTTTGCGACCGAGTACCGCGTTGGCGCTGCTCCCGTTTCTGCGGGGACCTTCCAATTGGTCAACGGCGACACGTATCCTGTCATTGAGCCAAACATTGTTCTTCCTGCGGCAGCGCCAACAACTCTTCGAGTGTTCATGCTCGTAGGACTCAAACCAGAAACTCGCCCAGTCGAATTTGGAGTGTAACCACCATGGCATTTGCAGTAACCGCTTTCAAAACCTACTCCGTTGCCGCTTTCGAAGCTGTCACCGCTCAGTTCGAGCAAGTCGCCGAGTTCACTATCACGCGCGGCGCGTCTGACATCGACCTGGATATCGGCGACGTGGCAGGCACGTTTTGGGCTGATGCCGATGGCACGGCACTCGGACTCGAAGTGCTCGGATACTGGAAGAGCATTCTCGGGAAGGCTCGCAACATCCTGTCGATTCACGCGCCACAAATCACAAACGCATTGGCTCAGTCCTATGACGGCACGCCTGCAACAGGACAGTACGAAGTCGTCTCGACGACTCCAGCGGCTCTTGCGTTCTTGTTCTTCGCGACCGACGCGACTCCTGCGACCATCACCCTGACAGTTCGCCTTTCACTCAAAGCTGGTGAGCTTCCTGTCAAGAATTACGGCGTTTGATAGGATGCCCTCACACTCACCATGAGGGCATCATGACAGACGCAGAACGCACTCTCCTTCTTGCATTTATCGACAGCACAATAAACCAACTCCAAGCGCTTCGCGGCGCTGTTTCTTTATTGTCAAAAGAGCCAGGTAAAATAACAACCGTTGGCGAAAGAGCCCGGCACGTGGACGATGATACATTTAGTGAAAACTACGCAAAGATGATGTCAGCCGTCCAGCGCGGCAACGACTTGGGTGAGGCTGTCGATGATAAATGAGTTGAAGCTTGAGAAATACTGCGGACACCTTCCGTGGGTGACTCGCGACCCAAAGAAGCTTGGCGGAGTTATTTCGAACTTCGTTGAGAAGAATGACCGGTTCATGGGACCGTGGTACGAGCGTTGGTTTACAAACTTTCAGTTCATCTACGGAAACCATCGCTTCCAATGGTCTCAAAAGTACGGCTTCCCGCTTGATGTCGATTTCCTCTCCCGAGGAAACAAGAGCATAAACTCACGCTCCCAGACCGATATCTCTCGCACTATCTTCGAAAGCCTCGTGTCTTCCCTCTTTGGCAATGCTCCTGACTGGGAAGCGATTGCCATGGATGACAACGCGGCAAGGAACCGACGCTTTAAAGAGATTTCAGAGAAGGCGCTGGCTGCTTTCTATGAAAAGCTCTTGATGGAAAAGGAGGTCAAAGGGTTTGTCCAGAACCTTGTGGCTTATGGCCTTTCTACGTTTAAAACAGACTTCGACCTTACAAGTGGACAAATCGAAGAAATCCCTCAGTACGAACAACGCGAAGTCACTATCCATGAAACGGTAGCACAGTCAGCAGACCCGCTTGGTCTTATCAATTCCATCGTCGAAGCGAACAACTCCGAAGGGATGCCTCTCACTCAGACGCGGGTCGTTCCTGCCCTCGATGAGAACGGCAAGCCTCGTGTTAACCGTCGCTGGATGGGACAGCCTCGCGTGCGAACGCGCACACCCTTTGAACACAGACGGGAGCTTTGCAGCGGAGGAGCCCAGCACGCGCGCTGGCACCAAGACATTCGCATCATGGAGTTCTCCGAATTCCTCGAAGAATACAAAGATATGGATGGCCGTACAGAATTCTTCGATAAGGTGCGTCCAGGGCTCATCCACGAGGCAGCTACCAGCTTCGCTATCCGCCATTTCATGCGAATGAACTTCCTCACGCCTCAAAACGACATGGCTTATTGGTTCAGGGCTGAAACCGCTCTGTCCCAAGACTTCCTGAAGACCAAAGTCATGGTCATCGAGCATTACGACAAGCCCAACATCCAGCATTGGCCAGAAGGCAGGCTTGTTGTTGTCGTCAACGGCTATTGCACGCACATCACAAAGCCACAATACCGCACAAACAAGATAGACGGCTGGCATCCATTCTCTGAAGCGATGTGGATGAACATTAACCCATCCCCTATGCCATCAGGGCCTATGGATGGCGTCACGCGCAAGAACAAAGAGCTCGACGACGCAGACTCCCTCATCGACACAATGATGCGGCGAAACATGGGCGCCATGATTCTCTACAAAACAGGCAACGGGTTCGACACCCAAGCCGTGTTTGGAGAGCCAGGGCAGCTTATCGACGTCAACGACATCAATGGTGTGCGCATCCTCAAGGATGACCAGCCCATCCCGCCAGTTCTCGACAAGCTGCGCGAGATGAAGAAACAAGACGCTTACGAGACCTCGGGCGCGGGAGATTCCTTGCGCGGAGAGCGTCCCGCAGGTGTTGAAGCAGGCTACGCCTTCAGGCTTCTTGAGGAGCGCGAGCAAAAGCGCATCACGCACGTCCGCAGGGCTCTTGAGGGCGCTGTTGGAAGCGCTGGAGAGAAGCTTCTCTCGTGTGTTCGCGCTATGGGCAAGGGATTCGGGCCCGACATCATTGGTTACATGATGCGTAACAGCGCAGGTGGGTTCTCTGCTTCCGACATCAAGGCGTTTATCGACATGCCTCTGTCGTTTGGCGTGGACGTCATCATTCGCCCAGGCTCCATGCAGGCAAAGAGCAAGGCGACAGCGCAGGCCACGTATCTCGACCTTATCAACAAGTCGCCTATCATCGCCCAGCGCCTTCAGGATGCGGACGTTCTCGACCGCTTCTTGCAAGAGTTCGACGCAGACGTCTTGCGCGACCGCTCTAGTGTCCACAGGGACAGAGCGAAGAAGGAAAACGACGTCCTTATCGACATCAGCCAACAAGGGCCAGACGTCCTTTTGCCCCTGCCTGTGGTCTGCGAGAACGACAACCACGTCATTCACCTCGACGAGCACGAAGCAGAATACGTTCGCCGGTTCGACGAGTTCCAAACCGACGAATTCGCGCTTCAGGTTTGGAATCTGCACATGGAAATGCACAGGTTCTACGAGAAGCAGCAAAAGGGCGAAATTCCCCCAGGCACCATGCACAACTTCCGCCAGCTCACGAAGGTCGCAGGCGCGAATTTGCCCGATGACCTCAACACAAACCTTCAAAAGGGCGCGGCGCTCCAGCAGACACGCCAAATGGAAGCGCAGGCTCCCAAGCCGCAGGGCGCTCCAGGAGCTCCGGGAGGACAGCCACCACCCGGCGCGCCACCCACGCAGGGGCCAGGGGCTCAGAGAGGCGAATCTATCGCAAGAGACACAGGAATGGGGATGCAATGAAGGACAACCCTTACATCAGCCAGCGCACGCGCGATGTCGCAATGAGAGCCATCGACGACCTTCCGACCGATGTGCTTCTCGACGCCATGCGGCAGCTCCCCCTTTCGTCTTTTCGAAAGAAAGAGCTCGAAGAGGCGTACTCCAAAGACGTGTCGGAGCATCGCAAGGTGTTTCGAATGGAGGAGAAGGCACCGAAGGAAGCAGAACCCATCGACCCAGGGCGCCTGATGGCGGCTATGTCGTACGCCAATGCTCCGCAAGGGCCATCCGGCGGAGATGCGGCGGGGCCCAAGACGCGCTCACGTTCCGCGGCTCCCGAGCAGGGCGACCCGCTGGGCGCTTACAAGGTCACCAAGCCCGAAGTGCCAGACTCCCAGGCGCCCATTTACAATGGGTTCAAGATTGATGGCTCTGCGGGCGACGGAACGGCTCAATCGGAGGTCGGCTAATGATGAACCAAGCCATGCTTGCGGCGAAGCTCCAGGCATCCAAAGAGGATAGGAACGCGAAGCTCGAAGAAGCGCTTGCGTATCTCCAAGGCGGGCGCACGAGAGAGGAAATCACTCTTCCTTCAGGCCTTCGCGTGCGCATGAAGAAGCCGCCTCTTTCGCAGCTTCTCGGGGGGAACCCCCTGGACCCTGAAGGTGCGGGCGGCGATGATGAGCTTTTGAAGATGCTCAAAGTGACAAGGGGACAATGACATGACGCAAGCATGGGGTGGGATTTCGCTCGGGAACGTAAACACGGGCGGCGCTTTGACTCAGCTCTACCCAAACTGGCTTCAAGCAGGAAGCGCTTCGGCAGGCGTGAAAACACGCAGGCGTCCAAACGAGGGCGTCATCAGCCGAATGGAAGTCGTCCCTGCCGCTGGCATTGGCGGTGTGTTCGAGCTTTGGGACCTTGCCGGTACGCTCACAGGAACGAACCAAGTCAACTCCGCAGCGTCGATTACAAACGCTTTCCTCTTGGCAGAGCAGGCGCGCACACCCCCGCGTGCGAGGCTTATTTGGTCTGTTGACTTTAGCGGCGACCTTGACGGCGTGAACAAGCTTCTCGGCGTGCGCGTTGTCTTTGCTCGCGGCCTTGCGGCGCGGTACATTCAAGCAGCAACACCAGGAACCAATGTCGTTACGATAAACATGGTTGTCGATGGTGGCTACCAGCTTTGGGAAGGAGAGCTTCCCGGATGACAACGACAGCTCAGGAATACAATCGAGACGGAGACAGAACGGCCCAGCCCGCGCCCTTGGCGTTTTGGGACCCTGTTTCCGAAACGACCTACATGTTCGAGATTGACCCAGCAGACCCTAAAATCCCTGTAGACGCCATCGTTACAGTTCCTCCGCTTCAGTACACGAGGAACGCGACAGCGACGAACGTCACAAGAGACACTGCAACGGCGGCGAACAACCGTCCGCTGCCTGTTGAGCTCATGGCTGGCGACTCCGCAGGTCCTATCGATTACAACGCGGGAAACGCATCGGCAGCGACCCAGCGCGTCGTCATCGCTACGGACCAAGCGCCTATTGACGTAGAAGTCACGGCGTCGGTTCTGCCGACAGGCGCGGCGACAGAAGCGACCCAGCTTATTGTCGCAACAGAGACTTCTGAGACATCAACAAATACGCTGGCAACTGCGCTTGCTGTCACCTCAATCGACACCAAAACACCTGCGCTTGTGGGCGGGCGAGTGCCTGTTGCCTCGCGGACTCAAGACGGTGCAGGAACCGCAATAACTTCGACGCTTGTTGGCTCAAAACAAAGCATAGATGTTAATATCGCTCAAGACGAAAGCCTAACAGAAGTCGTCGCTACCGGAACAATCACGGCGAACGGCCAGAGTGTTACAACCGGAATCGTGAATGGGTACGGTTCCAAGAGCATATTCGTTTCTATTGGCGGCTCTGGAATCACGCTGAACTTTGAATGTTCCGTTGATGGCTCAACATGGAATTCTCTTGACGTCCTAGAGCTCTCAAATGGTTTTGTCGTTACGACCACGTCCACGCAAGGCGGTTTTCTTGTCGTAAATAACAGCGCGAGATATCTGCGTGCTAGAGCCTCATCTTACGGCAGCGGCACACAAACCATTACCTTTTATGGCGCAAGAGCAACAAACGGCCCAATGGAGGTCGTCAATACTGTTGCGGCAAATTTGGTGACTCGTGCAGGAAATTTCCCCAACACTGTAGACACAAATTTCGGAACACCAGGCGCAAATACAGTCAGAGTTGCCGCTGTCATTGGCGTCGGACTTTCTGCTGTGAGTTCGACAAACCCTGTTCCTGTCACTTCAGGAAACGGCGCTGCTGCAATCCAGCTTGTGAGCGCGTCGCGAAGGCCTTATTTCCAAGACTTCTCTTTGGCAAACCTTACGACAAGCTACACGCAAATCATTGCCAGCACAGGAAGCATTATCAATCGCTTCTTTGCGACAAACAATTCGAGCACTGCGATTCTTATTGCAACAGGGGCGGCGGCGTCTGAGGTCGTTCAATACATCCTGATGCCAGGAGAGAACGCAATGGACGTGCCTTTGCAGATTGCAGCCAGCACGCGAATTTCAATCGCGGCGCAGACTGGAACGCTGACTTCTGGTCAATTCTCTTTCAATGCGCTCGCGTAAAGGAGCCTGACACATGGGTCTCGTTATTCCATCCACAGGCACGAACGCGAAGCTTCTCGTCGGTGATTCGATTGAGACGCAAAACGGCTTCCTTATCGCGCCTGCCATCAATTACATCAAGAACGCGCTGTTCACCTCCAACACGACCACAGGCTGGGCGACCTACGCCGACGCTGCTGGCACCACACCTGTCGACGGCACAGGCGGAAGCCCCAACGTCACGTTTACCGCTGTTTCAGGCGCTACGGTGCGCGAAACATACGCAGGCAGGCTCACCAAGGACGCTTCGAATCGGCAAGGCCAGGGCGCTTCCTACAACTTCACCATAGACGCTGCGGACACTGGGCGTCCTGTTTCAATTGCGTTCGACTTCCTGGCATCCGCTGCATACGTGTCAAACGACGTTGGCGTGTACATTTACGACGTGACAAACGCGACGCTCATCACTCCTGCGGCAATCAACGTGGCGGCTGGCAAGGGCACGTTCCGGGCATTCTTCGTAGCCACCACGAGCACGAGTTACCGGCTGATTCTGCACGTTGCGAGCACGAACGCGAGCGCTTGGACACTCGACACGGATAATTTCCAGGTCGGGCCGCAGGTGCAGTTGAGCGGTGCGGCCGTGACGGATTGGCAAGCTTACACACCTGCCATTACGGGATTTACTACTTCTGCCTTAGAAGGTTTTTGGCGCAGAGTTGGAGACGTAGCGCAGCTTAGAATCCAGGCTGTTTTAAATGCTGCACCTTCAACAACTATGCAGGTTGGGCTTCCTACAGGACTGTCAATTGACACAACAAAAGCTCCAGGTGGTTCAGAGTTTCCTACATTTGGTGTGATTAAAGTCACAGACGCTGGCTCTGGTTATTATCAAGGCACTGTCACTCAGGGTAACAGCAATACAGCATTGAGATTTCTTGATGACGACGGTGGTCTTGTCTACAACGCGACTGTACCAATTTCTTGGGTAAGCGGCGACACGTTCTCTATGACGGCAGATGTCCCAATCGCCAACTGGTCCAGCAACGTCACCAGCCTCGCGGCGGCGAATCCTGAGTATGCGTTCAATACTGGAGCAGTGACGGCGGCAGGCGGCTCAGACACTTCCAGCTTCGGAAATGGCGCTGCTGGTACTTTGATTAACTCTTTTAACAGCGCGACGTACACAGGAAACTCTTCGACAAGTCTCACATGCCGATTCCAGTCGCCGATTCAACCGACAGATGTTATCCGACTTGAATTCCTTCCTTCCGGCTCTTCCACATGGGTTCAAGCGACTGAGCGTCTGCCGCACATGGACTTTGCCGCTGCGACTTACGGCGCTTTTGTATCTCCGTCATCCTCAACAGACGTTATTGTTCAATTTGGCAACGGCGGCGCATTCCCTAACGCATCTCCTGGCTCAGGCACAGGCGCTGCATGGTCTGCGGTAAACACATGGCGCTGGCGCGTCCGCAAGCAATCCCCGCTCTCTGAAGGAATCTTGCCAGTCTCTGCGCGTGCGGTTGTCGGCGACACGACAGGCACGGCGGTTCCGCAAGGATTTATAGGCGAAGAGCTTATAGCAACTCGGACTTCTAACGTTTCTGGCTCTACAACAAGTGCTTCTTATACTGACATAACAGGCCTAAGTCTTACATTAACTCCTGGCGTATGGGATGTGGAATCTTTTGCAACAGTCACGGTAGAAGGAGCCACAGGAACAGCTGGACAAGGATTTACTTGTCACCTCGTTCTTACGGATTCTTCAAATGCAATCATAACAGGAGCTCTTGGTGGGATTGCCAACGCATCTCAGCCAGAAGCTGTCAGTTTCTTACGTCCATGTGTAAGAAGACTCATAACAACAAACACTGTAATAAAATCAAGGTTTGCGCCAATTACATACGGAGGAACTCCGACAGCAACAGGGTGTCAAGTTATTGCAGCGACAGGATACCCAGCAACAATTCGCGCAGTCCGAGTCGGATAAAAAATAACCACACAGGAGCATCCAATGACCTTAGCTGTGCAAGTCCTCATCGCATATTTGTTGAGCCACGCCACACCAGTCAAAGCAGAGGCCCGCCAGTACCTCAAAGACAAGCTCTCAGGCTGGAAAGAGACACTCGCCTTGGCCGTGTTCGACGTGGCCTGGGACGCAGCTCTCGCAGCCGTAGGCGGCAAGGTCGGCTCTCTGTCGCTGCACGCTGGTGACGAGTTCGCGTTGGCCTCTATCGCAGCCGACAAGGCATCGGTGGCCTGATGTTCTGGAAGCTTTTGCCGCTCATCATTGAGGTTGTGCGTCACGCGGGAGGCGTCGCTGTGGAACGTTACCGCGCGATGAAAGCAGCCGAAGAAAGAAGGAAGGCAGAGGCTCTCAAGCGGACTCAACCTGTGCGAGAATCAGAAACGCAGAACACAGGGGAGAAGTGAGACACCGTGGAAACCGACGTTCATGACATGGTGGCGATGTGGAGGACCATCAAAATGCTTTCACCGTTGCTACTCATGTGCATTGGTGGCCTCGCGACAATGATGACGTATTACATGCGAGAGATGAGCAAGAGCATGCGATACATCTCAGAAGTCATTGTGAAACACGAATCGCGGTTTGAGCGTCACGAAGACCGCCTCGACAACCACGATGAGCGCATCGACAGAATTGAACGAACATAAACACTTCCGCACCATGGCGGTGCGGTTTAACGAAAGGGATTCTGGTCTATGTCTAAAGGAATCAAGGAAACCAAAGAGGCACTCGTTCTTGGCTTTGCTATCGCTGGCCTGCTCAAGTCGCACCTTGTCGACGGCTTTCAGCCTGCCGACGTGCTCAAGATTGTCGAAGGCGCCCTGACTCCTGAGTTTGTCGCTCAAGTCAAGGCTGGCGTCGAAGGCCTCAACGAAGTGAGCGCAGAAGCTGGCAACATTGACCTTTTCGAAGGTCTTGAGCTTGCCAAGTTTGCGATTGCTGAACTCAAGAAGCTTGCTGCCTAAGTAACCGGTCTCGTTCCGCACTTACCTTGCGCCTCACGAATTGTCGTGGGGCGTTTCTGTTTATTTCTTCCAAGGACAAACAAGCCGCGTGGCATTGCTTAAGCATGCAAGGTTTTCTGAGCCCTCAGGCGAGCACGCGCGCGTAAGCTCAGCAATCATTGCATAATCACATGGCGGCTCAGGCGTTGCGCTTGGGGGAATGGATTTAGGCTGACTTTCCTCTCCAGCATAAAGACCTCCAAGAACTCCTATAAACATAGACAGAACGATGAGAGCGGTAATGGATAGAGCGTTAATCAAGGCTTCCACCCTTCAGGAGGCGAGCTTGCGAGGTGTTGTTCGACTTCCGCTGCCATAATAAAAACAGGCGAACTCGGATGAGGCTTGTAGATGTTTTTAAACTTCGCTCTCCTAAGCCACGCTATCGTGCGCTCTTGTTCTTCCCATTCTTCCATGCTCTGCACCTGCTCACGGCGCATATCAGCTCGCAGCGAGAGAAGGATTTCCGCGACAGTCTGCGGAGGCAGGCGCAACACAGCCTCGATTGCGACGTCGTTCTCGATGTGCGCTTGCAAGACGTGCTCAAGTTCGTCTAGGTCGCAAGTGAGGGATTCTTTGCGCCAGTCGTGTTGGTCGTAGGGATGCAGCGTCATTTGTTCTCTTTCGTAGCGTAGTGCGCGTCTAGTGCTTCAACTGCTTCGTTGAGGCCATATTCATCATCTCCGCGCCATTCTGTGTCTTCCTTGTTCCTTCTTGCAGCGGCCAGCACATCGGCGAGGAGTGTGGCGGTTGTGGGGTCGAGGTAGGCGATGAGCTTGCCATCATAAGACCAAGGGCAATCCGCAATGATGCTATCTCGCCTCAGATTCGTGACATAACGCGCCCCAGTGCCGCCATCAAGTCCGGCAAAATTCCAGTCTTTTATTTTCGTATTGCTCGCCAACTCTCTCAAGCGGTCTTCGAAGCTCATTTGTTCTGCTCCCACTTGCGGCGCATGGCCGATTGCTCATTTTCTTTTGGAAAATTAACACAAGCAAATTCACCCCATTTTGCTCGCGCTGCTTGGTCGTAAACCCTTGCTGCATCAATAGGGCAATCAAACAACCCTAAATTTGTTCTTTTGCCGTTTTCACTTATTTGGGCTTTCCATTTAGGTGTCCAAGATGGCTTTTGTTGATAGAACGAGACACCCTTGTAACCAGACGTGTTATTTCTCTGGATTTGAGAATTAGCGGCGTTTTGCGACGCATCGCATAACCGTAAGTTTGATTTTCTATTGTCTAGTGTATCCCCATTTACATGGTCTACGATTTGCGAGCCTTTTGCGCCTAGTAAAAATCGATGCAAATATGCCGTCGATTTATCTATTCGGGCGCAAACGATAAAGCCGGGATACTCATAAATAACGCCTCGTCGACTTCCTTGTCTAGGAAACGAATACCATAAATGCTGAGAAACTGCCGAAACATCGCACGAATCAATTTTACACACGCAACCATTGAGGAGTGACATTGCGACGTAATCACCTTCGTTCTTGAACGAATTTGCGAGAGGTCTGTTTTCCCCGGTGAAACGGTATCCGTGATACTTGGAAAAGAAATTTTCAATGGAGCAGGAAGTCATGCGGTTGTTGCGACCGATGAAATAAACCCGACCATTTTCGACTTTCTGAACGGTTATACAAACACCTTTCGACCTACCCCTTAAGCTTTCCCAAACCTCGCCAGGAATAGGCGTCGGCATGGTGTCAGTCATTCGCGCATCCTCTGTCCATCGCTCAGTTACGCCTTTGCCTTTTTCCCATTTCTCGTACAGCCAGACTTTGCCAGTCATTCGCGGCCTCCGAATCTTCCTAGAGCATTTTCCAAGTTTAAAAGTGCAACACGCTTGGCGTCTATGTTCGAAAATGGCGGCTCATTGCCGTGCAGCAACCGTATAACTTCACGCCCGGCGGCGACGACCTTCATTGCCGACTCCAGCTCCTCGCGCACGCGGGTGAGTTCGTCCAATACCGCGCGGATGTCAGGTGCGCGCAGCTTCCTAGTGACGTCGGTCATGTAGTCAAACACGACTGCTCCATCTGGTAGTTCTGTAACGCATTCGCGCAGTCTGGTTTCAGCCGCGTCCCGCTCCTCGCTCGTCGTGTTGAGGTTCACTTGTTCGCCTCCGCGACTTCCTTGCACAGCTCGACAAACCGAACTTTGTCTGACATCTCAGCGAGGTCTAGAAGCTCCGCGCAGTCGAAGTAATCAAGAACGACTTGCATTCTCCCTTTTCGAGAAAGCTCTTTGAAAACGTCGTCGACGTTGATAGTAGCGGAAACAACAACATCAAAATTACTCACGATTCGCCCCGCTAATCACAGCCAACAAGTAGAGAAACAGCACAGCAGCGATGAAGCCGCCGCTCACATACGCGGCAGGTATGAGCCAGTCAGCAGTCGATTCCACGCGCTATCTCCCTCCGTGCGTTAGTGAATTGCCTTGTGCGGTTCCACCTGTGCATCCACAGCTTCTCTCTGCGCGCAAAGGCGTGCAGGAACCAGCCTACAAAGCCTCCGAGGAGGAGGCCTATGGCGAGTGTGGTCATGGCTTCACCGTCGATGCGCTCATGTACACCGTCGGCCCTAGAGAAGCGTCCATCATGACGTTCTTTGAGATGCTGCCAGTGCTATCGTTGCGGACAACTCCACCAAGAGCTCCAATAAGCTTTTGGTGCTGCATTGCTTCCATTTGCTTCTGTAAGCTGTCCTCAGGGTGCCTAAAGCGATTGTCTGCCCCGGTTGCGGTCTGTTGAACCGGGGAAGTCAAAAAGGACGGATGGCAATCTCCACATCATCAAGGTCAACGTCATCAGGAATGGCGCGCGCTGCCTGCTTCAGGGCGGAATCCTGGTCTTTGGCGAGGATGGTCCGGACGTCGCCGAGAAGCTCAGGCTTCTTTGGCTCCTCATCCTTCTTAACGTTGAATTTGCGGATGAGGATGTACTGGAATGCCTTCATGGTGTTCTCCTAATCTCGAAATAAGTGATTGAGGTCTTTCCGCCATCGATGCGGACGCGTTCCTTGCGCAGGATGCCTTTATCCAGCAGGCGCGTTATTGTGAGGTTAAGGTCCCCACGTTTCATGCCTGCGCGCTTGATAATCTCGACGAACGGCAGACGTGGCGTTGGCTCAAAAAGCGCCAGAAGGCGCTCGTCGTTAGAGATTCCAGTCAACGCGAAGCTCCTTAGGCCTGAATTCACGCCAAGCTTTCACATACCGCTTAAGGTCATCTACGTCGCGAAAGACAATACAGCCAGCGCTGCCACTGGCACCAGGAGGGTCTAAATGCAGGCCGAAAGAGCCGCGCCTCATAGACTGCGCGTTCCTTAATCCGTGCCAGACGGGGCCAAGACCTTCGCCCCACGAACCTGTGTAGTTGTCCTTTCCGTGCACAAACTCAGGCTCTTTATGGAACGTGTAAAGCCCCTGTGGAATAGGCTCCATACTTCCAGGCACGCTGTTAGGGTCGCCCGCCTCGCGGAAACGCTGCCTTCCAGGCTGTCCTGAGGCGACTCGGAACGTCTGGCTACCGATGCCTAGGTTCAGAACCTTGAGGCCATCCCAGCGGCCTGTATGCCACTCGCCTTCGATGCACCGCAGCGTCGCCACACTGTTGTCCACAGGCGGCTTCGGCGCACGCGCTTTTGTGAGTGCCTGCTCGATGGCCGCGCGAGTCTTGGGGCCGACGATGCCGTCTGTGTGGTTAAGGCCGAACGCTGTGTTTTGGAAGGTCTTAACAGCCCACTCCACATGCTCATTGAACACGTCACCAACGAGCTCGCCATCGACTGGCTTGCGGAGGTATTCAAGCTCGATGAGGGCGCATTGGAGCCAGTAGACGTCCTCCCCCCAGGCGAAGTGTAAAGGTGTGTTTTTCAACGTCACCTTCCAAGGCAACGGCACAGGACACGGCGCGTAGGGTCTGC
>Ga0315906_10002840_pt1 | contig 23555 bp, 19 predicted proteins | sample LakEriMetagenome_4_FD_203526 | JGI IMG/M metagenome (GOLD analysis project Ga0315906, IMG submission 203526) | Freshwater fungal communities from buoy surface, Lake Erie, Ohio, United States - Buoy 2 MA122 | ecosystem: Environmental > Aquatic > Freshwater > Lake > Lake biofilm | place: USA...
TGCCTTCTAATTGAGCCTGTAACTGCATAAATGCTTCAGTAGCTTTCAGTTCGGGATAACGCTCAACAGTAACTAAAAGCCTTCCCAAAGCACTTTTCAACCCTCCCTGGGCTTCTTCAAACGCCTTCAATTCCTCCGGACTGGCAGTAGCCGGATCTACCTGTATACTAGTAGCTTTCGCTCTCGCTTCCACAACGGCAGTAAGTGTTTCCTGTTCAAAATCAGCAGCGCCTTTAACTGTTTCTACAAGGTTGCCTATAAGGTCTGCTCTGCGCTGATAGCTACTTTGAACATCGGCCCATTTGGCATCCACCTCTTCCTGATACTTCACCGCCTTATCAAAAACGCCCGTTCCGTAAAGATAAAAGATGCCAAACCCGGCCAGGATAAAAATTAGAATGGCGACAATGCCGTAGACTCCGTATTTCATGGATTTTTAATTTCGAGATTATTGCTGAATGAATTGCGTACTGCGTTTAATAAAATTGGTAAGAGCCTCGCCTTTGAGCATTCCTCGTCCTAGAAGCGCAAGATCTGCTGTCTGCCTGAGAATGGATAATCTCGTTGCTTCGTCGGTTTCAGCAGCTTTGTATATAACAGGATGGTTTGTGTTGACAATCAGATTGTACATATCCGGCAGATTTCCGAAAAAGTTCATGCCGCCGCCGGTCATCTGTTGTTCCTTCATTCGGCGACTAAACTCGTTTTGCGTTATAATCATCGGCGCGTCTTGCTCTCCGAGGTTCTCGAATACTACAGAGTAACTCGATTTATCCATGAATCCACCAATTGATTCTTTCAGTAAATCCTTCTGTGAATCTTCAAGCTTTGAAGGTAGATTATCTTCTTTCTCAATTAATTTTTCAATACTGTCGGAGTCTACGCGTGCAAAACGCAGTTTTTCGTGCTTTGATTCGAGCATACTGGCCACATGGCTGGAGAGAGGCCCACTCATTATTAATACTTTGTAGCCTCTTTCCCTGGCTGATTGTATGTAGGCATGCTCCGCTTCGCGATCGCTGCAGTATAGTGCTATGCTATTTCCGTGTTTATCCGTTTGATTACCCTTTATTTCTTCGAGAAATTCCTCCATGGTGCGGTAGGAGTTGTCCACGTCCTTATACAAGCACACTTTCTCCATTTTCTCCAGGAACTTCTCGTCGGTAAGCATTCCATATTCGATGAATATCCGGATGTCATCCCATTTCTGCTCAAAATCCTGACGATTTTCCTTGAACATAGAAGAAAGCTTATCAGCAACTTTCTTGGTAATATGACCAGAGATCTTTTTCACATTCGAGTCTTCCTGCAAATAGGAACGACTTACGTTTAGCGGAATATCAGGCGAATCTATTACTCCATGGAGAAGGGTCAGGAAATCCGGAACTATATTCTCCACATTATCCGTGATAAAGACTTGATTGCTGTAAAGACTTATTTTATTTCGGGTAAGTTCGAACTTGTCTTTTAACCGCGGAAAATAAAGAATGCCCGTCAGATTGAACGGATAATCCACGTTCAGATGAATATGGAAGAGGGGCTCCTCAAACACATTGGGATACAATTCCCTGTAAAAATTCTTGTAATCCTCGTCTTTAAGGTCGGACGGTTTCTTGGTCCATGACGGCTCCGGATTGTTAATTATGTTATCAACCTCCTGCTCAATACGCTTAGGTTTTCCCTCTTCATCTTTCTCGGTGTCGCTGTCAATCCATTCGCTCTTAACCCCAAATTTTACGGGCACAGGAAGGAATTTGCAATATTTCGTTAGAATGGATTCTATACGAGCCTCTTCCAGGAACTCTTTGGCATCTTCTGCAATATGAAGGATAATGTCGGTCCCTTTGCTTTTTTTGCTTGTCTCCTGCATACGGTATTCCGGAGATCCATCACATTCCCAATGAATAGCCGTGCTATTCGGGCGCTGCGAGCGACTAAGTATCTCCACTTTAGATGCTACCATGAATGCGCTGTAAAATCCAAGGCCGAAATGGCCTATTATGGCATGCTTTTCCGACACATTGGCATATTTTTTCAGAAATTCTTCGGCCCCGGAAAAAGCAATTTGGTTAATATATCGGTCAACTTCCTCCGAGGTCATACCGATGCCATTGTCTCGAATAGTTAGTGTTCCTTTCTTTCCATCCAAAATTACCTCAACCATAAACCGTTGTGGATCAACTTTAATCTCTCCAGCGGCACTGAGTGTTTTTACTTTCTGAATTGCATCTACGGCATTGGAAACCAATTCTCTCAAGAAAATTTCGTGATCCGAGTACAAAAATTTCTTGATGATCGGAAAAATGTTTTCTGTTTGGACATTAATTGTTCCTTGCTGCATATTTTTCTTCTTTTCGGTTGAACCCGAAGTTACAAGGAACAGGCCATTCTTGTCTTTCTGCCAGTATGTCAGTATGCATGTTCAGTAATTGCAGAAATCCCTAATGGCCTCTTCCGAACGCATAAAGCCAGCATTTTTAGACATTTCAAAGTCTCCGCAGCCTTCACGAATCCTATAACTCATGCAATACGCTAAACCACGGTTATACAGCGCTTCTCCGTAATCTCCTTGTCGGGAAATGGCCTCTGAATAGGCATCTATCGCTGCCTGATAAGATCCAAAAAGTAGGTGAATATTACCTTTGAGATTCCAATGCTCGGGGCTTTCGGGTTCAATTGAAAGAATAATTTCAGAATCATGAAGTGCAAGGTCATATTCTCCGAGCATTTTAAGGGTATAGGCTCTGTTGTAAAGAACATCTGTATACAATCGCTCACTTGAGACAGCAGCAATGCTGTAATCCTCGATAGCTCCTTCTAAATCACCGCTTTCCTTTTTCATAATGCCGCGCAAAAAATAGATTTGTTCGTTTTGCATATTCAATTCAAGCGAACGATTGAGGTCAGCAATTGCAGCCTCCTTATTGCCCAGGTAGCGGAAGGCTATAGCTCGGTTGTACCATGCCAGGGCATAGTCGGGTTTAAGTTCGATGGCCTTATTGAAGTTGATAATCGATGCCATTGGATTGCCTTCCCGCAATTCCAACAACCCCAGCATGTCGTAAGACAACCAAAAATGGGGGTTTATAGTTAGCGCTGAATCGAGCGATTTTCGAGCCTTGACAGCATCTCCTGAGTGAAACTCGGCAAAAGATCGCTTCATTAACTCATAAGAGGGTTCATAGCCCCTGCGAATGAGGGTATCTATTTCGGTTATGGCTTTATCGAATTCTCCCCACATTATCCATTCATCCACCCTGGTATTTCTAAATTCATTGTCGAATTCGTTTAATGAAATGGCGGTATTGCTATCTTCTAACGCTCCTTTGTAGTCGGAAGCGATAAGTCGAAGCTTTGCTCTCTTGTCGTAGATGTATGCAGATTGCGGATTGAATAAAATAGCGTTAGAATAATCGGCCATGGCTTCCTGAATTCGACCTATTCGCTCGTTGAGTGCGGCGCGTTTCATGTAGGCCTCTCCGCAGGAAGGATCATGTTGGATCGCGTTGGTATAGGAAAATAGTGCCTGTTCCCAGTTGCCAAATCGCATTTGAGCGTCTCCCTGGGAAATAAGACGTATCGCCTCCTGTCTTGGCGATAGTTGAGAAAATGCGCTAATCGTTTGAAGGAGAATCCAGAGGAGAAAAAACACATGCCTAGACATAATTACAATTCAATCTCCGCCTTTAAAGCAACATTATTCCTTCGTTGGTTGAGCTCCCTTCGCATTTCATAAAGGTCACGCTGCAAATCCACAATCCTTTTCTCTCTCATTTTTATATCCTCTTCATTTAGGCATTCGTTAATCTTGCTCTCGTGGAATTTTATCTTAACATGTACCATTCTGGTTATTATGTCCAGTGCATCTTGCGGACTATAATAGCCATCTATAAGGAGAAGTCCTGTCTTCGAAAGTCTTTCCAAAGGATCGTTTCCGGTTGTTTTTCTTGAGATATTCATCACAAAGCCATATTTATTGTCCCTGTCCGAGTGAATAGGCCGGTTTCCCGTCAAAAGAATAAAGATTCTCCGTTTTAATCACATCGATTCCTTTTTCGGCGCATTTCCAAAGCAAGGTGGCAATATGATTGTTGCTAAGGGAACCTGCACCCTCCGGTTTGAACCGACAACGCCAGTGATCAGTGCAGAAAGTTTCTTCAAATCCCTCGGGCCATACTTTAATTCCACGATTGGTAATCATGTTCAATTTCAATTCGGGGAGTTCTGTTTGCTTGACGCTGTTCGCCAATTCCTCCGCATTACTGCCCCCCCAGTGAATAAATAGGTCTACCCCAAGCAATTCCTTTTTTGCCGCTTTTTTGCGGGTGTAAGGGGGAAGCTTGAAATCAGCGCCTCCGACATAACGCACCTCCTTTAGAACTTCAGGAACTTTGCCGAGATTGGCTATTACAGCAGCAGCAAATTCATCCGTGCCAACTTTTTTACGGCTAATTCCGTCCTTATAAATATCATAAGTATGTATCCCTTCTTCCAGAGTTCGAAGCCAGGCATTTTGGATTTTCGACGCGATATCAGCCTGTCCGATGTGGTTTAGCATAAGCAGCGCACCCTGTAGAAGTCCGGAAGGATTAGCTGCGTTTTGTCCTGCCCGCCTCGGGGCAGAGCCATGAATGGCTTCAAACATTGCAAAGTCAGGGCCGATATTGGATGAACCCGCCATACCAACGGAGCCAGCTATTTGTGCAGCAACATCGCTTAAGATGTCCCCATAAAGATTGGGAGTTACTATAACATCGAAAGTCTGAGGCGTATCGGCAAGTTTGGCTGCGCCTATATCTACTATCCAGTGTTCATTTTCAATATCTGGATACTCTGCAGCAACATCATCAAATACCTGATGAAACAGACCATCAGTCTGCTTCATAATATTGTCTTTGGTAAAACAAGTTACCTTTCTTCGGCCATAGTTTTTAGCGTATTCAAAGGCATAACGCACAATCTTCTCACAACCGGGACGGCTAATGAGTTTAAGACATTGCACCACTTCATCGGTTTGCTGGTGTTCAATGCCTGCGTACAAATCTTCTTCGTTTTCGCGCACAATTACCAAATCCATATTAGGATGCTTTGTTTCAACAAATGGATGCAAACTGTAACACGGACGAACATTGGCAAAAAGTCCGAGCATTTTTCTGGCTGTTACGTTCAAACTTTTGTACCCGCCTCCCTGAGGGGTGGTAATAGGTGCCTTTAAGAAAATCTTGTTCGTTCGCAGAATATCCCACGATTCTTTAGAGATTCCGGAAGTGTTACCCGATAAATACACACGTTCGCCTATTTCAATTTCATCCACTTGGATCTGCGCTCCGGCCGCAAATAAAATCTTTAGGGTGGCATCCATTATCTCTGGGCCAATGCCATCTCCCTTGGCTACTGTAATTTTCTTCATTTCTAATTTTTTCACGAAATTATTTTAGAACATTTATAAATTTTTATTTATCTTTGAAATACAAGGCATTAAAATAATTTATGAACTTCACGCTTCACCAGCTTCAGGTATTTGTAACAATAGCGAAAGAAAAGAGTGTAACTCGCGCCGCCGAGGCGCTCCATCTAACCCAGCCTGCTGTCTCTATTCAGCTAAGAAACTTTCAGGAGCAATTCGATATACCACTGAGCGAAGTGATAGGCAGAAGGATTTATTTAACCGAATTCGGCAAAGAGATTGCAGAAACGGCTGAAAGGATTCTTAATGAAGTTTATGCCATCAATTATCAGACCTTGGCCCATAAGGGACTGCTAACGGGTAAATTGAAGGTGGCGGTGGTTTCTACTGGCAAGTACGTTATGCCCTATTTTATGTCTCAGTTTATCCGAGAAAATCCTGGAATAGAATTGGTTATGGACGTTACGAATAGGATAGGCGTTTTACGGAGCCTGGCCGAAAATGAAGTCGATTTTGCTCTTGTTTCTATTTTGCCGGCGGGGCTTGAAGTAAATGCAGTGGCCATGATGCCAAATAAACTTTTCCTCGTAGGAAAGGAGCCAGTTTCGGGTTCATCCAAGCGCTTCGAACCTTCAGTTTTGGAAGAATTGCCCCTTATTTACCGCGAAAAAGGTTCGGGAACACGGATGGCCATGGAAGATTTTATATCCTCTAACGAGCTTAATGTAGCCATGCGTATGGAACTTAGTTCGAACGAAGCCGTTAAGCAGGCTATTTTGGCAGGCCTCGGATATTCCGTAATGCCCTTAATTGGAATAAGGAATGAATTAGCGCGCAATGAATTACAAATTATTCAAGTAGACAACTTGCCCATAACCACCTGTTGGAATCTAATTTCTCTTAAAAATAAAAGATTCTCCCCAGTAGCAAAAGCTTACTTGCGCTTTATTGAAGAAAATAAGTCTGCCATAATCCGCGATTCTTTCGGTTGGGCCGATCTCTATTAAAGCTGCCCGACGCGTAAAATATGTACATTTGAAAAAATCTGATGATCATGTTTCGTTTGCTAATTCTATTCGTTGCCATCGTGCTCTTAGCCTCCTGTACAGTCACGGAGAGAATTCATTTTAATGCTGATTTTTCTGGGAATTACGAAATGGTTCTGGATATGTCAGCCATGAAAGCATTTGCCGAAATTCCAGATTCGTTGGGAAATGTTCAGTCTGAGCCTGCCATACCCCGCGAGCAGCTCGACTCCATGCGCAGTGAATTTGAGAAGCTTCAGGGTATTAGTAATTTGACCATTAACGAGGCCGATTGGATCTATACATTGTCTTTTAACTTTACCGACCCTGGGGCCTTAGATGGCTTGAATTCAGAACTTGGACTCGATGGTGGAAATGAAACTAAACCTGGTAAGCCCCGATTCTCCTGGAGTAAAGATAAATTGGATTTCACCGTTGATCTCGAGAGCTTGCAAACTGCAACGGAAGGTGCTGAAGCAGGGCAGGGGGGAGAAGATGCGGGAATGAATTCTATGTTCACCTTGTCTACAATCCTGAGCTTTGATCGTCCTGTAGAGTCTGTAAAATCAGAAAAAGCTACCCATGATAAGGCTTCCGGCGAAGTGGTAGTTTCGTATAATCTTCAGGAGGCGATAAATAGTAAATCGAAGGCTTGGAATACCTCGATTAAACTTGGAAGAGTGAAGTAATAATTCGGATCTATTTCAAAGGCGCCGGATGGCGCCTTTTTTTATGGTCTGTAATAACGCAAAGCCTCGTCCATATAATGGTTTAAGTCCTCAACCCGCGTTTCATGGCTTGGATGAGTGCTTAAGAATTCGGGTGGTGCGGCTCCTCCATTGGCAGACATTCTGCCCCAAAACTTCGGGGCTTCCCTTGGGTCATAGCCTGCCATAGCCATAAATACCAACCCCATTCTGTCTGCCTCCGATTCGTGTTTGCGAGAGAACGATAGCATACCTAACTGCGTTCCGATTCCGGCACTTTGGAGAAAAATATCTCGCGTAAGTGAAGGGTTTTGCTCGGTAGCTGCCGCAAGTACCGTTAATCCAAATTGAGCCAAAATGGCTTGGCTCATGCGCTCATTCCCATGCCGCGCAATGGCATGAGCTATTTCGTGTCCCATAACTACAGCAATACCTTCGTCGGTATCACAAATAGGAAGAATTCCAGTGTAAAAAACCACTTTACCTCCAGGCATACACCAGGCATTTACCGTGGGATCGTTAACTAGATTAAAATCCCATTGGAATCCTTCAACTCTTTCTTGCTGGTGATGTTCAGTGAGATAGGCTTCGGCGCTGAGCCTTATCTTTTCACCTATTTTCCGAATTCTCCTTGAGTCTGCGCTGGCAGGGTTGGCTACGTTGTTGGTAGATAAAAAATTATCATATTCTGTAGCGCTCATGGCAATGAGCTCGTATTCCGGAAGCAGGTTGGCCTGCTTTCTGCCCGTAATAGGAACGCGCGCACAGGAAATAAGATATACAGCGAGCGCTATACCCGCTAAAATCCGCAAATTCCGCATGTAAAATTTATCAGGAAGTTTGGATTTCAGCCGTAAGGCCGCGGTCCAATAAGGCAGAACACAAAGGCTCTAACTTTTCCCAAGTTCCGTCTTTTACAGAGCATTTCCCTTTGTAATGAACTATGATCGTACATTGCTCAGCCTGGAGAGGATCGTGTCCACAAACATTAATGAGCGATTCAATAACGAAATCGAACGTATTAACTTCATCGTTGAATAAAACAAGACTGCCACCCGTACCGGTTTCAATGTCGGTCTCTACGAGTTCTTCTACTTGAGTGTCTCCGTACATTTTCATTGAACTACCTGTTTATTCAAAAGTACAAAAAAAGCTTTACAAAACAAATATGGCATATCGCTAATATCCCGACTGACTCGGTTAATTTTTCTTGAAATTATCCAGACGAACACTTTCTGAATTACGAAACAATTTAATACAAGGCCGCGTTCCACGATATTTTGAATCCCAAACTAGGGGCGAACATGCCAACATACACTTAAATTACAATCTGTTGCCACATAAAATGTAAGAATTAAACCAATGAAGGTTGACCTACAATTTACGTCTAAGTTCGTTTCCGGCATCAATTTAACCCGGCTTGCATCGATCTTTGGCATTTGATAAAACGATATAATTCCCAAGGCGATAACCCTAGGAAGTAACGATACTGAATTCTAGCTGCCGCAAACGAAGTCAATTACATGTTTCATGATATTCTTTCATTAATTAAATCTGCCGACATAGAATCCTTCAAAATCGATTAATAGATACGAAAGAAGACTCATACCTTCGTCTTAAAAAATATTCCATGAGAACATTACTTTTCGTTATGGCTTTGGCCACCTTTGCATCTTGTTCCAGACAAGAACCCAAAGAAATGAAAGGATTAAGTTATCCCACCACCGCCAAAGATTCCATTGTTGATCAATACTTTGGCACCTCTATCGCCGATCCTTATCGCTGGCTGGAAAACGACACAGCGAAAAATGTTAGTCAATGGGTTAAGGCCCAAAATGAGGTCACCAATAATTTTCTGGCTTCCATTCCCTTCAGAGAGGAAGTCCGCAAGCGCTACGAACAGTTGTTTAATTACGAGAAAGTTTCGTCGCCATCGAAAATCGGAGAGTATTATTTCCTCTATAAGAACTCCGGATTGCAAAATCAGAGTGTGATTTACAGAAGAAAGGGAATTGAAGGACAGGATGAGGTTTTTATTGACCCTAACCTGATCTCGGCAGATGGAACAGTATCGGTCGAGCTTCTAACGGCGTCCAAAGACGATAAATATGTTTGTTTCGCGCAAAGCGAAGCCGGTTCCGATTGGCAAATGATAAAAGTTTATGACGTAGCTAGTGGGAAGGAAACCGGTGATGTTTTGAAATGGGTGAAGTTTTCGGGATCCTCTTGGTTCCGAGATGGATTCTTTTATAGCCGTTACCCAGAGCCCGGAGTTGGCAGCGAATATTCAGGAGTAAATGTCGATCACAAGGTTTATTATCATAAGCTGGGCACTTCTCAAAGTGATGATTTGCTTGTTTATGAAAATCCAGCGGCACCCAATATGTACCACTGGACCAGTATAACAGAGGATGAGCGTTACCTGATACTTTACGCGGCTTCAGGAACGGATGGATTTGAATGCTACTATAAAGACCTGCAAAAGGAGGGGGCTCCTTTCAAGGCACTTTTTACCGGTTTCGAATATAAGAGTTCAGTCATTCACCACGTTAATGGTCGGTTTATAGTGTTAACCAATATTGATGCTCCGAATTATAAGTTGGTGTCGATCGATCCTGCCAAGCCGGAAAAAGAAAACTGGATAGAGATTATTCCTGAACGAAACGACTTATTGGAAACGGCATCTACCGGCGGCGGAAGATTGTTCGCTACTCACCTTGTAAATGCAAGCCATCGGGTTACAGCAATGGAATACGACGGAAATAATTTTTCTGAAATACAGTTGCCCGATAATACCGGTTCGGTAAGCGGATTTTATGGAGAAGAAACGGATACAATCCTCTTCTACAGCTTCACCAGCTTTACCTATCCTCTAACAATTTATTCCTACGATGTAAGATCCGGCCTATCCAGATTATATTATCAGTCGAAACTTCAGTTCAACCCGGACGACTTTGAATCGAAGCAGGTAAAATATACCAGCAAAGACGGCACAGAAATACCGATGTTTATCGTGCACAAGAAAGGGATTCAATTGAATGGCAAAAATCCAACGCTACTCTATGGGTATGGCGGATTTAATGTCAGTCTGACCCCATCATTCAGCACTTCAAACATTATTTTATTGGAAAACGGAGGTATCTATGCCATGCCTAACCTCAGGGGAGGCGGTGAATTTGGAGAGGAGTGGCATAAAGCCGGCATGCTCGAAAAAAAGCAAAATGTTTTCGACGATTTCATTGCCGCGGCCGAATTTCTTATAAAAGAAGGATATACCTCGGCGGATTATCTCGCCATCCATGGCGGCTCTAACGGCGGTTTACTTGTAGGGGCATGCATGACGCAGCGACCAGAACTTTTTCAAGTGGCTATGCCCGCTGTAGGTGTTCTTGATATGCTTCGTTATCACCGATTTACAGTTGGCTGGGGTTGGATTCCGGAGTATGGATGTGCCGATAGCAGCGAAACCCAATTTAAAACCTTGTTGGCTTATTCCCCACTACACAATCTCAGAAAAGGTACCCGATATCCGGCGACAATGATTTTCACCGCCGATCACGATGATCGGGTTGTTCCTGCTCACTCATTCAAATTTGCGGCAGCTCTTCAGGAGGCCCATGCCGGATCAGAGCCTGTCTTAATTCGAATTGAGGAGCGCGCTGGTCATGGTGCCGGTCGGCCAACGTCTAAAGTAATTGAAGAACAGGCCGATAAATGGTCCTTCATGTTTCATAATATGGGATTGCAGCCCTACGCAGTAACCAATAAGGCAGCAAAATAGGGTCAGTATTATTCTACGAGTGTAATGGTGCCAGTTCGTTCACCGGAAAAGGTACCATTACATTCAGCAGAATATCGGATTATATAGAAATATACCCCTTGACTGCATACATTTCCACCGTTATTCCTGCCATCCCAGAGGGCATCTTGGGTGCCAGACGATTCAAACACCAAATTCCCCCAACGATTGTAAATGAGAATTTCTAGCGTTTTTAAGCGATTGGAGATATTTTCGCCTTCCTTGCCGGGTTCGTAAAGAAAAAACGTGTCATTAACCTTATCTCCGTTAGGAGAGAAAATATTGGGAATTACGATGTTTTCCTCCAGAATTTGGCCGCTTCCATTAAAAAACACCTCCGTTGTTGAGCTAACGGAACAACCGGTGGCGGCATCAGTAACCGTGAGCACATAGGTTCCTGCTTGAGAGACAAGTGGTGTCAAACCATTTTCACCGGATTCTATGTTGCCATCAAGGCTACTCCAGGAATAGGTAAATCCTTCAGGACCTGAACCGGCAGCATTCAGGCTAACTTCGGGAAGCTCACAACTAAGCGTATCTGGTGGGCCGGCATCTGCGAAAGGTTCTAGCGGTGTGCTAATGCTTAGGCTTTGAGTACTGGAACAAGGCCCTGCCATCACAGTAACGCTTACTGGGTAAGTGCCCTCTAGCGGCCCTAAGAACACTCCTGTTACACTTTCCGTTCCGGCTGAACCCGGGTTCGCCCCGACGCCAAAAGTCCAACTATAATATGGCAAAGGAAGCCCTTCATTTATCCCAGCGCTGAACGAATAAAATGCATCGGAGCCTTCGCAATTCTCAAGTACATAGTCTGCCGTTAATTGTATCGGAGGATACGCTGCGAATAGAGAGGTCGCTGTGTCTGCGCAGATATATCCTGGATTAGCGACTAGCGTAACTATAAACATGCCTGTATCAGGGTATGTATAGGTAGGATCTTGCATATTGCTACTACCGAATCCATCGCCAAAATCCCAATAATAGCTGTCCGCACCCTGACTAAGACTTTCAAAAGAAATAGTCATTCCCCCGCAAGGGTCTTGTTGTGGTTCGATCGCGGCGGCAATCTCCTGTATACAATTAACTACATTGAATTGAAAATCTCGATTGCTCGTACTCATTAAAACGCCATCACGGTATTCGCTCACACAGACACCAATAACGTATTGCCCAGGCATAGTGGGCGTACCGGTAATTATGCCGGTCTCTGAATCAATGCTTATTGCCGGATCTGAAGTTAATGGGTATTGCGCCGAAAATCCGGCTTCCCAAACGATAGGAATATAAGGAGGAGGGAGTGGTGGGCTTGGTTGTGGGTTAAAGATATCGCCACCGTTTACAGGATCGCAAAAGGAATATACCAACACGTCTCCATCCGGATCGGTGGCGCCATGGTCAAATTCCAGCTCCGTATATGCGCAGATTGCCACCGGAGGAAATAAATCGAATTGTGGGCTGCTGTTGCCTTCAGGGGCGATATTACTTCCGGGAATATGGGCGAAAAAAGAGGCTCCGGTTTCATCGGGAAGTACAATATTAACTATCGAAGGATTGCGGCAGCATCGCTGATAAACCAAATCGTAACCAACCTGACTCGGAGGAAGCCATACCTGCCCTGTGTATATAGCTTCCTCTACGCATACATCGGGAGGAAGTGCAAGACAGGGATTGTCAAGGACAATCGGCAGGGAAGCTACAACCGCTTCAGCGAGGCTGAGTGTCATGTTCACAATAATTACGCCTTGCGAATAAATTCCAATAGGAGGAAATTCGTCGAAGGGTGTCTGATTAATATTCGTAGGCCCACAATCACGGTATACTTTTAAAATAAGCTCATAATTGCCATTTCCAAGGTATACGTAGCTAAGATTGCCTCCGACGATATGGGTGGCTTGCGATGCTGAGATTCCAAACAGAAATGTAAGTACCGCGGTTAAATATAGAATTGCTTTCATAGTGCCTTACAGAAGGCGTAATATACGGAGATTACAGGTCGAATCCGAAGGTTTTCGCAATACAGATATATCTGGTAGTGCTCTGATTGTTTACATTATATAGTTGTTATCATAGAAAAATGTGGCATAGCCGATTATTGTTAAAGTACTAAATTCAAACATTGTCTGCTACACGTTCCGGTCGACATTTTGCCTAATTTCGTGGAATGATATCCAAGGATTTGCTCTGGGACGATTTTGCGAAACCGCTGAGGGAGGAATGGAATAATGAATTTACCAAATCCCTCAAAGGTGCAGTTCCTTCTTTTATTGCCGATAGCAGCCTTCATCTTCAGCCGCTTTATACCCGCGAAGAAAGTGGCGATAATTTGGGAAAGCCTGGTATGGCTCCGTTTACCAGAGGAATACGTGCATCAGGGAACGACTGGATAACTGTGGAATACATTGGTCGTGATGAAGCAATCAACTGCAATAAAATGGCTCTGGCGGCCCTGCAGGAAGGCATTGGCGGGATTAGATTTGATTGCAGCAATTCGCATCCAGAGATACTTCCATCGCTTTTGAAGGATATCCATTTGGCCTACATACAGTCTGAGTTTGTAATAAACGGCCATTATTCCGAATGGATAGAGGTGCTCAGCTCATTGCAGGGTGAACCCGGAATTAATCAAGGATTCGGAGTATTTCTTCAAGATAGTATTGATTTTAATCGATTTACTTCACTGGCAGCGAATTTTAAATCCGCTCAGGGAAAAATGGCCTTGCCGAGATTTGCCCGCATTGATGCCGCTGGTATTGCTAACCGCGGCGCGGGCATTATAAATCGATTGGCCATTAGTATAGCCTTGGGGCATGAGCTTTTTATCAGAATGCTGCAATCCGGTTTTAGCCCCGATGATGCAGGAGCTTTGCTGCATGCCGATATAGCGATTGGTCCTGATTTTCTCACCGAAGTATCTGGTCTGAGGGCTTTTCGGAGATTGTGGGCCGAGGTGGTTGCTAGGTATACTCCGGTTCATGCCTGCAGCGCAGGTATTCATGTGCATACAGAGACAGCCATATGGAACTTCAGCGTCGCTGATCGATATAACAACCTACTACGCGCTACAGGCTCTGCGATGGCATCCGTTTTAGGAAATTGCAACAGCCATGCCGCAATGCCCTACGATCTCGTTAGTCTTCCTGCCGATAGTAATTCGAGTCATATGGCCAGAAGTATTCAGTTTCTTCTTAAGGATGAGTCGTTTTTTCACCGCGTAGGCGACCCGGCAGGCGGGTCATATTTTATAGAGCAACTTACTGATATGTTATGTGAAGCTGCCTGGGCCGGATTTTTGAAATTGGAAGAGATGGGCGGTATTTCCACCGAACAGGGCAAAGCACTTGCCGAGGAATGGATTTCCCATGATGCTCAATTCTTAAAGCAGGAAATTCAGTCTGGAAACAGGTCGTGGATAGGGGTAAACCGATTTCCCCCAAAAAATACAGAGTCTTTGGAGCCACGGGAAATTGAAATGAAAAGGATAGAGCTGGAAGGGGATTTGAAACAAAAAGGCAAGTGATGGAAAGGGCGATATTTGGTAATATAAATTGGAAGTCGCAGCGAACAAAAGCGGTAGGTGAAGTCAGTCCGGGTTCAATATGGAAGAGTGCTGAAGGAATTGAAATCCCGGACGTCAATGGCTCATTGGAATATCCGTTTGAACATTTTCTGCCGGGAATAGCGCCTTTTAATCGTGGCCCATACGCCAGTATGTTCGCCGTAAAACCCTGGACTATTAGGCAATATGCAGGATTTAGTACGGCAGAGGATTCGAATGCCTTTTACCGGCGAAACCTTGCTGCAGGTCAAAAAGGCTTAAGTATCGCTTTCGATCTGGCAACGCACCGGGGATATGACAGTGATCATCCGAGGGTAAAAGGCGACGTTGGAAAAGCTGGCGTGGCTATTGATTCCATCCTTGACATGAGGATTCTCTTTGATGGAATTCCATTGAATGAGATGTCGGTTTCAATGACCATGAATGGAGCTGTTATCCCCATCATGGCTTTTTATATTGCCGCCGCTAGGGAGCAGGGAGTAAGTGAAAGTGAGCTTTCAGGTACTATACAGAATGATATACTGAAGGAGTTCATGGTTAGGAATACCTATATATATCCGCCCGCTCCAAGTATGCGGATTATCAGTGATATTTTCAGTTATACATCTAAGAATATGCCCCGGTTTAATCCGATTTCGATTTCGGGGTATCATATGCAGGAGGCAGGAGCCAGTGCGGATATTGAGTTGGCATATACGCTCGCAGATGGCCTGGAGTATGTAAGGGCAGGATTAGCGGCAGGTATGAAAATCGATGACTTTGCGCCACGTCTGTCGTTTTTTTGGGGGATTGGAATGAATATGTTCACCGAAATTGCCAAAATGCGGGCGGCAAGATTATTATGGGCGAGGCTTATGAAGGACTTTAATCCTAAGGACAGCCGATCTATGGCCCTGAGAACCCATTGCCAGACCTCAGGATGGTCGCTTACGGAACAAGATCCGTTCAATAATGTCGCCCGAACGTGTGTAGAAGCATTTGCAGCCGTATTTGGAGGAACACAGTCCTTACACACCAACGCGTTGGATGAGGCTATTGCCTTGCCTACAGACTTTTCTGCGAGAATTGCCCGTAATACTCAGCTCTATATCCAGGAAGAAAGTAAAATATGTGCGGCGATAGACCCATGGGGAGGTTCGTATTATGTAGAATACCTAACAGACCAGATAGCCCGAAAAGCCTGGGATCTTATTCGCGAAGTGGAGGGATTGGGAGGCATGACCAAGGCCATCGAAACAGGGCTTCCCAAAATGCGGATAGAAGAAAGTGCGGCTAGAAGGCAGGCCAGAATAGATTCAGGAAAAGATCTCATATTGGGGGTAAACCGAAATAGAAGGGAAGGGAATTCGGGAATAGAGATACGAGAGGTAGATAATGCCCAGGTTAGAGAAAATCAGGTTAGGAGATTACAGGAACTCAAAAGCTCTAGAAATGAGGAAGATGTCCAATCCTGCCTTCAGGCTATAGAGCGCTGTGCGGAAAGCGGAGAAGGTAATTTGCTTAGTTTAGCAGTGGATGCGGCAATGGCAAGAGCAAGCCTAGGTGAAATTTCGCTTGCCATGGAAAAAGTTTTCGGCAGGTATCAAGCGAAAATTAATACAATCAGTGGTGTTTACGCCAGAGAACTAACGATGGACGATACGGTTCAAAAAGTGAGAGCTGAGGCAGATAAAGTGGCAGCACTGTGCGGTAGAAGGCCGCGTATCTTGGTTGCCAAAATGGGCCAGGATGGACACGATCGTGGAGCTAAGGTAATTGCCAGCAGCTTTGCCGATCTGGGATTTGATGTGGATGTTGGCCCTCTTTTTCAAACGCCGGATGAAGTTGCCAGACAAGCCATAGAAAATGACGTTCATGTTTTGGGTGTGTCTTCGCTCGCCGCAGGTCACAAAACGCTTATCCCCGATTTAATTCGGGAACTGCAAGAGCAGGGGAGACCTGATATTTTAGTTGTCGCTGGAGGAGTAATTCCTTCGCAGGATTACGATTTTTTATACGATGCCGGTGTAGTTGGCATATTCGGCCCGGGCACTCGAATTCCCGAAGCGGCATCGGATATTTTGAAGCTTCTTATCGAAGCCTATTCTTCCTAATTTATTGCTGCAGCATTATACTGCCTAAAGCTTCCGTCGGAATATAGCAGTAAAAGCTTTACTGGATGTGGATTAGGTATAACTGATTGATTTTCATTTGGTAAAGTTTCATTCAGCGGCCTGGGATTGCTAGTTACAAGCGTAACATTACTGGCTTCGGGGTGATTGGTTACATCAGTAACATTTGAGTTTGGCTTTGAAGGAGGCAATTCCTGTACTTCCGTATTGTCCGCAGGTGTTGCGGATTGAGGCAACCCTTTTCCCAATAAAAGCCATCGTTCAGATAATGTCGGATATGCCTGAAGCATTTTAAGTATAAAATCAAGGCTGGGTTTATTTCGGCCGCTCAGAATATGTGAAAGCGATGAGCGTTGGACGCCAAGCGAAGCAGCGAAGGCTTTAATGCTTATTGAATTGTCTTCCAGGAATATAGCTACTCTCCGAGCGATAGGGTCAATCATGATACAAATGTAACATAATCAATCGATTGTTTAACAGTCGCATTTGTTACAATTGTAAATTACGGGATTTTGTGCCTAAATGTGCGGGGCAGCAAATTAAACTAAAGATTTAATTATAATTATTAAAATTATTGTAATACAGTATTTTAAGTATTATAATTGTTCCGTTTGTAAGTGCTTTGTGACTTGGATTTGACTTCAAACGAAGCGTGAGGTGGTGGGTATATTGTTTCCTCGTAGAAAGTCGATAATTCCCATACGTCGTTTTCCCTCTGCCTGAAGTTCGAGTATCCGGATGCTACCTTCTCCACATCCAACGCAGAGACCTTCATTAGAAAGTAAGGGCTCCCCGGGAGATAAATTCTGAATGCCGGCCCTTTCAGATTTCAAAACTTTAATGCTTAGTCGGCTTTCGGATGTCGTCAATTCTGTCCAGGCCCCCGGGTAGGGAGATAACCCTCGGATATGGTTATGTACTTCAGCTTCGGTAGAACTCCAGGGAATGCGACATTCGGTGCGAAATAACTTAGGTGCTGCCTTTAGCGATTTGGTGGCCCCTTCAATCGATTGTTCGGTTTCAGAGTAATCGCCTGTGGCAATGCGCTGAACTGTTTTCGTGAGTAACATGGCGCCTGCATGCATCATTCGGTCATGCAGTTCACCGGCGGTTTCGTTGGGCCCGATGCCAATTTTTTCCTGCAGAATAATCGGACCCGTATCGATTTCCGATCGAAGAAAGAAAGTGCTGAGTCCACTTTCCTTTTCCCCATTCATTATCGCTCGGTTTATGGGGGCCGCACCTCGGTAATCCGGAAGCAGTGAGGCATGCAAATTAATGGTTCCTAATCGCGGCAGCTTCCATACCAGTTCGGGAAGCATTCGAAATGCTACCACCACGCCTAGATCGGGCTTCAGGCCCCTCAATTTCTCGATAAATTCATCCGATTTTAGTTTCTCGGGCTGTAATACGGTGATTCCATGGTTTTCGGCAGCAATTTTTACCGGCGATTTCTGTAGTTTTAATCCTCTCCCGGCGGGCTTATCGGGTGCGGTTATTACAGCTGACACCTCTATCCCCGAATAAATAAGCGCCTCAAGTGAAGCCACCGCAAAGTCAGGCGTTCCCATGAAAATAATACTGAATTTTTCCTTCATCTTAGATCTGTCGGTGTTTCCATGGCAATCGTATCAACAGAAAAAGGCTGGATAAACCAATAATTGCGAAATATACATAGTCGTTCATCCATACGACATAAAGTGGCTGCGGATAGATAAAAATGCTTAGGTAACTGGTTATCGAATATATTGTTATGGCGCTGACTTCTATCCAAAGGGCATAGCGCGTATAGCCACTTCCCTCAAGCGTATTAATAAATACTGAAGAGAAACAAAATAACACGGCTGCGCCGAAAATAAACCTCAATACATTGCCCGTGCCTGCTATTATTTCGGGGTTATTGCCAAATAGGGATGCGAGAAATTCAGGATAGAGAAACATACCATGGGCAAGTACAAAAACGCCAAAAAGATTTATAAGGATAAGCCGCTTTATAACCGGAATCAATTCCTGCTGTCTCGATTCGGCAATAAGGGTAGACACTAGGGTGCGTGTCGTTTGTGAAATTCCGAAAAGCGTTATAAAAGCCAGAAAGTATACCGCTCTGGTGATGTGGGAAATGGTTAGCGCTTCTTCTCCCATCTTTTCCACCATAAAGTAAAACATGGTCCATGTACTAACCGCCAAAAACTGTTGCCCCATCAAGGGTATGCTTAGGTTCAGTATTTTTCGGCTGTAAGTCAATGGCAGTTCCTTAAAGACTTCCCTAAGCTTCAAAATCTTTAAATGGCGGGCAAACCGGGCATGGCATAGCATAATTGCCAATCCTGCGATTTCGGACATCAGGGATCCAAGCGCTGCCCCTTTTTCCGCCATCGCTGGGAAACCAAGCTTACCGAAGATAAAAACATAGTCGCCGGCAAGGTTTACCAAGCCCATTGCCATAGTTACTGCAAAAAGCACAGCAGTTTTAGCCATCCCTGTATGCAATCCATTGTAAACCAGAAGTATTGGATATACAAAGAATCCCAAAAGACGAATATCCAGGTAATTGAACATGGATTGTCGTAATGCGTCGTCATGAATGAGGTTGCTGAGAACCACCTTTTCGGCAAACAGCATCACAAGGAATAGAATTGCTCCTGTAATGAACGCAAGTGGAAGAGCATTGACAAAAATAGCAGCGGCTTCCTGGTACTTTCCTTCTCCATAGCGCCTGGCGATAAGTATTTGAACGCCCGCAGAAAGTCCTACGGCAAGCATGCTCAGCCCTATGTAAAGCAAACCTCCATTGCCGGCCGCGTTTAGAGCCAGATTGCTCACGCGGCTTAGCATAAGATTATCTGTAAATACGACTATAAATTGAACGAATGTACCCAGACTAATGGGTAAGGCTATCTTGAGAATACCTCGGTAACTGACGTCGAGGGTATAACTCATATATTGTTATCTTTTGCGTATTTCATAAGTAATGCCTCCGCAGATCGTGCCGAGCGCATTGCCCATTCGAGCTTCAATTCATCGGATTCTGATTCGGTTAATTGCCAGCTATGTCCTTCATTTCGAAGGCGCCTTGTTATTTCGTACGCGCATAGCGCAGCGGCAACCGACACATTTAGACTTTCTGTAAATCCTACCATTGGAAGTGTTATGATTCCATCAGCATGTTTCAGCACATAGCTGCTGAGGCCTAGTTTTTCTGAGCCAAAGATCAAAGCTATGGGTTTTGAGAGATCAACGTTTACGGGAGTTGCAGCTTCATGATGTGGAGAAGCGGCAAAGACAACGTAGCCCGCCTTATGAAGGGTATGAAGACAGGCCGCTTCATCGGGATGGCGATAAACATTAACCCATTTCGAAGCTCCCTTGGAAATATTTTGAGAGGTTTTGAATGCGTATTTTCCTTCTATTACGTGAATATCTCGTAATCCCAGACAATCGCTTGTGCGAAGAACTGCATTAACATTATGCGGATGGAAAATATCTTGAAGTACCAGTGTGAGGCGATTTGTGCGTTCATTCGCCCTGCTTTCGATTAAGTTTCGGCGCTGTTCAGTTATAAACTGACACAAATAGTTATATGCCGCTTTCTTATCCATGTCAAAAAGAAAAAGCCTCCCCAAGGGGAGACTTTTTCAATAAGTTTTTTGGTTACTTATTTGATTTTGGCAGAAAGTTCGGCACCAGCCTTGAACTTAACCACTTTCTTAGCGGCGATGGTGATTTCTTTACCGGTTTGCGGGTTGCGTCCTTTGCGGGCGGTGCGCTTGGTAACAGAAAACGATCCGAAGCCAACAAGAGCTACGCGATCACCCTTCTTAAGGGACTTTGAAACTGAGGTAACGAACGCGTCAAGAGCGCGCTTCGCATCAGCTTTAGACAATCCAGACTCAGCTGCGATTGCCTCTACGATTTCGGCTTTGTTCATTTGTAAGAATTATTTTAAAGGTTTATAGCATGTTTAAATGCTCGGCAAATATATGTCTCTGTCTACGCCTGTCAAGAGCTGGGGCCCAGAATGATGCATATTTGTTGAAAAATGGCTGTTTGTGTTGATAAAGCAGTCGATTTTGCTCTTGAAAGCCTTATTAAATCTAGTTTTCAAGATCTCTTTTATTCGATTTTTCGCATTAGCCCCAAATCAATTACACCCACACATGACATGCATAGCCTAATTTTGGTATCTGAGTAATCACTTCATCATGACATTAAAATCGGCACATTACACTGTTCAATCGCCCGTATTTATTCGCTTTTCTGACTTAGATGCCATGGGTCATGTAAACAATGCGGTGTATCTTTCCTATTTTGAAGAAGCCAGGATAGCCTTTTTCAAGGAAAGGATCGGACTGAATTGGAACTGGTCGGAAAACGGAATTTTGGTTGTTCGCAATGAAATTGACTACAAGGCGCCAATTTTTCATAATGATGCTCCCATAGCAAAAACCTGGTGCCAAAGTATTGGCCGCTCTAGCTTAACTATTAATTATGAGTTGGTTCTTACGAGGTCCGGTAGTGAAATTATTGCCAGTACGGGTTCAACCGTAATAGTATGCTACAACCATAAGGAAAATCGAACTACCGCTGTTCCGGAGGAATGGAAGCAAAAATTATCGCCCTCGGCTACCTGAGTTCGTATATGCCAATACTTCCGGACACGGCAGGAATAGGCAAGGTTAGGTCCAGCTTGCTACTATCCAAAATGTTATCGGCCCTTCGGAAATTTTGTAAGCACTCGGCGAACTTTCCCGGATCGAGGTAACGGTCCTTTTTTGTAGGATTACAAACTACCATTACAGAGCTATCCTCGTGTACCCTGAAATATACATATACTCCGTTTTCGGGTACAAAATGAATTAGCTTTCCGCTGCGAATGGCGAGATTTCCCATGCGCCAATGCGTGAGCTTTTGTATAAACGTAAAGGCATTCTGCTCTGCATCTGTCCTCCCCGTAGAATCAAACTTAGATATTTGATCGTCGGGCCAGCCCCCAGGAAAATCTTCTCTCACTTTACCGTCTGGATCGGCGTAATTCTTCATTAATATTTCGGTGCCGTAGTATATACAGGGGATGCCTCTGGTGGTTAGAAGAATTCCTATTCCAATCTTAAATCGGTTGAAGTCCTCTCCAACCATTGAATAAAATCGACTTAGGTCGTGATTGTCTAGAAATGTTACATTGCGGTGTGGATTTTTGGCTAAAATATCTTTAGCCAGCGTGTAATAGATCCTTGCGATGCCTTCCGTCCATCCAAAATCCTTATTCAGGGCTTCCAAAACAGCATAGTAAAGTTGAAAATCCGTAACTGAAGGTAGGTTTGATCTAAAATCCCTCGAAATTCCGCATTCATCGGTAAACCAGCTTTGCGTAGTACTTCCATGGTCCCAGATTTCGCCGAACATAAAAATTTCAGGAAACTCTTTCCTTATAGCCCCTGCCCATTCAGCCATAAATCGCTGATCGGGATATGCATACGTGTCGATCCTTAGGCCATCGATTCCGGCATAAAGTATCCACCATATATGACTTTGGATGAGATACACAGCGAGGTCGTTACTCTTTTGATCCAGATCAGGCATATGATGGTCAAACCATCCTTCACTGAAAAGCCTTTTGTCGTAGCTGGAAGCGTATGGATCGAATAGGGTAGGAGCCCGATAATTCGTTCGAGAAAATGTATCTTGCCGATGTATCCATGATTCGGAAGGTAGATCCAGGTACATCCAGTTTTTGTCTCCCCAATGGTTCAATACAACGTCCATAATCAATCCCATTCTGCGTTCATGGCATTCCTTTGCTAATTCTAAATAAAGCTCATTATTACCTAGTCGGGGATCTACCTTATATAAATCGGTTGCTGCGTAGCCGTGATAACTTTCTTCCGGCTGGTTGTTTTCAAGCACCGGTGTCAGCCATAAGGCGCTTACTCCGAGATTTTTCAAGTAATCAAGCTTGCCTATCACTCCCTCGATATCGCCTCCGTGCCTTTCGAACATTGCATTGCGATTTACACCTCCTTGATGCATACCCGGGTTTTCGTCGTTGGTCGTATTTCCATTGGCGAAACGGTCAGGCATGATGAGATATATAAGGTCGTCACTCTCTATTCTCTTGGATGGAATTTCACTTGATTTTTCGAATAATATGTACTCAAAATCAATAATATAATTGTCTTTTGTTAAAGTGAAGATGTACTTTCCTGGAGATGCTTTAGGAGATATTACGAGATCAAGTAGCAGATAATTTCGGTTTCCCGGACAATAATATCGAAGTAGATCGATTCCCACATTCTCTGCTAAAGAAGGAATGTATTCGCCTATATTCTCACCATAAAGGAATAAGCGCAATTCCGGGTTTTGCATTCCGGACCACCAAAATGGCGGATCTATGCGTAAGGACTGATCTTCTATGTCCGAATTCTTTTTTTGAGCCACTAAAGCATCCGGCGGTCCAGTTAATAAAATTAACCCAAGTGCGCTTAAAATGAAGTAATTATAATTTTTAAACAAGTCTTTCACTGTCCATGTCATTTTCTGTATTTTTGAAAGTGTGAAAAGTACACATTCTATAAACTCAAAATGTATAACTATGAGAAAAGTTTACGCTTCCTTAACGTCTGTATTGGTATGTCTGACTGCATTTTCGGCCGAAGTTACATTCAATGTAGACATGAGTAATGAGGTGGTTTCGCCTAATGGTGTTCATCTTGCAGGTTCTTTCGGAAACGACGGCTATCCGCAATGGTCTCCCAACGGAATTGAATTAACAGATGCAAATGTTGATGGTATATATTCCGTGACTCTTTCCCTGAACGGTCCTTACTATGAATTTAAGTTTATTAATGGCAGCGATTGGCCTTTTGAAGAGGATGTTCCAAATGCCTGTCAGGTTGAAGTTAATGGTAATAGTAATCGTTTCGTGAATGTCAATGGAGATTCTTCGGTCGATG
>Ga0315906_10002841_pt1 | contig 23551 bp, 27 predicted proteins | sample LakEriMetagenome_4_FD_203526 | JGI IMG/M metagenome (GOLD analysis project Ga0315906, IMG submission 203526) | Freshwater fungal communities from buoy surface, Lake Erie, Ohio, United States - Buoy 2 MA122 | ecosystem: Environmental > Aquatic > Freshwater > Lake > Lake biofilm | place: USA...
TTATCAAATTGATAAACTCCACTTTGTTGATATTTCCATCCATTCTGTTTATTATTATGCAACCAATTGATATATCTACAAGCCATTTTTCTATTAATAAATCTCACAGGCTTGTATAACATATTTGTTTGTTCTGTAAAAACATATGGATTTGCTATAGTGCCGCTACCTGATCTATTTATACCACCATAGCATCCACTCATGTATGGATGATATACCCATTCTACAACAGTTGGAGAAGTATTACTTTGTCCATCTATTCCTGTGGTCGCAGTACTATTTAAAAATTGAGTGTATTCTGAATTATTTACTGGATAAATACCAATTTGGTATGAATAATTAACAGAACCATATCCTGTGTCAGGATCACTATTATTTCCTGTTGGTGGAGAACCTATATCAGTTATTGGTATCATTCCACTAAAATTATATGGATTAGTATATGACCCTACTCTAAATCCAATATAATCATCATATTGATTATTGGTGTCAGTGTCAAATGAGAATCTTGCATATTTTCCAATAATAGTACTATTAAACGAACCTCCTCTATAAATATATCCACTACTTTGACTTATAGAATTTGTAATATAACATACTTCTAAAATATTTCCATCTTGGTCATAAGTTCCATAAGAACTTGGACCACCATTCGTTCCTACTCTAGTAACGCTAGCAAATCTTCTTAACTCTGGAGGTTTGCCAGGACAATCAGAACTACAATATCCCCAAATAGACCTATTGTTATAGTTTGCATAATTTTGATAAGCATTATCACAACTTTCTGCACACCTAACAGCGACATAGTTTGATACACTATAAGGAATATCTATTCTAGATAGTGTTACTTTAGCAATAGCATTACTATTATTATTTAATGCTAATAAAGAAGTGATTCTATTAGGACTACCGCTAGCTCCACCAAATGATACTCTGCCACTATTAGGCATAAATATTACATCTTCAGTGCTTGAAGACAGAGTAAAGGAATATATTTTTCCAGGTTGAGGGTCTGTTACATTCATTACTAATGGGACATATTGATCACATAGTCCACCGCTAATGTTAATAATATTTTGAGATAGTGGTGACTGAAATGCTATTCCAGCTTTATCTAATTGAGAAATAGTTGGCAATAAATTTTGATCTAAAGATATTCTTAAAGAATCATTACAATCAGGGCAATAATCAGTAGATATATCTAAATTTAAAGTATTATAAATATCTATATCTTTATAGATTCTAAGCTCATCTTGTTCTAGATGGTTATAGTCTAAATTAGTATTAAATATAATTGTTCCATATATATCATTTGGTTTAAATTTTAAAATAGCATTAAGATAATAGTTGTCAGATGATGCAATAAAGGAACCGGAGAGTGGTTCTATTCTACTAGGCCAATTTGATCCTTCTGAAGAAAATCCATAAAAATATTTTTGTCCAATATTTAGATTTGATATCTTAGCTTTTATTGGAAAAATATAATTACCAGATGATGCATTTTCTAGATTCTCTAATTGAACTGATGGACAGTAATTCTGTGATAAAGCATAGTTATATTTATTATATGAATTAGCATCAATAGAATTTTCTATAAGATATTTCATATCTTTTTTATTTATAAAACTATTGATAATATCATTACCAGTAATGATCAATGGAATAGTTTGTTCTACTGATGCTTGATATTCTGAAGATATGACATTTCCAGTTAAATCACATATTACGGCTGTTGGATCTTCATCACTTTTATTACCATATTTCCAATACTTGTTATTTAATACATCATAATATGCAGCTTTATACCATTCGTTCTCGCTTGGTAAGAAATATTTTGCTGTATCTTGTCTGTAGCATCCAGATACAGTTATGGGATTAGTATATAATGAAGCTATATCATACGATCCTGATGTGATACTTAGAATATCCGACTGTTGGTCATTTGTAAGCCAATTGCAATATTGTGCTGCCATTATCCATTTAATAAATGTAACTGGTTTATTACCAAAATTATTTTTTACAGAATATAGGAATCCTACATCATTGCAACTGTTAAAGGCGATGCCTCCAACTGGCGACTCATTCATTCTTTCATCGTATATCTGATATTTTTTTGATCCGGATGGGTCTATTATATTTAAATAATTACAATATTCTGTATTAGTAACTAATTGATCTTGTATATTATATAAATAATTAACCTGACCTAATTTAGAATCTAAACCATATTCACAATTATCTGGAGTATTTCCAGTATCTGATATAGTTGTATATATACTATTTGAATTTAATGGTTTTGCTGTATTAGATGATTCATTATTAGCAACTCTAAATCCTATGCATCCATAATCTAGCATTGAAAAAATATCAAAATGCTTACTGTGCTCTTTGCTTAAATTAGCTGGATCTGTATCAGCAAAACATCCACCTCTTAATATTTTTAGATTATTGTTTTTTTGAGATAATCCAGATTTAAATAATGATGACGTGGATGGTGGCAATTCAGAGAATGGGCAAGAATCAGTCCATTGATATAGTTGTCCAGCCATATCATATATTGAGTATGCTGATGAATCTCCATTAGATCCTGTAACCGTAACATTACCATTGATAGAATTATTCCAGTTGGCTAATTTTTTATAATTAGCAGTAGTAGTACTAGAATTTTTAGGTTCTATATTAATTACTAATTCTATATTAGAGTATATATTATTCATAGTTTATGCCGGGGTTGATGATGGAGTTGGCGTTAATGTTGGTGTTGGCGTTGCTTTTAATAAATTAGCATTCTGTCCTCGGACAGCATCCGCACAAAATTCAAAGATGCTAGATATCGTAGTATTATTATGAGACATAATAGTTCCAGATAACGGATATATAGAGCATGCTTGGTTTGCATCTTTAAGTCTATAATAGTATGTAACATTATACTTATCCAGATCAGGCAATCCAGACAGAGATATATCTATTTGTTTGATTAGACTACCGCTACCGGATACTGGAATAGTATGAGTATCAGTATTGATATCTATAGATAATGGCTCACTATAAATTAAATTAGAACTATTTGAAACATAGATATTTAAACAATCTTTAGATGTATTAATAGATTTTATACAATTATCATTGTATTCAGAATATTCAAATATAATATCTTCTAATAATGCTTCCAGCTCTTTCTGTTTAATAGTATCTGATGAGTATTGTTTGATATCTTTCTTAGTTACATTTATTGCAGTAGTGTAAGCTACATGACTATTATCTGTTACTAAATTTTTAATATCACTACCATCTAAAGATAAAGACTTAATTTTTTGGATCAGATATTGAGATAAATACGGTGTTTTTGATTTATGTATTAATGGTAATTTTAGAGGTAATTTTGCATCCGCATTTGTTATAAAGTAATATGATTTTCCGGGATCTAATGATGTTAATGTAGATTTATTATTAGGTATAGTATGATTACCACTAGAAGTCGTATTAAAAAATATAGTATTATTTGAAGTAGAATAGATAGTTGAAATATTATTTATGAAGTTATTCCAATCTTTAACAATTTCATTATTATGACTAAGTCCAGTAGGGGCGGACAACAATGATAAATTTCCCATAGCATATGCAGGATATTCTTTAATACTATATATTTTATCCAAAATTTCTGGATCACATACTGGTTCTTTTGATGGTGTTATAGAGATTGTCGGTGTAACTGTTGGAGTCCTTGTCGGAGTCTTTGTTATTGTAGGAGTAACCGTTGGAGTTCTAGTTGGTGTTTTTGTTGGTGTTGCTGTTTGTGTTCTGGTTAGTGTTATTGTTGGGGTTATTGTAACAGTGGGAGTAGGGGTTTTTGTCGGGGTTTTTGTTGGAGTTTGAGAGATTGTTGGTGTTATTGTTATAGTATTAGTGATTGTTGGAGTTACCGTTGGAGTAGTACTAATAGTAGGAGTCAAACTATTAGTTGGAGTAACCGTTTGTGTTGGTGTTGGAGTTTGACTAGCCCCAATACTTTGAGTTGGTGTGGGAGTTGGAGTTGTGGTAGAGGTTACAGATACTGTTGGAGTTGGAGTTGGTGTTGGATCTTGATTTGTGACACCACCATCTCCTATACTGCTATCAAAAGGGACACAACCAGTAGACCCAACCGGACAAGGTACGGTATCTGTTTGAGTGGCATAAGTCCAATATTTTGGTACAGAACTATCATAAAAAGCTGCTTTATACCATTCATTAATTGTTGGTATTGCATAGATGGCATCTATATTTCTAGTAAAAATAGAATTATTAATTATAGTATATGCACCAGAATTAATATCACTAGCAGATCCATTGTGTAGCCAATTACACATTCTAGCAGCACTAATAAAGGATACATAATTAACTGGTTTATTTTGAAAATTTGTTTTTGTAACATACTTCGATCCTGACGGATTAGTTGTAACAAAATTTATTCCACCTCTTGGATTATTATTTCCATTTAATAATTTAGACATCAAATTAGAATATAGTCCATAAGTATTTAATCCATTGGGATCGACAGCATTTAGAAAGGCCGCATATTGACTATTCGTAACAGGTTCGATCATTATCCTATAGTTATAAGCTACGGATCCATATCCTGTTCTACTGTCATTACTATTGTTGATATCAGGAATATCTACACAAGAAAGAAAACTATTTAATACTGTAAAACTAACAAGTCGAAAACCAATATTATTTGATAATGTTGAATAATTAATAGTATTTTTACCATAACACGATAATGAATCACTATTTGTATTCCATGATCCTCCAAAAATATCAGAATATATTAAACTATCAATATCATTTAAGGATTCTAGCCATTCCCATACATTACCAGACTGATCTAATGTTCCATATGAGCTTGGCATACCATTAGTACCAACGGATGTAACATTACCATTAACTCCGTTCCATACTGCTTCACTATTATAGTTAGCGCTATTATAGGACATAAAATTTCCCTACTATGTTGGTAATGTTGGTATTTTGTTTGGACATCTTAATATGATATTATCAACTGCATAAATATTAGTAGTTGGATCGGAGACTACTAACCTTACAGTGGTTCCAGGTCTATTATTAAGGTTGTAAACTGCTCCTATTTTACCTACGCCATTTCCAAAGGATATAGTGCCAGATAGTGGTGTTATAGATACTAAACTATTACTATTATAAAATCTATAGTTATATTGTTTACCACAACAAGCTCCACTAACAGTAGCCATAAGAATTTGATCTTTATTACAGCATAGAGTATCTGATAAGTTAATCTCAGATCCTGGTCTATTATTTTCTGTTAATCCTCCTGATGGATAGATATTATCAGTATTATCAAATTTAATATATAGACTGTCAATACAATCTTCATTTCGAGATTCTATATTCCCTTGAATAACAATAGATTCTCTATAAATATTATTTGAAGATTCATTAACAGATAAAGTTAGAATCGTATAAATATTTTGATCAATAAATTTTTCAGTATAAAAAGGTTCTAAATTATATTGTAGATTAGGCCAAGAGTCAAACGGATTGTAGACTGTTGACATAGAAAAATTTGTTTCTATTACACCTGTCCCATATATCATTTGTGATTCATTATCTTCATACATGCTTTTTGGTCTGATAGTTTGTGATTTAGGTAAAATCTTGCACGGCCAATTGCTCCCAGCAGAAAAAAATCCGTATGTATAGGTTTTTGAAGGATCTAATCCAGAATAGTTTATATATATTGGCATAGTTCCGCTGCAATATACTCCACTAACCGATGCAAAACTACCTGGAATATTAGATAATTTAAAAATTGGAGTTTTTCTTGTTGTATTAGGTAAACATTCATTACACTTAATATTTATTTGATCATTAAATAATAGATTCATATCTTCTGAATATAAGGATATATTCAATACCGTAAAAATATTTTTATAGTAAAAATTACTATTTGTATCTATATTTGAATCATACGGAATACTATTAAGATAGTTATCTCCACTTGGATAATAACTAAATAAAGATTTTATAATACCACTAGTAAACCCAGAAGGATTGGTGGTATTTGATCCTTGTAGATATCCGGATAAAGAAGATAATTTTGCTGGCCAATTAGAATATACTGGTATTATTTCATAAAAATATGTTTTAGATGGATATATATTATCTATTTGTAAATTGATATCATATGTATATTCATTACTAAGTTCTATATTTTGATATGATTTATCTATAGTATTTGGTTTTCCATAACATGAATACGATAGATTGCACTCATGATCATGACGATGACAATCATGATTATTTAAAAATTCTTCTGAATCAATATTTTTAGGAATAGTCAAAGGCAAATTTTCTTCTGATATTAATACTATATAATATGTTTTATTTGGATCTAGACTACTTAATGTACTACCTCTATCTGGCTCTCTCTGCGTAGTTGATGGTATAATCTTAGTAAAAAAAACAGGAATTGTTCCATCAAATTTAGTTTGACCATAAACATATAGTATGCTATTAATAAACTTATTATATTCTGATTTACCTTTAGAATCCTGTGGACTATTAAATAAATCAAATGATGTCTCGCCATCATATTTAAATATTGCAGTTTTAGAATATATGATCATAATACGGCTAATATCCCACTAGAGAGTTATTCCTGATATTGATTTATACACCAGTAACACTATCTATGTAATTAGCGCAAGCTATTCCAGAATAATGCTCACCGGGAATTAAATTATCAATATTGATATTAACAGAATATTTATTATTTTGTTGTATTCCAAAATCAATTATACAATTATTTGAACAGGAGCACCTTTCATTAGCGTATAAGAAATACGTTTCAGTTTTATCTGTTCTAGTATTAGTTAATTGTATTTCTACAATAACAGCATCTGATCCCGATGGCTTAATAATATCAAAAGCTAAATTCTGACGTCCTGTCCCAAAACATCTTTCATCTTTATGAGAGTTTTGCCCTGGACAAAAAAATAAGAATTCATTTGGCTCTACTAATAAGCAGTCTTTAGTCATTGTTATTTATTTTCTATCTTTTCTTCCAGAGCTTCTAGTGTCTTTCCCAATGTTGCTAACTGTACTTTAAGATCATTCATAACATCGCTATTTCTTTGTAAAGCATTAGCAAATGCTGCTTGTGTTTCTTTATTAATAGCTAGCCTTTCCATAATAAATTGCTTATCTTGTAAATAAGGAGAGTCATTTTTAACCATTTCTGAAATTTCTTCTCTGGATACAATTTTTCTCCCTATTCCAACCCAAAATCCTATCAGAGTAACTATTATACCTAAACTAACAGTTGCGAGTGATTGCCAGAAATGGGTAATTGGTTCAGACATATTATGGTTCTCCATAAAAAAATAAGCCAGATCTCTCTGGCTTATTATACACTATAAATATAGTTATATTTGATTATCTCTTAGAGTCATATGATCTGGAAGATGGGATTGAGCCGACTAAATATACCATCTTACCAGTATTAGACCTATTAGCATTCGCTGCCGTATCGATATACTGAGTAGATGATCTGGCTTTATGAAAGGTATCTGTTACTGTAGATGGCTCAACGACGAACTGACCAGTATATAGATTATAGTCGCCGTCTCTAAACGAAGTCGATTGTTTACGAGTAATTATACTTTCAATTTTATGAATTCCAACTATTAATCCTGGAACAGCTGCTCCACTTAATAGTGTAGTATCTGGTAATCCACCTAGTTTTGTTGACACTCTTTTAGCTACTGGATCTCTGCTATTGTGAGCAAAATCCCCACCAACAAGAGCTGGATCAGTATCTGTGCCATCAATAACAATAGAGCCTAAAGCTACTGCTTCTAGTCCCTGTCCTATTGAGCCTAAAACAGATGAATTACCTAGGTTAATACCTGTACCAGAATTATTATCAATATTAGAATTATCATCTTGGGCATTATGTAGTGACATGGGTTTTCTCCATTGGAAGAATTACATCAATAGATATTACCCCAAAATCTTTATTTTTTATTTTTTTAGATTAATATGCTCTATAAACATATGCAAACTGTTAATATTAAATAGTCTTATACCATATAATTCAGCCATTTTTATTACACTATTAGCGTGTTTTTCATTATAGATATTTCCCGTGCTAATAGTATTAATTCTACTTTTACTCATTAAAAAATTACAAGCGATTAAATTATCATTAATATCATCAATCATAGTGCCAGAAGAAGGTAAGACTGTATGGATTCCATAGTCCATCAGTATTTGACAAACTTTGGCTAAGACATCATGATTATATATACGATATTCCAATATATATCTAAGTTGGATATTAAACTCATTACATGTTTCTAAATTAGATTTGATATCATCTCTAAATTTATCATATTTTCTATTGGTAATAATTTTTGTAGGAATAAATAAATCTATAGTTTTAATAAGATTATTGTATGTTTTGCACAGATTGGACACTGCAAATGATCGTGTTTTCAGGTCGGCAACGCCCGTAGGGAAATCTATTGGGCATGAGATATTGATATTTTTTTCTTTGATATCAGGTAGAGATCTGATAGTACTTAAAGTATATGGTAATACAGAAATATTCGTTATACCGTGTTTAATAGCGTCTGTTATGTTTTTAGCTGTCTCGATTTCATTAATAGAATAATCTAGACAAGCATATTCTGTATAAATCATAATTTTTTAGCATAATGTTTTATATAGTCTATATTTGGAAATTGTTTCGAACCCAAAATACCATCTGCAAAACCATAATCTACTGCTTCTGGAGCTGTTAATATCCAATCACATTTATTAGCAATTTGAGATATTATATGTTTTCTTGCGATCATTTTTTTCCATTTTTTTTCTTTTGCTATCTTACTTGATATACACCTATCTGTGAAGATATCTATCATCTTATCACACTCTTGTTCATTCCAGTGAATAGAACTGGCTGCTGCTTTACTATGCTCTTCATTAATACTAAATGACCCATAATGGATCAATACGTTTGTATTTGGCATCAAAATTCTTAAATCTGCAGATTGTAATAAAACACTACTAGAGGATTCAGCTTTGGCATAAGCAAGTATTATTATATTACATGTACATGATTGTATCGCATCGTACATACCTAAGCAGTCTTGCCATTCTCCGCCTGGTAAATGCATATGAACCAATATGGGATCCATAGATATCATATTTAGATATCTTAAATTTTTTTCAAATACAATCGCACTTCTATAGTCTACTCCTCCTTCGATTTCGCCATCAGATATATAAGAGTGTAGATAGATTTCTCTATTATTGATATCTATGTTATAGTTATGAACATAGTCTATGTCTTGTGTTTCTTTATTTATCTTCATTATTATCTGCTATTTCGTAAACGGTATCTTGAATATTTTTTTTGACATCAGAGTCATAAAAGGCTTTGCCTATTGCGACTCTAAATCTATATCTAGTAAAAATATCTAAACATTCTACTCCATTGATTTGCTCTATAGTTTCTGCTATTTTTCTTGTAATATCAAAATTAGTATGACCGATCCAGAAATTAAAAAGTTTACCACTAGCTGTATTTTCATTAACAGGTATAATACCCATTGGAGTTGCAATAACTTTTATTTGTTTTTTACCAAACTGATTGAATGCATTATTTAATTCATTGAGATCTTCTTCTTGATTGTCTTCATCGTCATAAAAATTACTATACGGCTCTTCGTCTATATCGTTATCATCTTTTTCTCCAAATGGATCTCTCCATTTTTCCCACATGATAATTTTTGTTTCGTTGTTACTCATTTTATTATCGCAAAAGAATAGATTAAATCTATTATATCTTAAATACTTGAGATGGTTTGACTACAGGTTGATTATATTGTACATAATTTTTTTTATTTTTTTTGTATTGCTCATATAATAATCCCCAAAATGAAATAATATTATCTATAAATAGATACTGCTGATTATTATTTTGGTCTATTTTAGATTGCAAAATAGTGACTATATTATTCTTATGAAGGCCTTGATTAATTGACAATAAAAATTCAGCATATCTTTCGGCCACGACAGCTATATTGTCTGGAGTAGCTTTCGACATATCTGGAAGATCTACATTAATATCAACAGAATAATTATCTAATATAGAAAAATTAATTGATCCAATAATCCCATGTTGTTGTGGTTTATTACGCCACGTTAGTAATTTTTCTAAGTAACGGATGATCATTAACTAAGTCCTCTGTATAAAGTTTATAACAATTTTTCAATTCTATATTATAGGGTATCCAACAAAAGTATGATAATATTACATTCTTATTCTCTATCCTCGGTTCAAGATGAATAAATTTAATATAATCAGATGATATAGATATATAATTTTCTATTAGTTTAGATAGAATAAAATTGAGACTATTTGTGTCTTCTTTTATCTCATCTGATAAAACAATAAACTTCTCTGAATGTTTAGATAGTGTTTGATACTTTTGTGTATCTCTATCAAGAACGATACAATACAGTTCAACTATACATTTGGTCATATGTTTTGATAGTCTCTATTGCTCTTTTTATACTTTGTCTAACTGCTTCACGAGACACTCCAAAATGTTTACCAATTTTTGATAGTGTTAGATTATCAAAATAATACATCATAATTTGTTGTTTTTGTTTTTCTGAGATATTTGCATTATCAAGTAGTTGTGTGATATTTTTTGAAACTTCTTGTTGTTCTTCTTTTTCTATAATTTTTTCTAGTGGATCTTTTTCAGAAGATGACGCTAACAGATCATAAGCATTAACGTGTTCTTCTATTGAGCTTAAATTATTATCTAAACTTAAAGATTTTTTATTTTTATTCTTATATTTATGAGTAACATATGTTTTAATTGCCCATATGGCGCATTGGTTTCTGTAAGAGTAAAGTGTCTTTTTCAAGCCAGTTTTTCCTGATCTTTCTGGATCAAATCTCCAATCGGCATACATAATAGCAGTAGCAACATCTGAGACTGCTTCTTCGTTTGCAAGCATTTCCTTTGCTAGTCCATTATAAAATCTTGGAGCAAATTTTGATATGGTCTTTTTTGCTAAAGATACATATATAGACAAAGTATCAAATTCAGTATTCATTGGTGTCCTTTCGTGTCCTTAAATCTTAAATCTTAAACTATAAATTACTTATCTTTTTTAGTCAGCTTTTTCCACTGTTCGGGATTTGGTCTATCTTTATCTCCGGGTTTGGCTGGCTTATATTTTTTACCCATTTTTTCTTTTTTCTTTCTGATATTTTCCCATAAGCCCGGAAGGTTTTTAGCAGCCTCTGCTCCTTCTGTATCGGTTTCACTTTCTCCGAACATGAGGAAATTGTGGATGGTGATCATATAATCTTCCGTTACCGCGATTTTACCCTGTAACCAGCTCTCTGTCAAGCCTTCTTTGACAGACGGATTTTCTAGTGCATCTACTATGGCTTGTGCATGTTTAGCAATTGACATTATTGATCCTAAACTCATTTGATAAAAATCATACTTATATTCCATCAATTCCATCTCTGGAGTTTCAACTTCCATTTCTTCTACTTTTGTAAAATCTCCGTCTTCACCTTTAGCTTGTTGATTTTTTTGTACTAAGGTCTCATTGACAGCATTTAGTATATCATGTAAACGGTCCATATTATTTACCTCCAGCAAGTTTTGTATATAGTATTGTAGCTAATTTATTTCCAGCAATAACATCCGACTTATAGTGAACACCCTGAATCATTCTTGCCAATCCTGTCATGTTTACTATATTATCTATTTTTTGTGTTATTTTTGGATAATATTTTTTTATCATATTTGCGGCTAAACTAGTATACACCACATGTCCAGAAGGATATGACGGAGTATGATGAGTTTCACTTTCTAAGATTTCTATATTTAGGCCGTAAAATATTCCCAATTGATATGGTCTAGGTCTATTATATATAGATTTAATATTTAATAATATTGGTTTTATAATATTATACAATATATCAAATTCTTCTCTTGGAAATTCTATCTTTTGTTTTTCTAAATAATCGTACAAATATTTATTTGGATCTCTATCAATAGTATATACAAATTCAATATCTTGTTTTGATCTTGATAGCGATAGATTATAAATTTCTAATAATTCTTTGTAGGTTTGCGCAGACGAGTTTTCTGGCGGTTTATTTAAAATATTTTTCCATTCAAAATCAATTATATCTGGTATAGGATATTCCTCTAAAATACCATAATATTTTATTTTATCTATATCTATTTTTTGTGATATAGCATTTATTTCAGATAGTATCTTGTTTGATGACATTATACTTGTAATGTTAAGAAATTATCTATTCCCATCTGATCAATAAGCTTTAGATAGCTTTCATATAATTCTATTCCATTTTCACTACCTTGTAGTAGTGGTATCATACTATTGGCTGTTAGTTCATCTCCAACAGCTCTTGCAGCAGTTATAGTGGCTCGTTCTGTTGCTGCTGCTTCTCTAACGGAAGCTAAATTATATTGGATCATAGCAACCATATCATGTCTGGTCCATGTTGGAGGACTAACCACCAGTGGTTGATAATCGACATCAAAAAATTCTAATCTTTTAATATTAATAATAGCATGTCGATGTTCTTCTTCTGCATCATCTTTTAGTACGGCTGCTAGTTTTTTATATCCCCATCTTTCAAGGTGTACAGCTTGTGCTGATAATGCTGTTGTTTGTTGCCAGTGAATATTTAATGATTGTTTCAATAATTCTATTACTGGATTAGCAGAATAACCTTCTACTGTTTGTGCTTCTGCTTCCATTTGATCCCCTTGTTCGTTTTTTAATAATTCATCTATAGTTTTCATATTATTCACCATGCTCTACATGACCAGTATCGAGCTTTCCATTTAGGACCAGGATTATCGCAATTATGTCTTGCTCTAAAGCTCTTACGTCTTTCCGGAATATTTTTTTTGATTTTCATATTAGGATCACCAAAATTAACTTTGACAACATTACCCTTATCATTTTTAACATATACACTAGATTTTTTAGGACCATTAGGAGTTCTAAAAGGTTTGTTTAGCTGAACCTTTCTTCCCTGATACTCTGATCCTTTTCCTATATATATCAATTGTCTTCCATCTTTAGTGTGAATTCCTCTTCTGTCGTAATAATATAATTCATTTGTCACCGGATCCCTATATTCAAATTTAGAAAAGATAAGGTCAAATTCTTCTATATCTTCTATGGGATAACCTATGTCCTCATAGTCTTCTTCTTTCGGATTATAAAAATTTTCTGCTGTTACTTCTTCTGTGAATCCTAATTCTAGATCTTCTAATATTTTTATATACTCAATAGCTTCACAAACATCTTCTAATATAGAAGCAGCGTCAGATTTTTTTGATGTTTGACCTAAACAAATAGCTATTCTTTGTTTGTTGTCTGGATAGTCTTTCACCATAACATCGCTACTCATACATCTGGCAACGAACTTCTTTTTTTCTTCATTTTTCTCTGGTTGTGGTATTGGCATAATAAAATCCTTTATTGAGATATTAAAATATACACCTCAAAATGCAGTCAGTAGTATTTGACCAAGTATATTTATTGGCCGTTATAATACCATTAGGATTTGTTGTGACCCTATTAGTATATGCATATCTCATATGATAGATTATTTGATCTATTTGTTTAGGTCCTATTTTTGCCCAATTACCCTGACCATTAAATGCTTTATTATCAAATGCTTTTTCTGTTGAATCAATATCTACAAGCATACAATTATCTTTGTTACAAAACTCAGTATGGGCAGAGTAATCTGTTGCTATAGCTGGTTTATTCATAGCCATTGTTTCTAATAATTCCAAATTCCACCCCTCTGCTCTTGATGGATATAGACCACAATCAGAGTTTGCTATTAATTGAGCAATTTGGTATTGATTATCAACTCCATTAAACAGTTTGATTCTAGGGTCGGTTGAATATATATCTTTCCATGTTTTTAATTCGTTTGCATTGGAGTAATTATTAGTTTGTTCAGAGGCTAGGACCCATAGTTCAACATCCTCTTCTGTTGGAAAAGCATCCTTAAAAACTTTATAAATAAAATCATGGCCTTTTCTAATTTCCCATTTTCCAATATTCAAGAATACATATTTATGATCAGTTCTGGTTCTTTGAATTTTTTGGTAATCAAAAATAGTACAATCCACACCAAGCGGAACTATTTCGGTTAGCGTTGAAACATTATCTTGTATAATATTTTTAGCCCATTGACTAGTTGCAAAGATTACATCTGGAACACTTAAACTCATTTGTTCTTGATGATTGAATGTGTCTAGTTCAAAAAATGGAAATGCATAATATTGACCTCGTCCAATATGTTCCAGTAGGTCAAACTGATGCCATATTTTAAGATATGGGGAATTAACATCAAATTTTAATCTTCTGTTATACATCTGGACGAGCATTTTTTGGTCTTGCTCAGAATTTATTGATGGATTTCCTATTGGAAAATAGATTATATCCTGTTCTTTTTCATATAAAGATTTTAATATATTAATAGATGCTAGTCCATAGCCAGTATTATTTACAGGACAAGATATTGCTATACTCATTTTTCATATACTTTATTATGTGTATTATTTACTTGTATAAAGGTTGTTTTTTTCCCAAAATCTTTAATTTTATTGGCTCCGATATAGGTACATGCGCTTCGTATACCACCATAAATATCTTGTAATATCTGTGTTCCTGTTCCTTTATATGATACAGTGACGCATTTACCTTCTGCTGTTCTATATGTTGCTACTCCATTATGGTGTTTATTCATAGCATTTTCGCTACTCATCCCATAATACTGGAGGGTGGTTTTTCTTGTTCTTGGAGGGTCAAATTTATATCCTGGATCTAATGGTTGCCAAAATCCCATACTTGTTAAATATTCATATTTCCATTCTCCTTCACACTCATCTGCTCCAGCAAACATACTTCCTAACATTACAAAATCACTATTGCCACCAAATGCTTTGCAAATATCTCCGACCACCTTACAACCTCCATCAGAACAGATATGCCCACCAAGACCATGGGCAGCATCAGCGCATTCCATCACAGCACTCAATTGAGGGTATCCTACGCCAGTTTTTAAACGTGTAGTACATACACTACCAGAACCTATACCAACCTTAACTATATCAACCTGTCCATGAATAATCAGTTCTTCTGTCATTTCTGGAGTAACAACATTTCCAGCCATTAGAATAGATTCTGGAAATAGTTTACGTATTTTATGAGCTGTCTTAACAAAGTGTTCAGTATAGCCATTTGCTACATCCAGACAAATATTTGGAGATTTTTTGCCTTTGGTATATAAAGCTTCGGTTATATGAGTAAATTTATTTAAATCTTTTTCTGATGTTCCTATAGAATAAAATGTTTTTTCTGTAATATTATTTGATTCGTTAGTAAAAAAATTAATTATATCAGTTGTTACATAGTGCTTATGCAAGCAAACTATTGATCCTGACTGACACAATGTTCTAGCCATAGCAAAAGTTCCTACTGTATCCATATTAGCAACCATAATAGGAACAACAGATAATTTTCTTGGAGAATACTTAAATTTAAATTCTCTTTCTATACAAACTTCAGATCGACTATTTAATGTGGATCTTTTTGGTCTGATTAGTACGTCATCGAAATCTAGTTTTAGTTCGTTAATTATTTTCTGCATATTAAATTTCTTTTAAATGTTTATCGGTATCGTAACATTTCCATTTTCTAAAATCTTCAAAACCTTGTTCGCTTATGCAAATTTTTGGTCCTGTTATAAGTCCGCGACCCTTATAATGAGTCAGAGCTGCTAATATAGCACATTTATGGTCTGTACAATCTACTATAAATTTGATCTGGCCAGATTTTACATAATATTTTGGCATAGATGATCTAGATATTAAAGAAGTACCATCTTTTATGATTATTTATTTCTGATGAGACATGGATGTATTGTAAATATTCTTTAATGGATTGCCAAGAAGAAAAGATCATTTCATGTGGTATAGTTCCAAATAACCAATCAGGAGCATTTTGTTTGCCCTGAACCATATGTATCAATATTGGTTTTTTTTGACGATTAGCCCAAAAAATTTCTTCATATGTTCCACATGGATGAATATCAAGATCTAAATTAACTATCAGAAAATCACTAATATCAACTAAACGTAAGTCTACTGATCTGATGGTTTTCATTAAATTGGATAATTTATCATACTCATTATTTGTTTTGTAAGCTTTTTTAAGAGACTGAACTTCTTCGTCTTCTTTTCCTATAGATGTTGGCTTTTTTATAGGATTGAATACAACGATTCCTAAAGATTCCAGAAATGGAGTTATATCATCTCTCCATCCGTTACCTCTATCAGCAACACGATCCATCGCACCAGCTAAATAAACTCTTTGATTTTGTAATTTTTTATTCATAAAATAGAATCAAAATATTCCTTACATTCATTATTAGAAGTTTTCTGACTATTCTCTATAATCTCATTAATTCTTTCGTCAGATACTTTATTTGCTATTCCATATTTTCCAATATACTTATATAGATTATTTTTATGTATACAAATTAAATCTTCTACACAAAAAGGAAATTTACTTGTTGAAAAAAATGGAATTAATCCGTGTTGATGCGGGAGAAAACAAAGGTATCCGATATCTTCCATGAGTTTGAGTAGAACCTGTGGGGTTTTATTATGTTTTATTAGACAATATCCATTCATTTCTAATAAAATTGGTGGTAAAAATTTATTAATAGTATTCATAGCCCCATTAATAGCTTCATATTCGTTGCCTTCAATATCTATTTTTAGTGCTATGACCTTATCTATATTATGTTTTTTTACTATATTATCTAGAGTATCCGATACTTGATCTCCATCATCAGATAATGACGCTGAACCAAATGGTCCATAATCTGAAGAAAAATTACATTTAGCTACTTTGTCTAAAAGTATGCATTGCTCTATTTTTGCATTTGGTAAATTACGAAATGTTTGTTGCAAACATTCTATATTTTTAGATGCACCATCTATCATCAAAATATTTTGTTTATTTATTGCTGGTAAAAATCCAAAGGTTCCTATGTGAGATCCGCAATCTATGATCCAGCCATCATGATTATCTTCTTGGATAAAAGCGTTTAATATAAAATAATTATTAGATCCAAATAGTTGACCATTTTTTAAATAGGAGATTACAGGATCTGTTGAGTCATAATAGTAGAAATCATGATCACTAATTTTTATGGAATTCATATGGTCCTATTTAAAGAAAAAGAAAGAGATAAAATAATTTGGAGATTGATCAGTAGTATATTGAACACTACTATTGATTTTTTTACCTCCGTCTATCCATCCAAGAATAACAGCAAAAACAAGACAGAACAAGATAAAACTTGACATACCAAACTCCTTTACATCTATTATACGGGATCAGACGAGAAAAACAACATGGTGTTATAACTCAAATTTGAATCCATGTATCTGGTATCATTCCTATACTATTGTTATCTTGTACGCCAAACCATCTTTTGGGAGCCACAACTGTTTTATTATTGCTTTGATTGATCCAGGCTGACCACCAACTGAATGAACTATTAGCTATAATATTATGTTTACAATATGACATTAAAATCAAATCTTCTATATTTGAATGACCGGTGACAAATACCATATTATCGTATTTAAGATTATTTTTGCACCATTCTATATCATCAGAAAACACAAAAATTTTATCGTAGTTATCCATATGATTCAAAGCATTGTTATAGTATTGAATATCTTGTACAGGATGGTAGTTCTGGTGAAGTAGATAGTCTGTTCTTCTAACGTGTAGGGAGACACTGTTACAATTGATAATAGGTTCATAGAATTTATTATTTTTGATACTATCTAAATTGAGATAATTTAATATAATCTGTTTATTATGTTTAAAATATTTTTCTTTTTGAAAATATCCATTTAAGTAGTAATTAGAATTTTTATTAATATTTTCTATAGGAGTATTATCATTGATAATATATAACGGTTGATTATATTCGATATCTATTGGTTTTTCTTGGATTAATGGAAATTTATTTAACTCTAAATATCTTTTGGTAATTCCTGGTATATCTTGATACAAAAAAGATAGATCAAGATAAAGTTCTGTATTTAAGTCTATAGACAGGCTTTTTCCAAATGCCCACTGAAATAATTGATTTCCTAAACCACCTTGTAATTTTATGATTATCATTTTAAGTTACTTTTTTTTGCTAAAATCCAGCAGCTAACTATATTTTTTTCTTCATTTTTAATACCATTTTCAGATAAATTTGAATATCCTGGCCAGGTATGTGTGCCAAAAAGCTTATTTATATATTCATAATTACCCCATTGACCAACTTCTAAAATTTCAAATCCGCATGTTTTAAATAACATAGATAAGCCCATAGTATTAAACCCATTGAAATGTATAGGAGTAGAATGTGGTATATTTATAGTAGGAACACTTGTAAAAACATATCCTCCTAATTTTAGTGATTTATAAATATTTTGAACACAAGTAAAAGGATTATATAAATGTTCTATTGTCTGATTGAATAAGAAAAAATCAAACTCATTAATATAATCTATATTGTGTAGATCTCCATTTATTCCATCATAATTTATTAAAAATTTATTATTATAATTTAATAATTTAATTTCAGGATCATCCTCGTATGTATATGCTAGTTTATCAATATTTATTTGGTATTTATTGATCCAATTTTTAAAATCTAATACTGTTCTAACTCGACTGTAATCCCTAACGTCCCATCTGTAACTTGGATGAGACAGAACGCTGTCTAGGAATTGTTTATCTTCATTTGATAAAATATCATATTTTTTAAGATATACTTCATCTTTTTTAACAATAGTTGAATAGAGAATTTTGATTTCAGATTCGGTAAATTTGATATATTTCATTTATTTGATCCTATTTGAATCACAATTATTTTATATGTTTTTGGTTTAAAATTTCTAAAATAGAATTTTTTGTACCACTATAATTAAAATATTTATCATATATATTTTTTCTATTTTCATTAAAGATTTTAATATTATTTTTATTAGACATTAATATTTCATCTATATATTGAATATCGTTTTGTTTTATTAAAATTCCAATTTTATTAAATTCAAATTCATTTTTAAAAGGAATAAATTCATTATCATAAATATATACAGGTATAGATCCACATTGTAAAGATTCGCATATTCTAAATGATGTTAGGCCATATCCTCTAGGACAAAGAGAAAATAAACTTCTATTCATAATATCTCTATATGAGTCGTAGTCTATAGGATTGGAAATAAAATAATTCTCTTTATGTTTAAATTGATCGAAAATCATACTTCTTATGGGATGAGTTTGTCTGCCAATAAAAGAAGCAAATATATTTTTATCTATTGTATTAGTATTATAATTTGCTTGACAATTTAGTGATATAGCATAACTTTTATCTTTAAAATTTCCATATCCACCTTGTGCAAAAATTATTATATCAAGATCTTTTAAATTATTTAAAATATTATCATCATATTGAATAATAGTAAAATATTTTTTATTTCTATCTAAATTATCTAAAATTTCTTGTAGTTCAGATAATTCTGCTTGTCCATAATTTTTTGATATATAATAGTTAGTCCAAAATACTGGAATATAGATTCTATCTGTTATTGTATTATTAATAATATATTGATCATAAAAATATTCTTCAAACGTTTGTTTATTATTTGGTGGATATTCTAATATGTTTCTTGGTCTAAAGTTTTCATTAATTTTTAACATAACCTATTACCATTTTTTAATATCTTCAATTATCTCATTTACAAATTTTTCACTATTAAAACTATTATTTAGAAAATAACTTGCAGAATCAATCCGATGGTGATATGACAAATCAGCAACTACTTCAAATTTTGAATCTTCTATATTTTTAAATAGTAGATAAATCATATAATAAACATCTGCGGCAAATGGATTTTTTATAATTTCTTCTTTATCGATACATTCTAAGTATGTTTTTTTATAAAAAAAATAATTACCAGTATTAAAAATACAATCCCAAATACTTCTTCCATTACTAGTGATATTTTGATAATCTTTTTTAGACAATACACTTACATATGATTTATAGTTTAATATTGATGAGCTACAAATAGCATGTGATGGACAATAAATCGTTTTGGTATCATTTTTATCTATAATAGTATCGATATAATCTGTATTAATTATATTATCAGAATCTAATAGTATTATCCAATCATTCTTTGATAGTGTGACAGATTTTTTCTTGTTTAAAAAAGCCCCAAGATTACTGTCGTTTCTATAAAGTTTAATTTTTGGATTATTAATATTTTGTATTTTATTATTTAAATCATTATATATTTCTATATCAGAAAAATCATCTGATATAATTATTTCATTTATCCTATCATCATTTAGAACATGTGTAAAACTTTCTATAACCAGTTCAGATCTATTATAATTAGGTATTGAAAGAGTTATCATGATATATTATATTCTTCTCTATTAAAACAAACTATATTGCAATACTGATGGTGATCTTCGTAGTCTTGAATTGGTACTAATTTATTTTTATCTAAATAATTGAAATTGGTAAAGTTTGTAGATAATTTATTAATAATATCTATTAATTTTATATTTGCATCAATATAAGTTCCACCATATTCAAATTGAATTATTTTTATTTTAGATAGGTAGTCCTCGAATCCTTGCACCACATAAAGCTCATATCCTTCAACATCTATTTTTAGAAAATCTATAAACTCTATATTATTATTTCTTATATATGTTATAGCTTTTTTAACATCAAAAATAGTTGTATTATTATCTTGACCACATGTTTTAGTTCTATGAATAAATGATTGATGTTTTTTATGATAGATTAATTTAGATTCTATGTTGCCTAAACCAAAATTATTAAAAAATGATTTTTTATTTCTATTAGGTTTGCTTCTGATTTGATCAAAAAACTCTATATTGGGCTCAAAATAATGAGCTTCGCATTCAAGATCCAGCAATAAACTATCTTCTCTACAACCAACATCAAAAACAATATTTAATTTATCTTTAATAGATTGTATAAAATCTAATTCTCCATTGGTATTTGGATCGCATTGATTAAACATAATTATTAATTTCTTTTAATATATAAAGCATCTCCCCACTCAAAATCTGTTATATGTGTTTCAACTCTATCAAATCCAAAATTATTTAAATAATTGTCCATATCATCAATTAATACACAATCTCTATATAGTGTATTTGTATTAATTTCAGTATATATATATTCTATATTATTAATTAAATCACCAAATCCTTTTATTGCTAATAATTCAGCACCTTGAATATCTATATTAAGAAAATTATATAAATTTATATCTATATTTTTTTCAGATATTATTGTATCTATTCTTTTGGTTTTAGTCTTAATAGTTTCAGTAACAAAAATTGATGGATGATGGATTTTATGCTTATCTAATTCTAGAATAGAGGATGATTGTCCATTATTTGTGATATAAAAATTTATAATATCATTATCTATATCAGATATTGTATAATTAAACAATTTTTCATTATGTCCTATGTCATTTTGTTGTATAATTGAAAATATACTAGGATTTGCTTCTATCCAAATAATATTATTTATCCCCTCATTAATATAATCATCTCTTTCTTCCATAAGATGAGCACCAATATGTATAATGCCATTTGGTTTTCCATATTTTTCTATTATAGACTTAAAACTTATTAACATTATATTATTCCTTTGGATAAATAATTTATGCTTTTTTCAATTCCCTGTGTCAAAGTTATAGAATAATCGATTGATGAGTCTGATACTCTATAATAAACGCCTTGGGGTTTATCATTCAATATAATAATTTCTGGATTATAACCACATAAAGTTGCTGCTTTACTTGCTAATTCCATAAAAGATGTTCCTATTGAAGTTCCAATATTTAATGCGGTAGCATCTGAGAAATTAAACATTGTAGCATTAACATATTGAACAATATCGTCAATATGAACAAAATCTCTAACACTATTACTCCAAATAGACAATGGATTCTCTTTATTAATTACCCTTTTAATAATCGCAGGAAATGGATATACTTCATTCTGATCTTCACCATATCCAGAAAATGGTCTATAAATAATACATTGTAATCCAAGTTTTTGATGCGCTATTTTACAAAGATACTCTCCGGTCATTTTTGCCCAACCGTAGGTTAAGTCTGGAACTCCAAAATTATCATTGAAGTTCATTAAATTTTCATAAAGCTTTTGATGATTATCATATGTTTGATATGACACAGGATAAACAGCGCTTGATGAGAAAAAAATCAATCTAGAATTATTTTTAGCACACCAATTTATAGTAAATGAATCTATATTCATATCTTCGGCAACATCCATCGGGTTGTTCTCTATATTTTGCCTGCCACCCACTACTGCTGCCAAATGAATAACAATATCAAAAGATTCTTTAGTATTCTTAAGATATTCTATAATATTAGCTTTAATAAATTTGACAGAACATTGTAAACTGGGCATCCATTGTTCAGGATATAAGGAACTTTCTGATGACATATCGTCAACAATAGTCACATCATATGTTTCAGAAAAATGACTAGCAAAGTGTCTTCCAACAAATCCGCAACCGCCTGTAATTAACATTTTTTTATTCATATAGATATTTTAATTTATTTATAAAGTTTTGAGATAAATGATAATAAGTTCCTTTTTGTTTAATAAATTCATAACCTTCTTGTTGTGATTTTATATATTCATTATTATTTTGTTTATAAAAATTTATGTATGATACTACTTCGTCGTATGAATTTACATACTTAACAATATTATTTGTATACTCTGTGGCCGCTTTATTGTCGCTGATAACAGCACAGCCATAAGACATTCCTTCAAATACTCTTTCCACTACGCATGAATTAGCAATATTTGCATCGCTATGAAAACCTAAACATACTCTGCTCGATAGATATATAGAAATTCTATTTTCTTCTGGCATAAAAAAACCATTACTATTAAATACGTAAGAATTAGATAATGATGATGTCCATTCTGATTTGTATGGATATCCAATAAAACATGAATCATATATTATATTGCGAGTAAATAATCCAACTTGTTCTGGATTGATATCGCTTGAAAAAATAAATGGTTCCCATTCTTTGCATGATTTAGCAAAATTGTGAGCCTCTATATGACGATCAGATGAGGTTGGGGTATTAAAATAATGTTCACCAGTGATCACAAATTTTTTAAATGGCATATCATTTATTAATTGTTTCTCAAAATTAAAATGCCAACAAATAAAGTATGCATCAGGTAATAATTGTCCTAATTTATATATATCATCTATACCTCCATATGAGATAAAATGATT
>Ga0315906_10002846_pt1 | contig 23545 bp, 24 predicted proteins | sample LakEriMetagenome_4_FD_203526 | JGI IMG/M metagenome (GOLD analysis project Ga0315906, IMG submission 203526) | Freshwater fungal communities from buoy surface, Lake Erie, Ohio, United States - Buoy 2 MA122 | ecosystem: Environmental > Aquatic > Freshwater > Lake > Lake biofilm | place: USA...
AAGCGGAGAAAGGATATTGTTTAGCACCTCCAACATCAGGTTATGAATTTCAAAGTTTACGAACCGAGGCAATTTTAATTAGTGCTGAAGAGCGCGATTTACTATTGACACTGGCACGATCATTTAATCAGGTTGTTGAAAGTGAGGTTATAGTTCCAAAAAAGATTAAGGATGTCGATGACAGTAGTTTTATCGATAGTCCATTTGACGATTATAATTTGCGCGGTGATATCTTAACTGAATTTACTAAACATGGTTGGACAATTGTCCAGGAAAATGGGACACGTTTCTTTTTGAAAAGACCAGGTGACACATCGAGTAAAACATCAGGCACATATCATAAAGACCTAAATAAGTTTTATTGCTTTAGTACATCGACACAATTCGAAAGTGAAAAAGCATACAATAAAAGTGCAATCTATTGCCTTTTAAACTGTAATAATGACTGGACTAAATGCTTTAAGGAATTGTTGGATGCTGGATATGGTCGAGTGCGTAAAAACATAAAAAGTAAATATGCATCGGTCATCCATTCGATGAAAGCTGACAATGCCGAAAAGGATGAAATAATAGATGAGATACGTAAGCTGGATGGATTAAGCATTGCTGATTGCGCCGAAATAATAGACAACTACGAAGCTAACCAAGGTAAAAAGATTGCGCAATTTTGGGAGGTCATTCCGAATAAGGATAGAAAGCCGACTATTAAAATTCAGTTGCATAAGTTCACGCAGTTTATTAGTAATCACCTGAACATTTATCGATATCGAATTGATAATACCTTTCGATATGTTAAGATTGAAAAGGGATTAATTGAGGAGGTTAAAATAACAGACATTAAAGATGCTATTTATGATTACATAATGTCATTATCATATGTGTTTGATAGTATCATGCGTGATGATTTACTTGAGATAGTTCAACAAAGGTCAAACACTTTATTCAGTGATGGTCAGATGGAATTTGTTGAATACACTAATGTTAAAATATTAAAGAGTGATAAGCACTATGCATACTTTCCTTTTTTAAATGGCATTGCGCGAGTAAGTGCTACCAACGGCATCGAGTTGTTGGAGTATTCACATGATGACATTAAAAATTATGTGGTTTGGAAAAGTTCAGTTATTAAACATGAGATTAAGTTAAACGATAACTTTATTGAGCATCCATTTTATAAATTTATTTGGAAAATAAACGCGGATAATACAGACCGTGCTGATTACTGCATGAACATTATCGGTTATCTCCTCCACGATTATAAAGATGAAATGAAACCTTACTGTATTATTTTTGGTGAGGAAAGTTCAAATCATAAAGTTGGCGGTGGTACTGGAAAGGGATTACTAACGAAAGCCGTTAGCAAATTATGTAAAACGGTTACTATTGATGGAAAAGGATTTGATCCCAATAAAACGTTTGCTTTTCAACGTATCACTATTGACACTAAAATTATTTTACTTCAGGACACTGAAAAGAATTTACCTTTTGAAAGCTTATTTAGTAAGATTACTGATGGTTTAACAGTAGAAAAGAAAAATAAAGACGAATTATTTATTGACTACGAAAATTCCCCAAAGTTTTTAATTACCACAAATTATAATATCGATAATGAATCTCAAGCATCTAACAGAAGGCAATTTTTACTTGAGTTTAGCAATTTCTTTAATGATAAAAATACACCAGTTGACTACCTGGGCGAACATTTATTTATCGGGTGGAATGCTGAACGATGGGATATTTTTTACACTTTCATGTTAACATCAGTTCAGTTTTATTTAGGCAATGACTTGCGTAAAATGGCTGAATCAGAAACATCAATACAGAAGCGCATTAGTGATAAGTTTACACCTGAATTTTATGATTGGTTTGTTGAGCGAAAAGTGGAGGACTGGACAAAGATTAGCAGCTTGTATTCCGAATTTTTAACGCAGTCAGAGTTTAGCGAAAAGGACTATTCTAAACAAAGGTTCAGCAAAGCACTGGATAGTTCATGCAAATTTTTTGGATTAAAATACGAAAGGTCAAAAGAAGCGGTAACTAAAAACCTGATTGTAAGATGGAATTAAGAGATTATCAAAAAAGGATAGCGCAACAGACTGCTGAAAAGGTCAGAGAGTTTGGCTTTTGTTATATTGCCGCGGAGGTGCGTACTGGCAAAACATTAATGGCACTAAAAGCGGCTGAATTATTAGGTAAAAAGAATGTTTTATTTTTGACTAAAAAGAAAGCCATCAAAAGTATTGAAGATGACTACACTAACTTCGGATTTAGTTATAAAATTAGGGTAATTAATTACGAAAGCATACACAAAATTAGGGATAACTTTGACCTAATAATATGTGATGAGGCACATACTTTAGGTGCTTTTCCAAAACCAAGTTTACGCGTTTCACAACTTCGTAATTTTTATTATGAAACGGATAAGATACTTTTAAGTGGCACACCGCATCCCGAAAGTTATAGTCAGATATTTCATCAATTTTTTGTTTGCCAAAAAAATCCATTTGTTGGAATGAACTTTTACCAGTGGGCAAAAATCTATGTTAACATTAAGCAAAAGCAATTTGGCTATGGTATCGTAAATGATTATAGCGAAGTTTATGAATCTAAATTATTTCCGAAAATTGATGATTATTTTATTAGATGGTCACAAAAAAGTAGTGGATTTGTCACTGAAATTACAGAGGAAGTCCTTTATGTAAAAATGAACAGTGATGTATATAATATTGCTGATGAATTAGAAGCTAATAAAGTTATTCAATTACCTGATGGGGATGTATTGGCTGATACTGGTGTTAAATTAATGGGTAAATTACATCAGCTTTATTCAGGTACTATTTTAACTGAAGATAATCAAGGAATAATAATAGATACTACTAAAGCTGAATTTATAAAAAAACATTTTGAGGGTAAAAAAATCGGCATTTTTTATAAGTTTAGGACAGAATTAGTAATGTTATATAAGGTCTTTGGAAGAGCGTTAACAGAGGATTTACATGAGTTTGACACTACCGATAAGATTATAGCATTACAAATGGTAAGTGGACGCGAGGGTATTAGTTTGAAAAATGCTGAATATTTAGTGTTTATGAATATTGATTTTTCAGCAGTTACCTACTTTCAAGCACGTGATAGGATGACAACCAATGTCAGGACTTTTAACAAAATATTTTGGATATTTGCAATTAATGGTATTGAGCATAAAATTTACAATGCCGTAAAAAATAAAAAAAATTATACGTTGCGACTTTTCAAAAAAGATTATGTACTTTCTCTATAAACACTATTATGACAATAAAGTTTTCTATGTAGGCATTGGCAAATGCAGAAAAAATAACGGCATTAGTAAATATCACCGAGCATACGATGAAAGCAAAAGAAGTGTAGCGTGGAAAGAAATGGCAAAGGATGGATTTCGTTTTGAAATAGTGGAGGAGAGTGAAGATAGAAAGCATATCATGGAGCGCGAAAAATACTGGATAAAACATTATGGTCGGCGCATCGATGGTGGTAAGTTGGTAAACATATTACCAGGCGGCAATTTAGTTTTGGAAGATCCTATTAAAAAGCGCAATCGAATGATTGGTAATAAAAATAGGTTAGGTAAAAAGTTTAGTGAAAAGTCAATTGCACTTATTAGTTATAAATCTAAAGGCAATAAAAACGCAATTGGTTATCGTAGTTATGCAGCTAAATTGAAATATAGTTTCGCTAAATTAGGTAATACATATGCAAAAGGTAAGTTTGGTAATAAAAGTGGTAAGTTGCTAAATGTTGAAACTGGGCTTATCTTTGACAATATTCATGAGATTAATGACTTCTTTTTTAATGGTTCTGTAAAAACTTTCCTAACTTTGAAAACCTACATTGCAAAAGGTGTAACGTTTAAAGGATTAACATTTTATCGCGTATGAGTTATCAATTTATAGATGAAAGTGCAACTATACTTAAAGTTATTGTCGATGGTGATGAACTTTTATTTAAAAAGGTTTATTGTTCAACGGCGGTCGATGGTGATTATTTTATTTTAAATACCCACGAATACGAAAGTTCAATTTATCGTCAGGAGTTTAAATTGTTATACACCGATTGCACAAGTCCATCAGTAGCATCAGCAATAGCATTGCAAACTGCGGTAGATGCAATTATAAATAATTATGCTGGTACTTCAACTGGTGGTGGTATACTACACGGCACGGCATCAGGAACTGATACTTATGCGGTAAGTATAACTGGTGTTACTTCTTATGCGGATGGTGATGCATACTTGGTTAGGTTTACTAATGGTAACACAACTGGATGTACATTAAACGTAAATTCTTTAGGTGCTAAAGCACTTTATCGCAATAATGATGGTGCATTAATAGGCGGTGACATTGTAGATGGCGGTGAGATTTTAACCGTTTATAATTCAACTACTGATGCTTTTCAGTGTATAGGTACTGCACCAAACACATTGCTTGCATACGTAACAAATGCTGATAGTGTAACGATTACTAAAGGTCAAGCGGTATATGCTTTTGGTGGTACTGGCGACCGATTAAGAGTTAAGCTTGCATCGAATACCACTGATGCGACATCAGCACAAACCATCGGAGTTGTTCAATCGACATCAATAGCAGCAAATCAGAAAGGATTAATCATCATGCAAGGTCAGCTTGACAACTTATCGATATTACCAACATCGACTTGGGCGGATGGTGATCCTATTTATTTAGGTGCAACGGCTGGTTCGTTTACTAAAATTAAACCATCAGCACCAAACCATTTAGTTTATGTTGGCTATGTACTTACTGCAAGTCCTGGTTCAGCGGGTAGAATGTATGTGCGTCCGCAGAATGGTTATGAGTTGGATGAACTACATGATGTGCAAGCAACCGCACCAAACAATAATGACACTTTATATTTTGATAGTTCAGTTAGTCAGTGGAAGACTGCATCTATTGCAACCATTACTGGTAATGCAAGTGCATCAAACACTGGAGTATTATCCTCTACAGACTGGAGTACATTTAATGGTAAGGTTACCTCGCCTTGGGCATATAGGTTAAGTGGTAGATTTTACACCCCTTCAACTAATGCATTAGCTATTGGCTCAACACCTAACGTAGCAAATAGCATTAGATATAGTCCAGTTATAATTGAGAGAGATATTACTATTACACAGTTAGGTATTTCAGTTGTAACAATAGCTGGGACTGGTAATACTGCGAGAGTAGGTATTTATTCAAACAATGCATCTACTAACCAACCATCAAGTAGATTAGTTGACAGTGGTACGATTACTTTAGATGGTTCAACTGGACAAAGGATTGTAACTGGATTATCAGTAACATTAACTAAAGGATTATATTGGTTTGCTTATTTTAGCAACGCAAGCACTGGAACTGTTGCATCAATAGCTAATTTAAATTTACCTGATGTTATTGGTACTACTGGGACATTAAATAATGGACTTATAACTGGTTATAGTCAATCATTAACCTACACAACTTTGCCAGCATCAGCATCGAGTTTAGGTAACATATTTAGTGGGGCAAATTCATACTGCATTTATTATTATTATTAAAATGGGACAAGACATAATTTACCAATGGGTTGAAGATGGAGTAAATCAGGTTGTATCAGTTACAAATACACCAACCATCAATTATGAGTTATCAGGTTATATCGACTTGGTAGCTGGGAGAGCAACAGTAAGTTCTTATCATGCTGGTAAAGCGGTTATACTTACGCGTAATCAGGACAACACTACCTTAATCGGTAACGTGTACATATTTTCGCCTAACACGGTTAACAACGTAAGCTTTGAGATTAGGTCAACTAACACCAGCGATAACGGTACTATTTATTGGCAAATAGTGGAGTAGTTATTTAGATTAATTCTAAATAGATTAGTCAATAGTCTATCAATCAATCAATTATAAATCAATGGCGAAAGCAACCAAAACAATAAGCACAAGGTTCATCAAAAAGGCGAGGCGTAAGCGACCTGGTGTGCATTCCAAAAAGAAAAATAGTGGACTAAAAATGTCCAAAAATTACCGCAAGAAATACAAAGGTCAAGGTGCTTGAGAGTGTATATCAAAAGAAAGTAATTGCCAAATATGAAAAGGATGGGTACTATGTTATTAAATTGGCTAAAACGAATAAGAACGGCATACCTGACTTATTGTGCATCAAACCGAGTGAGGTATTATTTGTGGAGGTCAAGAACGAGAAAGGGAGGTTGAGTGAATTGCAGAAGTACCGCATTAAAGAATTAGAAACAAACGGATTTAAAGTTATTGTAGATAAATATGAAATGGACAATCATTCATCCAAGTAGAGGTCGATGCCAAAAAGCATTTGAAGCAGCAGAGAGTTGCATTAATAACTTCGATAGTAGTGTAGATACACTTGAGTACATTGTGAGTATTGATAGTGACGATGCAGAACAAACGTGTTATGCGCAATGGTGCGTGCCATCAGGAATTACTTTGATCATTAACAATAACCGTTCATTAGTCGATGCGTGCAACAATGCGGCAAAGATTGCCAGTGGTGATTGCTTCCTTGTTTTATCGGATGACTTCCTAACACCGCGTCACTGGAACGAACTACTTAAGCTTAAGATTGACCGCGATATGTATGGCATCCTGGTTAATGATGGTATAAGTGATGGTGACATTATGAGTTTGCCTATCATGAGCAAAAGCTTATACGAGCGCATAGGTTACATCTACCATCCCGAATTCTTTAGTCTGTTTGCTGACAATGCTCTGTTGGATGTGGTTAAGAAGTTAGATTGCCTAATTGATTGCAGACATCTATTGTTTGAGCATATGCATTACATTGTAGGTAAAGCACCTAAAGATGCAACTTATGAGCGCGAGAATAGTCACTATGCATACACCAATGGTAAGATGATTTACGATAAACTAAAGAAGCGCGGTTATGACCTCTAAAAAGTATTTGACCATTCTCATACCTACACTTAAGAAGCGTGGCTTTTACCTTGAGCGGTTAATGAAGTGCTTGAATGCGCAAGATCAAACGCACGTGGAGATTATTAGTTGCGTTAATGAAGGTAACGTAAACATAGGTAAGATTAGAAACCTAATGCTTAAGCAAGTCCAAACACCTTACTGTGTCTTTATTGATGACGATGACCTGGTAGCAGACACATACATAAGCGACCACATAGAGATGATAAGCATGGGCGTGGATGTGATAGGATTTAAAGGTTTGATTTATACTGATGGTCGCAATCCGATTGAGTTCGTTCATAAGCATGGTCAGACTTATGAAACGGCAAAGCAAGGCAAGTACCCGATTTACCATCGCCCGATAATGCACATTAACGCCATACGAACCGAGATAGCATTAAAGGTTGGTTATCCTGAAAAGACATTTGGTGAGGACAAAGATTATGGTTTGAAGTTAGCTAATAGCGGTTTGGTTACCAGTGCTGGCTTTATTGATAAGGTTGAGTATTATTACTATTATAGAACAAAAAAATAATGTATAGTCAAAATAACGAAGAGCAAATAATCCTAAACTATTTAGGTGATAGCACTGGTCACTTCTTGGACATTGGTGCTTTTGATGGAATAACTTTTAGCAACACTTACGAGTTAGTTAAGCGCGGATGGACTGGTGTAATGGTTGAGGCATCACCACGAACATTTATAAAGTTGCAAGAAAATGTGGAGGAGTATAAAAATAAATTAACTTTGGTTAATGCGTGCATTGTTACAGATGACCAAAAGTTGGTTGACTTTTACGATAACATCCAAGCGACTGCAACGCATAACTTACCGAATGTAGAGAAATGGAAAAAGCAAACACCATTTGATATGATAGCAGTAATGACTTGTCATCATAAGACCTTACTTGAAAAGGTTGGACATATGTACGATTTTGTGAATATTGATGTGGAAGGTAGTTCGACTGATTTGTTCATGTGCCTTTATGATGAACTACCTGATGTTAAGATATGGTGCGTTGAGCATGATGGTAACGATAAAGCAATAATTGAGAAGGCGAAAGGATGTAAGGTGTTATTGCGTAATGGTGAGAATTTAATATTAGCTAAATAAACTGATATATGAGTGATGGATTAATTCCAAAAGTTCCCAAAAAGAAAGGCGGTTTTAGAGAAGGTTCAGGTCGCAAGAAACGTGACGAAGAGCAAGAACTAATCCGTAAGCTATCGCCTTATGATGACCGCGCCATTGCGGTACTACTGCGTGGTGTTGAACGTGGCGACTTTAACTTTGTGAAGCTTTACATGAACTATCGTTATGGTACACCACAACAACAAGTAAAGATAACCAACGAACAACAACAAGTAGTTATAAAGTGGGATGAGTGATATCGAGATTCATTTAAAGAAATTACACCAGGGACAAATAAATGTACTTAATAATTCAAAGAGGTTTAATGTCCTTAAAATCGGTAGGAGGTTCGGCAAAACAACTTTTGCAATCAATTATCTCATACCTCGAATTGCTATTAGTGGTGGTTTTGTTGCCTATTTCACTCCTACTTACACTGACCTTGCTGACGTTTGGTCTGAAGTTAAAACAAGGTTATCGCCTATTATCGCAGAAAAGAACGAGCAAACAAAACAGATAAAGCTTATCACTGGAGGTGTGATTGACTTTTGGTCGATGGATAATCCTGACAGTGGTCGAGGTCGCAAGTATGCGCGTGTGATAGTAGATGAAGCGGAGAAAGCAAAGAAGTTTAAAGATGCATGGCAAAACACCATCTTACCAACGCTAATGGATTTTAAAGGTGATGCGTGGATTCTATCTACACCAAAGTTTGGGCAAACCTATTTTAAGCAATTGCACGCAAATAGAAAAGATAACTGGGCATCGTTTAACCTATCGACTTATGACAATCCATTTATTGATCCTAATGAGATTGAAGAGATAAAGCAAACCATGGATGAGTTAAGCTTTAGGTGCGAGATATTAGCGGAGGATGTCGATGTGACTAATAATCCATTTGCTTACGCATTTGATACGAATAAGCACATCGCAAGTGGTCTATTTTACGATGCATCTCTTCCAGTGTATTTATCATTTGACTTCAATAAAGACCCGATTACGTGTATTGCTGGGCAAAGCAATGGTAACACTATCCGCATCATTCAAGAGTTTGCGTTAAGCAATAGCGACATCTTTGAGTTATGTGATTTATTGTTGGCTACTTTCCACAATGTGCCGTTAATTATAACTGGTGATGCCACTGGTCGCAATAGGTCGGCACTGACTAAAGGTAACTACAATTACTACACGGTAATAAAGCAAAAGCTGATGTTAGGCGACAATCAAATGAAGGTCGGTAATATTAATCCATCTGTTGCCGATACGAGAGTGCTTATGAATAGTTTGTTGCAGAAAGCGGACATACAGATTAACGATAGTTGCGTGAGGTTAATAAAGGATTTAAAGTATGTGGAGGTAGACAATGAAGGTGACATTAAAAAAGATAGAAGTAGTGAGTTTAAGATGTCCGATTTTTTAGATTGCTTTAGGTATTATTGTTTTGCGTTTCACCATCAATTTATTAAAATTTATGCGTAAATTTGAAGCATGGCAACATACACAACTACTATTACAATTAAAGGTGATGAGTTAGGCAATGTACCAGGATGGTATATGTTTAGCACAACCGTTCAAGGTTTAGGTTATAACTTAACTCCTAATGCATCATTAACCGACTGGTGTGACCAAATTGTAGCGGATGGTTTAGCTGGTACATGGAATTATGTTATCACTTATTCTATCCAAGGTTCAACCACATTAAACACTGGGACTGATTCCGTAATTACGTTTACGATTACTAATCCGAACGATGTACCATTAATGATTGTTATCACCACTGAAGATAATTACTATCCTGCAAGCTTTACTAATCCATTAACTGTATGTGAAGGTGCATATGAATTAACATTAACTGCGTGCGAGGATAATTACGTTATACCAGCTGGTATTATACCAAGTAGTAACTATTACTTTGTGATTGAAACAAACCGAGGTAAGCGTTATCGTCAAGCGGTAAGCACTAATGTAGATGGCGATGTTCAGCTATGGGCGGCAGCACCTGAATTCCCAGTTGGATTTTTTACACCTGAAATGTTTACTTATACTTGCAAAGTATATACTGATAGTGAGTTAACCGACCAGGTTCAATTTACGATAGACAATATCGTTTACAACACAATAAATTTAAAATTCATTCACACAATAATCGTATCTGACTAATATGCCAAATTTAATTCAAGAAAGAGCTTATAGCAATCTTTCAATAACATTAAGCACTATCAATAAACAATATTTTGAATTAGAATATGATGTTTATTATAATTATAATACTGACGATGATACCTACACTGGTACTGATTTCGTGCAAATAATAATACCAATATCAAACATTAATGCGCAATTAGTGCAATGTAAAGATGAAACTGGTCAAGAAATTAATGCATCAATAGTTATTAAAAATAATCAAGACACTGTATTAACATTAAATACTAATGAATGGTATGTTGCTTTAGGTCAAATGCAAACTTCATTTTTTGATGATTTAATACAAGATATTTATTCAGTATCATTCGCATGATAGAAGCATTAATTATAAATAGTTTTATCTGTATTGGTTTTAACATCGCAACTGAACCAGGCATGATATTAAACTGGATAGAGAAGTTACTTGAAGATAAACCGCTATGGTTGCAAAAACCGATTTACCTATGTCCAGTGTGCATGGCATCAGTTCATTCATTGTGGGTATTCCCTACATTAGATTTGCCGTGGCATTATTGGTTTGGTTATACACTTGCACTATGCGGGATTAATGCGTTAACTTATGGATTTGTTAGCAGTATTAGAGAAAATTAGAACTGATTTAACTGGTTACCTGATTGAACAAGGTTTTGAATTTGTAGGGAGGTGTAATTGTTCAGCGTGTTATCAGGATAAATACAAACGCGATAACATCTTAATAAAGGTTTGTCGCAACAGAGCGGAGTTTACATTGATGAAAAACAAGCATATCTACGAGATAGCTAAATTAGATAAGTTACACGAAGCAATAGAAAGTTATGGAAAAAGTAATTAATTGGCAATTACACGAAGGTCACACAATAGTTCCAGCATTCACTGTTGGAGGTGTGCAGTATTATGGTTTGCAAGATAGTTTCAACACATTTACCGAGCGCGGATTTCAAGCGTTAGCGGTATATGATGAATGGAATAATCGAATGACTAACGACCATTTAAAAGCATTTGTGGAGGTGATGTATGAGTGGATGTCGGGCAAGAATGGTCAGATAGATATTATGAAGGTTGGAGAGTTGGTGATAATGATTAAAGAGCGTTTGAACTGGATAGTTCCGACCGCAGAGTTACTTTATAAGATGGCTGGTGTTGCTTTTTTTGATGAACATGAGAGTCCTTATGTGTATGATGCAAAGTATGCTGAAAAGAAGATTAAATTTTGGAAAGACAATGTCGACCAACCAGAGGTTTTTTTTTGCAGTGTACCAATTGCTTTAAGGCACATATATCCCTTACCTCATATATCAGCAACCGATTTAGAGAAATGTCTAAAACAGATCAGCGAAACGGAAAGGAAACAATTGTTGAAAGTTACTGGTTGGACATCCAACGAAATCTTGAAAACAATTTTGTCACTGGAGTAAAAGTTGGTAAGCGGTATGGTGTAAATTATCGGAAGCTTACCTTAATCGAGTACCTTTTATTAGTAGAAGATATGTATAAAGAAAATGGCTGATAAAATAGTAATTGAAGTTGTCGGTAATACCGCTGGTTTAAAAAGCTTAACCGATGAATTTAATAAGACCGCTAAAGCATCTGATAATTTAACTGATAGTTTAAATGATAATGTAGATGCTAATAAAAAAGCTGAAGTAGAATTTAAGAATTTAAGACAACAAATTAAAGAAGCCAAAAATGAAGCGCAAGCAATGGCTGAAAAGTTTGGTGCAAGTTCTAAAGAGGCAACCACTGCTGCACAAAGAGTAGCAAATTTAAATGATGATTTAGAAGACTTCAATAACCGCGTTAAAGCTTTAAATCCTGAAGCAAAGTTTAATGCATTAAACAATGTGTTGGGGAATACATTAGGCGCATTTCAAGGTGTAGTTGGTGCGGTTCAATTGTTTGGTGGTGAGAGTAAGAAGGCGCAAGAAATAGCACAAAAGATGCAAGGTGCTTTGAACTTTGCTCAAGGTGTGAATAGTGTCTTATCAATGAAGGATTCTTTCAAAGATTTAGCGGCGGTTTTAGGACTTGCACGAACGGCACAAGCTACCGCAGCAGTATCTACCAGTGCATTAGCAGTAGCAGAAACTGAAGCGACAGTTGCAACATTAGGTTTTAATGCGGCATTGCTTGCTAATCCAGTAGTATGGATAGTGGCTGCATTAGCGGCTGGTGCTGCGGCTTTTAAATTGTATGCTGATAGTGAGGCGGAAGCGGAAAAGAATGCCGAAAAATTAAAGACAACTCAAGAAGAGTTAAAAGATATAATTGATAAAGTCAACAATAGTATTTATAATGCAATTGATGCAAGTGATGAATACAATGTAATGATAGGTAAAATGTCCCAAGGTCAAGCGGACATAAATAAGAATGCGAGAGAAGCTGGTAAATCTATTGAGGATTATCAAAAAGCAATTGCAAAAGCTTTAGCTGACAATAAACCAATTGAAGAGGCATTAAGCAAAAAACAAGCGATATTAGATAAGGATCTTCAGAAAGCTAAAGAGTATTCTGAAAGGTATGGTCAGACTGAAAAGCAAAAGAATGATAGATTAAAAGTTATTAATGATAAATTTTTAGCTGATAATAAAAGTTTAATTGACCAAAAAGCGGCTAACGATAAGATACTTGAGGCAAGTGCAATTGGTGTTAGTGCCGTTACTGAAAGTCAGCAATTAAAAGATAATATCGCTCGAGAAAAACAAAGGCAAGCGGATATACGAGATTCAAAACAAGCGGCTGATAGAAGAGCATCTGACCGAGCAAAGGAGAAAGCGGAAGCTGAAAAAGCATTTCAGGAAGAGTTCACTCTTAAAAAGTTAAAGCAAAAGAATGAAGTTGACGAAGCTAAATCATCTGAAGAGAAATTAAAACTTCAACAACAATTTGCAAAAGAGAATTATGAATATGAGAAGGCACATTTGGAAGAGAGTGGTGCAACTGCAAATCAATTAAAGATACTTTGGGAAAATTACTATGGAGTTAAATTAGGTTTAAATGCTCAAGAAGAGAAAGCAAACCAAGATAAACTTAAAAAGGAATTAGACGAAGAGCAAAAGTTAATTGATGCAAAGATTGCTTTACGTTTAAAACAAGAAGCTGATCCAGTTAAGCAAGCGCAAATTGAAATGGATGCGTTGGATGACAAGTATGCAAAGATATTAGCTGATGAAACGCTTTCTTTAACTGAACGTGAAAGGATAAATACTGAATATCAAACGGCACAATTAACTATAACTGATAAGGTAACCAAGGCGGTTGTAGATGCTGAAAAGGAAAAGCAAGATGCTCAAGATAAAACCGCAGAAAATGCGCAGAAAAATGCAGAGAAAAGATTAGCTACTGAATTAGCTATTAAGGATGCAATTGTTGGGGCGGTTGGTAATTTTGCAGACATCGGATTAGACATTACAAAGCAACAATTAAATGCTGAAGAGCAACTATTAAAAGAGCAAAAGGATAAAGGTCTAATTTCTGAAGAGCAATATCAAAAGAAGTTAAACGAAATTAAGCATAGAGCGGATGTTGCCGATAAACAAGCGGCTATTTTCAAAGCTACACTTGACTTTGCATCAGCTTTAATTAACGCATTAAATGCACCTACTACTGCAATCCCAGCGGTACTTGCATTAACTACTGCGGTGGCTGGTGCTAACCTTGCAAAGATTATCGCAACACCTTTACCAAAGTATCAAAAAGGTACTTTATCAGTACCAGGTGTGGACATGGGAAGAGATAGTGTAATGGCAATGCTACAACCAGGTGAGGCGGTTATTCCAACTGCAATAAACAAGAAATACGCCCCTACAATACGTGCAATCTACGAACAAAAGATAAGTGCATCTGACATTAATTCGTTCGTTAGAGGCAAGAAAAACGGCACTAATGGCGACCTTGTAGCAACAGTTGACACGTATGCTTTGAGTAGAGCAATGAGTAAGAATAGAAATGTGACGGTAGAGAATGCTCAAACAATAGGTAAAGTGATAGCAAATGAAATCGGTAGTCGCCTAAATAATCGTTATATCATATGATAAAGTTTACACTTGACTATTTAGAGGTTGACCCAGCATTGAACTGGCAAGACATTAACTTTACCATTAAGACCGATAAGCAATATAATTTATTTTTGCAATATCAGGAATATACTTTGGATTTTGCTGGTAGCGGATTTGCTTACATTTATGATAAGATAAACAACGATAGCTTTTGTGAAAGTATACCTTGCGAGATATTTAGCACGTGCGATAAGGTTGACTATTTAATTTTTAGTGGCAACATATTGCTTACTGACTGCGAGGTTAACGAGCGTGCTTGTACGGTTAAATGTAAGGTTGTCGATAAATCATTTTTCTCACGCATCAATAACAATAAAAATATTAAGACCGCACTTGATAGTGGTAAAACTAAAAATGGTGAGGTGGTTACAAATTGTAACCAATACACGGTAGATGTTTATAGTGTATTAGGTAATACGTTTAAATACGAGGTTGAATGTGCGCGTGTGTGGGATGCTTTCCGTTATATGATTGACTTTATGTCGGATAATACGATTGACTTTAGGTCTGATGCATTTGCATATACTGGTATTTATGGTGGTATAGCTTTGACTACTGGCTATCGTATGCGTAAAGGTACGGTCAGTGCATTAAGTGGTAGATGGACGCAATTTAGTTTTCTTGAGTTATATGAAGAGGTAAATAAGCGCATACCATTAGTGTTATTAGTTGAAGATCCTTATGGCAAGTTAGGTAAACCAACAGTTCGTATTGAACCAGCAGAGTATCGATTTAACACATCCGAAATATTTGATGCGCAAAACATTGATGAAATCATAACTTCTTTTGATACCGACAAGCTTTATGCAAAGGTTAAGTTTGGCTCACCAGTAGATTACAATTCTATTTATAAGTTCCCTGAAGCAATTACATTTTACGGATTCCGCGAGGAGGAGTTTCACTTATTAGGAACTTGTAACCTTGACTTGACATTAGACCTTACTGCGGACTGGATAACAAGTAGTAACCTAATTGAAAAGATGGTTCAGAATTTAGACCAAAGTTATGATAGTGACATTGTGATGCTATCGACTGAAAGTTTAACTTTCACTACTGGTCGCACAACCAACTCAAATTTTATCAATACAGTACCTGATTACTATTACTATAATGAGTTACTAAACAATGATCACATATCTCAAAGGTATGGTCAAGATTTATCCGCAGAGTTAGCAAGTTATTATGCATCCTCCACAACTGGGCAAGTATATGCTTATGCTGATACACCAGTGTCAACTGCTAATGCACATGGTGCTGGATTATTAAACACGGTTGCTGAATTAGGCGATTTTTTAACGGCTGAAATTTATGATTACGGCAATTACTTTGATACGGCAACACATCAATACAATGCTTTAGAAACTGCGGTTTACAATTTTGAGGCACAAATAACTTTCCAAACTGGTAGTATTAGCACTGGTACAAGTATAGTTTTAGTGCAACATTATTTAGTGCATTATGATAATGCTGGAACTGAAAAAGCAAGATATCATTTTGGCACTCGTAATAACTTTTATAGTGGTAATCAAGATGACCATTTTTGGGGATTTACGGCAAGTAGTGGTAACAAAACTGCGACATTAACAAATACCAGTATAAGCATGGTGCAAGGTGATTACATTAAAATGTTTATGCGCTCAATACCGCAAGGTACTGGTTACAATTTTAATTTTCATTATTTCAATGTAGCTACTGGAGATGTTACCTGGGGCATTGAGTTAACTGATGAGGCAACTTATTTACGATGTACGGCAACAAGTATTTTTGGTGGTATCTTTAATAATGTAAATGCTGATGACTTGCGCGTTAAAGTTCATAAGTTTAATTATCCCATGACCGAACCTGAATGGTTACGCATCCTTAATAATCCGATAGGAAACGTTAAATTTGCAATGAATGGACAAAAGATTAGAAATGGTTGGATACAAGAAATAAAGTATTCGCCTATCACTGGTCAAGCACAATTCACACTAAACACATCTAAAGCGACCGAAAATGGCAATTGAAAATATACCTAACCAACCAATACAGTTTGATCCTCCGATATTTGATGCACAAACTTGTTTGAATAGCGACCAAAAAAAGTACAATATGTTGCTTGAAGATGGTGATGAAATTTGCATTCAAGTTAAAAATATACCATCGACTGAAGTAGTAACATTTGATAGCAGTTTAAATTACACCAATGAATTTGAGAATGCAAACTTTGCTAACTCTTTAAATGATTGGTATCAGGTAGATGTTGTAACTGGTACTGATTATGGTTTGTTTGGAACGTGGTCAACATCATGGTTTTATTTTGCTAATGGTGGTGCAACAACTTACAATTCTAAACCAGCGGAGATAGGAATTGGTCAGTACATCGATAATCCTGGTAATATGTATATGATTAGCTTTGAAGCTGACATAACCGCTGGTGATATTATTGTTTACTTGGGCGACCTTGCAACACAAACATGGAACTCGCAACTTATAGATGGTGCAACTCCTAATATTGATGGACGATATACGGTCTATTTAAGTTCATATGCTGGTGACTTTTTAGCTTTTGCAAATCAAAATAATGGTGCGAAAGTTAATATCAAAAATGTTCGTGTAGTGGGAACTTGGGTATCTAATTTTGTTCCTGACAGTGGATTAGTTGACGGATGGATGTATGTTGAAAGTTTAAACGGATGGCAATGCAAGGATATTAACCAAAGCTTGACAACTGCATTTAATTTAACTAATGCTCAAAACTATCGTCTATCATTTAAAGTGGCTAATCTTACTAATGGTTCAATTAGTTGGTACGATGATGCAAATAATATTTTAACATCTGTTACTGAAAATAGACAATACGATTATTACTTTACTGCGCCATCGACTGATCCTATTTATTTAATGACAGATAATGCTTTAGCGGTTGGAGGACTAATTTATGATTTTCATTTTTATGAAATGTGTTATGCTTATGAATGTGTAATAAGTCAAAATGGTGTAGCAGTAAGTGAGGAATTTGATAGCGCACATCCTACTTTCCCAGTGCAATTTTACCAAGATAGATTAATATGGTGCTTTGATATTGGGCAAATAAATAATATTGACACTGGTAATCCTATGGCAAGTGGTTGTTATGACATAACTATTTTAGGTAGTAATTGTGGTGACACTGATTATACATCATGGACACGAATTAATTATAAAGCAACTGGTACACATCCATGTTCTGTTTGGGTAGAAGGTGATAATAGTGGTTATGCGTTTGACCTTTTCTTTAACTCCGATGATACGGCGGTTACATATACATTAGGTCAGCGTTTAAGATTACTTCAATTTAATCCTATCTACCCAACCAAAGCAGAAACATATCTTTATTCAAATGGTCAAATGACACGTACTTATGGTCAAACTGGTAAGAAGCGAGAAGCATGGTTTGATTATACCGATGAAAGCACGCACGATGTTATACGAGTTCAATTACTTTGTGATACATTAACCATCGATGGTGCGCAATTCTTTGCTATCGCAGAGGACTACGAACCTGAATGGGCGCAAAATGGTAAGCAAGCTTTAGCACAAAGCCGTGTCGAATTAATGGCGGTATCTGAACCAACACTATTTAATAAATCATGTTAATGGAAAAAGGAGTTTTAATCCTATCACTTGGAAGCGACCTTTATGGAAGGTATGCGTTCAACCTTGCTTTATCAATTAAGCACACATCACCTGATGTACACATAACAGTAGTGCATTCAAATAATCTATTTAGATTAACTGAAAAGCAAATGTCGGTGTTTGATAATCTTATCGAATGTCCAGGCGAGTATTATATGAGTGGCAATAAAATTTGCTACATCAATGCAAAACTTTGGTTGGACAAATTAACGCCGTATAAGAAGACCTTATTTTTAGATGCTGATATGATAGTGTCGCCGTACAAAAGTGTTGAGAGCATTTTTAAAAAGTGCGACAATAATCCTTTTGTGATGGTATGTAGAGGTGTAGATGTGAATGTGTCGGAATGGATAAACGTGGAGGAGATGAAAGAAAAGTTCGACCTTAAGAAATGGTACGATTGCAGTTCGGAATTGATGTATTTTGAAGATACCAAAGTATTTGAAAAGGCGCGTGACATCCACGAATTGTTTTTAAATGGCGAGTTTTACTTTAAGAACTTTGCTGGTGGTGTACCTGATGAAGCTTGCATTGTTCCCGCGTTACTTATAAGTTACAAGAAACCAAAGTTCGTACCTTTTAAACCAAGTTATTGGGAAGGTATTGAGAATAAATTTATGAAGAGTGAGCAAATTTTTAATAACTTTGAGTTATTATCAATAGGAGGTAATTCGGCATCGAAACACATCCAAAGTATTTACAATTTAGTCATTAAGTGGTATGGTTCAAAAACTGGGTTAGCCACTTTTACGTATGAAAATAAAATGCGCATCCAAGAACGAAAATTAATTTAATGGAATTAACATTAAACCAGGTAGCACCATACCTTTCCAAATACCAACCTAAAAGGCGTGAACATCACGAAGATTATTTAGAACAATATGAAGAGCATTCATGGCACTTCGAAGGCGAATATCCTAAAGAATTAATTGAGCGCCGTAGACCTGGTGAGCATAAAGATATAAAGCAATGGCGCGAGGCGGTGTACCAACCGATGACTAAAGCACCATGCAGTAAAGTTATAACATCTCTACAAAAAATTCAGAAGTCACCTGACTGGCACGTTACAAAAAGTACTGTTGACTTTCCACTGATCGCAGAAAACGAGGACTTGTACACGTATATGTACAAAAGATTTCCAACTTTTCAGACCATTGAGAAATATGCAACAGATGTATTTTTGCGTCAGTATTTAATTGATGCTGGTGCTATTGTAGTGGTTAAGCCATTAAACTTAAATAAACTTGAGAACGAATATTTCAAGCCAATGCCTGAAGTAATTAATTCCGAATATGTTTATGAGTTTATACCTAACCAATTATTTATTTGGAATGGTGACGAAGATTACTATTTTAAGAATGGCAAAGGTGAGATGAAAGGCGAGGTAGTGTATGCTTTGACAGATACACATATGTACCGCTATGAGCAAATAAGTGCGGATGGGAAGTATCGCGAGGCGTGGGCATATCAGCACAACTTAATGGAGTTACCAGCATTTGAAATTGGTAGTGTTGTAATTGAGTTTACTAATCAGGAAAGGCATTACGAAACACGTGTAGCTGGGATGATACCAGCATTAAATGAATGCGCACGTGAATATTCAGATGCTCAAGCTGAAATGGTGCAACACATTTTTAGTACCATGTACACTTACGAAACTGCTGATTGCAACGTATGTAAAGGTAGTGGTATGATTAACTCAACTAATGGTGCGGTAGGTTGTACGGAGTGCGATGGAAAAGGTAAATATCCATTTAATCCATTTGAGCATATTGTTATTTCAAATAGTGTACTTAAAGAAACACCTCCAAATCCACCAGCAGCTTACATCCAAAAGCAAACGGAGATTATTACTATTATGGATAGTAGATTTAAGCAACGTATATACGATGCATTAAGTGCTATCAATATGGAGTTTTTAGCGGAGAAACCACTTGCACAATCAGGTGTCGCAAAGCAATATGATGCTGAAGAGTTAAATAATTTCGTTTATGCGGTGGCTGAAGATATGATTCACTTCATTAATATGACATCTTATTTAGCTGGTCTTTGGAGATATTCAACTATCTATTCTAAAGAGGATGTAATTACAATGTTGCCACAAATTAACGTGCCTATCAAATACGAAATAGTAAGCGATAGTGTTATGTTAGATGATATCACACGAATGGTTAACGCAAAGGTAGATGCGACTTTAATTATTGCGGCGGAGATTGAATATGCACGCAGAAAGTTTAGCACTAATCCAACCATTGCTGAACAAGTAACTTCGAGAATGGAACTTGATCCTTTAGCTGGACTTGGTGACGATTCAATTTTAACGGCAAACCAATTAGGTGTAATTAGTAAAACAGATATTACAATTCATTATAACATTAATAAATTCATAGCGCGAGCAATTGATGAAAATAGTAATTGGTATGACTTAACGAAGTCAGAAAAGTTTGCTATTTTAGTCGGCTACGCTGAAGAGCTAAATAATGCCATCCCAGGAACAACTAATCCAACAACTACTTAAGACTATTGACGATAGTGTTAATGCTTTTAACGAACAAATCCCAAGTGTTCAGAAAAAGGCATTTGCCAAAATCGTAAAGTTAATGGGCGACCTCGACAAAACTGGTGATACAGTTAAATTGTCGGTTAAGAATATTAAGATAATCGCCCAAATAAAAAAGGAGTTTGAAGGTGCTATTGTCGATGGTAACTACAAAAAGAAAGTTGACGAATTTTTAAAATCGTTTGACGATGTAAGCGACATCAATTCTCAATACTTTAGTGTGGTCACTGGGAAATTTAAACCATCGGATGTTTTTGAAGCAATTAAAATAGCATCGGTAGATAGTGTAACTGAAAATTTATTAGGTAGTGGGATTCAATCCAACGTAGTAAATAAGCTTAATGACATCTTAATTCAGAACGTAACTGGTAGTGCATCTTACGAAGATATGATTGACCAGGTGCGTATATTCATGACCGATACTAAAGAAGGTGATGGTGCATTAGCAAAGTATGCAAAGACATATACTACAACTGCGTTAAACACCTATTCGCGTCAATACAATGAAACGGCGGTATCTGACCTTGGTTTAGAATGGTATAAATATGTAGGTTCATTACTAACAACATCGCGTCCATTTTGCAAAGCATTAATAGATGCTAAAAAAGAAGGTATGGAGTTCGTTCACAAATCGCAGTTTGATGAGTTTTTACGAGGAGATATAAACGGCAAGAAAGTACCTATTAATAAAAAAACTGGACTTCCAGAAGGTTTGGAAGCTGGCACTAATGTTAGTAATTTAGCCGTCAAAGCTGGTGGTTGGAATTGTGGTCATCAGTTTATGCCAGTCAGCAGTAAGATAGTTCCAAAAGAGTTACTTAATAAATTTAAATAGATATGGATAAACAAATCGAAGTATGGATTGATGGTAAATTAAACACTATCATTCCGCAGTCCAACGAGGACAACATGAGAGAGCATCTCATGGAAAAATTCCAAGGTAGATTCACAATCAAACCACATTTACCTGAAGGTGAGATTGAGAAAAAAACCGAAATGATTTTTCAAAAGTTAGACATTAATGCCATCAAAGAAGAGGCAACCAAACAAGCAAAAAAATTAAAGAAAAATGAAACTATCTGAACTACTTAACAACGTAATGATCGCGGCTGGTATTCCAGGCGATGACGAAAACCTAAAAAAATTATTAGGCAACCCAGCATTAAATCAAGATGACATCCCGCAAAATTGGGAAAGCGCATCGAGTAATATTATGACCGTGGACACGGCAAAGTACCATCCAGCGGTTAAATCACACTTTTATGGTGCGGCACTTAATCCAGTTGAAACGGAACTTCAAAAGCTAATGGAAGCTTACGAGTTTGGTGATGAGGATAAAGCGGAGTTCACTGGGATTAAATCGACTTATCAAAAGATACCTCTATTAAAAGAAAAGATAGATGCATTAATGACTAAAAAAGCATCCGCTAATAGTGGCGATTCTAAAAAATATGCAGACCAAATTAGCCAACTTAATGCTGAAATCGTAAGGATTAAACAAGAAGCGCAAAGGCAAGTTCAGGAAGTTGAGAATAGTCGCATCAATGAGTTAAAAGATTTGCATATTGATGGTCTTTTAAACGGCTATAATTACATCAAAACTTTGAGTAAAGATGTGGCTAAAGTGTCGGCTAAAACTTTAATGAACCAATACCTGGATAGCAAAGGTGCAAAGGTTAAAATTGAGAATGGTAAACTTGCTTTAGTGAATGCACAAGATGAAGCTTTACCATATATTGAGAATAACCAACCAGTAGAGTTTAAAACATTGCTTGATAAAATTGTAGCTGATAACCGAATGTTAGACCTTGGTCAACAAGCGCAACAAGCACCTACAAACTTTGGTACAACTGCGCCAACGGCAAATGCTGGTACACAATTTTTACAAGAACAATTAGCCGCTATCCGCGCCAATTCACAAATGAAAATTTAATTTCGTTCTTTATAGATTTCTTGCTTTCCACAAATCAGTTGAAAATTGAGATAGGTACTTGTTACTTATCTCTTTTTTTTTATACCTTTGTAATAGTAAGCAGCATTGACCGAAAGGTCTTACAAAATTCTTGGTCATCAGACCTTATAAAAAACTTTGTCGAAAGACATTATTTTTCTTGCTTTAAAATCACAATTAAATTTATTAAATAAAATGGCTTTAGGTTATTGCGAAGCAGTGGTGTTACACCTTGCTACAATCAATGAAAACTATAACGGAACGAAGGTGACTCAACCTGGTTTCTTAAATATGTTATTACAAACTCCAAACGCACCAGAAATCGTTGCGGCTTATGGAGAAGGTCACCGCCGTGAAGTGCGCGTGAAATACAAAACTCCAGTAACGGAAAATCAGGTTTCTACATCTGAACATTGCGGAGTTGATGTTATCCCAGCTTATGCTGAAACAACAGTTCAGTTAGGTAAATATGTTCAACTTTCGATGCATATCACTGACGATAAAATTCGTCAATATTGCGCTGATGCTTCTGCAACAGTTGCAGTTGGTTTACCAGCTACAAGAATGATGAGCGAGCATTTAGATTCAATTCGTCATGCGATGAGAGGTCTTTATGCAAAAATGGAAACTCAATTGACAACTGCTATGGCAACTCAATTCGGAGTTAACGCGCGTACTGGTGCTTCTACATCTACATCTGTAAACTTTAACCTTAATGGTTCAACTCAAAACTTTGCAGAAGGTTTAACTCGTATCTTAACTGATGCGGCTATTAACGAACTATGCGGTACACCGATGATCGTTGGAAATGGACATATCCACGGATTTGCGATGAATTATTTATCTCAAGCTTACGGTTTAAATCAAAATGGTATCGACCAAGCTCGTTTAGCTGATGCTTTAGGTTTCCAGTTCTTCCATTCACAAAAGACTGCTACAACTTGGGGCGCTAACCAATTCGGAGTATTTGCACCAGGTTCTGTACACTTAATCACTAACCCAAGAAACGTAGGTAATTTCGCTCAAGATTTAGGCACTG